>Ga0255347_1000646_pt1 | contig 61858 bp, 56 predicted proteins | sample wastewater_treat_2_FD_192479 | JGI IMG/M metagenome (GOLD analysis project Ga0255347, IMG submission 192479) | Wastewater microbial communities from Lulu Island WWTP, Vancouver, Canada - plant24 | ecosystem: Engineered > WWTP > Wastewater > Unclassified | place: Canada: Vancouver, British...
TAAATATTTTGAAGACAGATGGGACGATTTCTGGGATTCAATGAAACTCTCAGATTTTCTGGATCATAGATATAGCACCCATGATAAGGTAGCGTAAACCCCTACAATTCTACTGCTACCAAACACTCTGGGCAGGCGTAAAGAAAGAAGTGGAAAAATTTATGGAGTAAAAAGTTTTAAAGAGATAGATGTCATTTCCCACCCACAGACTCAGAGAACACAGAGCGATGCAATGCCATGCAGTGCGATGCAGTGAACTTGTCAAACTGAGCCTGTCGTCTATGAACGGAGAGAAGGACAAGTCATACCCGCGAAGGCGGGTATCTATATGCTACGCATGGTACGGGCTGACAGCCTTGAGTCTTCGCCCCCGGCAGAGTATTGTAAAAACGGTCATCCCGGCCGCAGCGCCGGGATCTTTTGTCCTGGTTGCAGGTATGGCCATTATGTATAACCCTTTAAATTTGTGAACATAACCTCTTCCCTGCCTGCGCGGGGACAAATGCGCAGGGGCCTCTTAGAGGCCTCCTGCATCAGTGTCCACTGTAACGCTGAATACATGGCGTACAGCGCGCCGTCCCCGTTAACGGCCCTTGATAAGGCTATTGACAGCCTGTTAAAATTACTTATCCTTAACACCCTCTTTCGGCAGGTTCTTCTCGGCCTCTTTCATCACATCCTGCAGGTTTATCTGCTTCAACTGATCAATGGCAGCTTTTGCCTCTTCCCTGTCAGAATCAGGAATGTGTTTCATTATCTGCTCTTCAACAGATGAAGGAATATTCAGATTCGGATCCCCCATTTGATTATAGAGAGCCCTGGCACAAATCAGCCCGCTGAGAATAATTAGTGTGGGAATAACAGCCAATATTATGGAAATAACCTTCGCAGTACCCTTTTTTCCGGCAAGCGCCTTAACAAGCGCCTGGTAGAGCATCCAGAAACCGTAGATAAATACCGCAAGCCCTGCAATTCCGCCAATCCACAGTCCTATCCATGAAAGCAGCCCCACCAGCGCATAAACCGGTGAAAGCACCATGAGCGACGCAGCGACCCTCAGGCTTGCCTCATAATTAGTATTGCCGCCACAGATAGCGCTCAGGACAAGTACAATGACACCTCCGACAAAAAGCCCGATTATCGAATAAACTACATACAATATTATACCGACGAATCCGATGGTACCCCCGACAACTCCACCCATTGCTCCAAATGCCGACGCCGGAAGAATTACACCAAGTATAAAGCCTATCAGTGCCGCTGCCACAGCATAAATAAGCCCCTTGATTATCGGTTCACGAGTCCGCCCTCCTTAGGCATCTTTGCGAAATACTCAGCAGGCTTAAGGAGCGCCTCCTTCGACTCATTTAAAAACACCTGAAAATCAAAAACTTTATCAGCCATTAAATCCTCCCTTTAAAATGTTTATTTTATGACTGGTGTTAATCCCTGAATGTTTTATAGAACACAAACTCTATTCCTCCCGCCGCCCGGAGCCGCAGTAAAAATAGAATCAAAATATTACACTAAAAAATATTTTCAGGAATAATTAACTATTTAAGTCAGACATTTTTTAAAAAGAAAGACAAGTACTTTTCATCAGCGGGTAAAATGTTTTTCAAACCGCAGGCAATGCGCTGGCCGCCTCTTAAAAAAACTTGACATATAATGAATTTCAGCCTAAATCCTGGAGGCAGGGAAGTAAAAACTGAACAATCGAGGGTATTATCTATATGAGCAAGAAGCTTTTTGATAAATTAAAATCTCCAAAAAATTCCGCGGATAAGCAGGCAAATGCCGCTGACAGGCCAGCCAGCATTCAAAAAACCGATACCGCGGCCAGGGGATCATCGGTAAAAGACAAACGAACCGGCCGTCTTATCGATATAAAAAATTTTGTGGGGCGTGTTATTGAACCTGAGGAGCGTACGCTCAAAAATTATATGAATCCCGATTTCTGGAGGGAAAAAAGAAGACTTTACAGAGATATCCGCCAGAAGGAGATACAGGACCAGAATGTCTATAAAACCCTGTACGACGGCGCGAGCCCCACAATAGAATATTATATACTCACTGTGCTTTCATGTCTTATCGCGACCGCCGGTCTTATTCAGGGCTCCACTGCCGCGATAATCGGCGCGATGGTTGTTGCTCCTCTTATGACGCCAATACTGGCTTTTTCACTGGGCATTATACAGGGAGATATTCTTATTATAAGGACATCGGTCCTTTCACTCATCAAGGGGATAGTGATAGCGCTCATCATTTCAGCAGGCTTTGCCTTTGCCATCCCCATGGAAGGCTACTCTTCTGAAATCATGGCAAGAACTTCGCCGACGATCTTTGATATTGTTGTAGCTTTCGCGTCAGGGCTGGTTGGCGCATACGGCAACGCAAATAAGCGGGTAAGCAATACCCTGGTTGGAATCGCAATAGCCGTGGCCCTGATGCCGCCGTTATGCACAATAGGCATTGGCATAGGCACACTTAATTATGCGGTTGCTTCCGGGGCAACGCTCCTTTTTGTAATCAACCTTGTTTCCATTTCACTCGCAGGGGCGATAGTCTACTGGGTCATGCGTGTACATCCGGCCTCGGTTGATGCGGGCGCTGTAAGGAAACGCGCAATTAACCAGATAGTCGTGTCAGTGATCATCCTTGCCGCCATCTCGTTCCCCGTAGTAATTTACATGAAGAACGGATTTCTGCTGAGCAGGGCAACCAGAACAGTGGGTGAGGTCATACACAGTGAGCTGCCGGGTATATCCATACTTGAACTTAAAAGCGCCAATGTCGGATCAGGGTATCTGTTCACAGCAACGATAAGCGGCGACAGCGAGCCTTCTGCTGAAAAAGCAGAGGCCATATCAGCCAAGGCCTTTGAGGCGGACAAAAGGATCTCGGGGGTTGATCTGATGTTTCTGAAAACATCTAAAATCGAAAGAAAGAGCGCGGAGCCTGGCGATGCGCCCGAAAAGGTTAAATGAATAAGCTGCGGGCTCCCGCAGCTATTCCCGTAAATTCAGTTTATACCCAGCCTCTTGCTTTTACCGCCCTGGCTACCCGGTCAATCGCAATAATATAGGCCGCGTCACGCATGTAGAGTTTTTTCGTCCTTGCAAGCTCGCTTACCGCGAGAAAGGCGGATGTCATCTTTGTGTCAAGTTTATCAAGAACCTCTTTCTTTTCCCAGAAATAATTCATATTGCACTGCACCTGCTCAAAGTAGCTGCATGTGACCCCTCCGGCATTTGCCAGAAAGTCCGGGATAACAAATATGTCCCTGCTTTTGATCACCTCATCAGCTTCAGGAGTAGTAGGGCCGTTTGCCCCTTCAGCAATGAACCTGACCTTTGAATGAATTTTATTTACATTATCCCTGTTTATCTGATTCTCAAGCGCGGCAGGAATAATAATGTCAACCTCCTGCTCAAGCCACGCATCACCGGGCAACTGTTCATAGCCCAGGTCTTTTGCCCTGCCCCTGTCTATTCCGCCGAATTTATCTGTGATAGAGATCAGCTCTTCAATATTGACGCCGCTCTTTTTCCTGAAAGTGTATGAAGTCTTATCAGCCTGGTCCCAGCATGAAACGCTTATAAGTTTGCCGCCAAGGTGTCCATAAAGTCTTGCAGCGTGTTGTGACACATTGCCGAATCCCTGGATACTCGCCGTTGTCCCGGCAGGTTCCACATTGTGTTCGCGAAGAGCTTCTCTCAGTGTGTAGATCAGGCCGTAGCCGGTTGCCTCAGTGCGGCCGAGTGACCCGCCCATTCCAACCGGTTTTCCGGTAATAACGCCGGGGAACCTGCCGCCGTGTATTGTTTCAAATTCGTCAAGCATCCAGAGCATGTGCTGCGAATTTGTCATTACGTCAGGCGCGGGCACGTCAAGAACCGGCCCTATGTTGCGGGCGATCTGTCTTACCCATCCCCTGCATATCTGTTCCTGTTCGCGGGCGCTCAGATGATGAGGGTCACAGACGACTCCTCCCTTGCCCCCTCCCAGGGGTATATCGACAACTGAACACTTCCATGTCATCCACATTGAGAGGGCGCGGACCGTATCGGCTGTTTCATGGGGGTGAAAGCGTATGCCCCCCTTTGCGGGGCCGCGCGCGTCATTATGCTGAACTCTGAATCCCGTAAAGACCCTGACACTGCCGTCATCCATGTGAACGGGAATGGTGAACTGAAATTCCCTCATTGGCTGTCTTAAAAATTCCTTAACGCCCTCTTCAAGTTCAAGCATTTTTGCGACGCTGTCAAACTGCTTCTGCGCTACATGAAACGGATTGTACGATTTTGATTCCATATTTGTAACTCCGGTTGATTTATTTTTTTATCATTTTTTGAACAGGTCATCTAAAAGACAATCCGGTGTCACGCTTGACCGGCTGAAAACCGATATATGCGGGCATTTTTGTGTTGATCAGCTCAAAAATGATGGTATAAAAAAAGTTAAATTTAACATATCTGAAGCATTGAGGGGTCTGATTGTCAAGCGCGTTTAAATAAATTGGGGCCACTCCGTCAAGGTTTTACTATTATATTTCTATAAAATTTATAAACCCCTTGTGGGGGTGGCTGATAATTATTTATGCATCACGATATGTATGTCAGCCGGGGGCGAAGACTCGTAGCATTAAAATCCTGGCATACCGCCGGGGGCGTTAAGTTCACGCAGGCCTATTTTTTAAAAACTGTCCCTTAAAAAAATGCTTGTACATGTTGAAATAAATACTTAATCTTAATTATGAATAAATGGCAATCAACGCATCAGAACGCGCCGGCATAAATCTGTTTTAAAATTCAAGGGTCAGGTAAAAACAATGATGAAAAAAAAACCAGCAGGCTTATTACACAAAGCGTCTATAGCATTCTTTACATTTATAATGCTTTTAAGTTCAGAAATTATTTTCCCCGCCGAAAAAAAATCGGCCACACTTCTGGGTTATGCTGTGATACCTGATATTGTGCAGACCATTGATGTGCTTGAAAAGATTGCGGGCGCGGTTGATCCCGTTCAGTTCCAGCCCGGTTCAATAAAAAACCAGCTTGGCGCGGTTCTGAATGATCCTGATTTTCAGAACCTTGACCGCGCTAAACCTCTTGTGGTGATGATTTTTCACAAGCCTTCAAATGGCCAGGCAGGCGGGCCGGGCAGTGATATATATTACTCGGTTTTTCTGCCGGCAAAAGACAGGGCGCGGTATAAAAAGGTTCTTGAGTACGGCAATATGTTATGCGAGATAAACAGGGGAAACCTGATTGTAAGCAGCAATAAATCGGCGCTCGACATGGCGCGCGGGCAGACTTCTCTCTATAATAAAATTGCCGCGCAAAAGTCAGCATGCAATCTGCGCGTGCTTGTCAAAATTGACAGTGTCATGAAGGTCTACAGCCGTGAGATAAACGAGTTAATGAAACAGATGCAGGATTTTCAAAATCAGCAGTTTGAAAATCCCGGACAGCGGGAACAGAGCGGCAACATGCTGAAAATATATATGCATGGCATATATGAACTCTTTGTTCAGTCAAAGGATTATCAGCTTGATATAACATTAGATAAAAACAAAATTCTTTTTTCCAGTGAACATTCCACTAAGGCGGGCACTGCGCTGAATCTTTTTTTTAATGCAGATGTTCCCGGTAAAAACAGGTGCATAACTCTTCTTCCGGAAAGATCTGATTTTTCGTACGCGGGCTATTTTGATATCGCAAGATGCAGGAACCTGATTGACAGCATAGTTGTTAGCGCAGTCAAGCGCGATCCTTCGCTTAAACAGAGCATTGATATGAATATAATTGATGGCTATAAAAAAATTCTGGGCATGTATGACGGCGAAATAGCCTTTGTCTACGGTTTCGATAATTCAGGGCGCTTAAGGGCGGACTTTGCGGCCGCCACTAAAAGCAGTGCCGGGGAGCATCTTGCGGTGAATGAAAAGTTCATTGAGATTTATAATCAGGCTATGAAAAAACCGCAGCAGACTGACCGGAATCTGCCGGCCTGCACATTGCAGAAAAATATCCGTAAAACCAGCGGTTACGATGTTCACCAATATTCATTCAACACAGAGAGTATCAGCATGAGCGAGGATGATAAAGATCTGTTCAGGACAATGGTCGGTGATGAATTCAAAATAGAGTACACGGTTTGCAACGGGTACGTTGTAGCATCCACAGACCCTCAGGCTCTTGACCGGATAATTAAAAACACAGCTACCGGCGGAAATTCAAAAGATCTTCAGGCCATGATAACCTTGGGGCCCGGGTATGATTCCTACGCTGATTTTGACATAATCGGATTGCTTGCAAAAATTTCAGAAATAGAAAACCGCATGAGCGGGGCTACGTCAGGAGCGGGCATGCAGAGCCTGGAGCAGGAACTGAAAAAGCTTGATTACAGGGACCGCATAATAACCTATTCATCTAAATACAGAAAAGGCGCCTCGTACAGTAATTACCACGTGCCTGTAAAAATTATTACAGAGGCAATCAGGCTCTCGGTCCTGGTGAAACAGAAGTCGAACTGATCCGGGCAAGGGGGCTTTAGTTAATAAGCCCCTCTGTTTTGCCATAAGGGTCACCTGTCTGTACATAGTGAATCATCAACAGATGACTGGTAATTGATTAAAAAAGGCTGCCCCTATCAGGTTCAGCCTTTTTGTATGATGCTTTCTAACATTACATCTGCCGCAACCGCGCTATCCTATCCTCAAGTGAAGGGTGTGTGGCAAAGAGCGATATGCGTTTTGAAGAACTGATCTTTGCGGTTGTGAAAGAATCCTTTTGCTGTGGAATGCCAGCCATCTCACCAAGCCTCTGGAGAGCTGAGGCCATAGCCCCGGGAGAAGTGATTCTTGCAGCGCCGGCATCCGCCCTGTATTCCCTGTACCTGGAGAATGCGGCAATTGGTATTGACGCGAGGAGCATAAGCACGGTTTCCAGAAGCATTACGAGCATAATATAACCGAAGAATCCAAGGCCGCCGTCACCATCTTCGTCGCGTAAAAAGTTGTCTATGACCATGGCAGCAAGCCTCGCGATGAACATGACAAGGGCGTTTGCTATACCTGTAAGAAGAGTCATGGTTACCATATCGCCGCTTGTTATGTGAGTTATCTCGTGCGCTGCCACAGCCTCTATCTCTTCACGGTTCATTGAATTGATAAGGCCGGTAGAGAATGCCACCAGTGATTTATTCTTTGAAGGCCCGGTAGCAAAGGCATTGGGCTCTTTTGCGCTGTATATGCCCACTTCAGGTACGGTGTTAAGGCCGGCCTGGCGTGAAAGGCGCACAACCATCTGGTAAATCTCCCTAACATGAAAATCCTGGGTATTATTGTCTATAATCTGAATATTGTATGCCCTTTTTGCCACCCACCTGCTCATTGCAAGCGAAATGAAAGCGCCGACCATGCCGAAAATGCCGCAGAAAATGGCCAGCCCATAAACACTGCCGCTTACCTCTATCCCCAGGGCCGGGAGCAATATATTAAGAATCAGGCTTACTGTAAGTACTACAAGTATGTTTGTTGCAAGAAACAGAAATACACGTTTAAGCATTGCTTCTCTCCATTGATATTTATGGTTAATTTTTTATGTCCCTGAAGTTGAATGTCAAGACTTTATATCTGGAATTATATACGGGTTTTTGTTACAAAAACCGATTGATACGAATTTTTTCGGCCGGATATTAGTTCTTAAGACCAGCAGATCTGTCGGAATCTATCCTGTACGTTTGCAGTATCCTCTGGCTGAATTTTTCAGCAGACTCGCGCTTTATGATAATCCTGACGCCTGTATCATCTTCAACAACATGATAAGTTCCCCTGTTCTCTTCGAATGCCTTTACCACATCTTTAATTGTGGAAACCTTCCTGTCATTAACCCTGACTATCACTAAATTTTCAAAATCATGGTACCCTAAGTTGATCTCGTCAGCCAGGACTTTAACAAGAAGTATAACCTGCTTTCTGTCAGCGCTGCGGACCTCGTTCTGGTAGTAGTAAAGAAGCTTTGTCGGCGCGCTGAAGAACCACTGCCGGCCCCATTCGAGCAGGTAATTTTTTGTAAGGGGGCTGAATACAAGGCCGCCGTTTATGTAATATTCAGGCTTTACATCGTATTGTTCAAACGGAACAAGACGGGTCGAGTTAATGTTAACCGTAAGCCGTACACGCAGATCCCGGACAACGCCCTTGCGAAGAACCTTAAGCGCGACATAATCATTGATGTGTTTTTTCTGTACAACGTAGTTCAGCGAAGTGCGTTCACCTTTCCTGAACTCAATTGTTCCGTCATTGGCAACGGGCACACCGTCTATTGAAAGAAGTATGTCTTCAACCGCGAGAATGTTGCGGGACGGTGAATCCACAAGTATGTCTATAATCATAACACCGGATTGTTCAGGCTTCATTCCGTAGCTTTCCCTGAGCGCGGGATTCTCCATGCACTGGAATTTTATTCCAAGTTCCGGAAAACCGTCGTATCTGCCGTCTGCTATATCGTCCAGGAAATGTTTAATAACGGGCGCGGGAACCATGTAGCCTATGTTCTCACCCATAGCAGCCGACTGGAAGGCTACGCCGGTAATCATGTTCTTGATAATGACCGGGCCGCCGCTGTTCCCCGGATTGATAGCCGCGTCGATCTGGCAGGTGAGCAGGTTGGCGCTGCTGTGAGCATAATTCCGCTGTTCAATTCTCGACACAACACCCTCTGTTATGCTCATCTCGTCGCCGCCTGCTGGAAAGCCATAAACAGCAATCCTGTCGCGCACCTGTGCCAGTTCGCCAATTTTTACAGGAGTAGAATTATTAAAGAAACGCGGATCATCAACTGTAAGTATGGCAAGATCGCTCTCATGTGAAACAGAGATAATCCGCGCGATGTATTTTTCAGATTCCCCGGCCTTCTTTACCTGCAGGAAAGTGCTGTTGCTTATTACATGGGCATTGGTAAGTATCCTGTTGCCATCGATTATACACCCTGAACCGGTCCCCTTTGACTGGCCCGACATCTGCCATGGATTCTCGTAACTGTAACGGGTCGAAACAGTGTATATTTTTACAACTGAATTCGTAATTAAATCTTTTGCCGCCGCGTTGCCGGTAAGCTGAATTGCCGTAAGAATAATAACGAGAGCTGTAATTTTATTCAATGGAACATCCTTTCAGTAACTTGCCGCGGATACCTGTTCTACCTGATCTTGTTGATAATCCACAAAAGGAGAATAGCCCCGACGATTGCCGCAACAACCTGCGCGACAAAACCGGAAACAGAAAAACCGGCCAGATTGAATAAAAATCTTCCGAGAAACGATCCCGCCACACCTACAATAAGATTGCCGACAAGGCCGAATCCCCTGCCCTTCCAGATGAGCCCCGCGAGATAACCCGCGATCAGTCCCACCAGTACTAATGTTATTATTATTTCCATAGACCCTCCCTTTTTGTTTTATACTAAATCAGCAGTACTAACGAACCACACAAATCATGTATTCGTTAACTGCTGTAATTACAATTCTACAATTATAAGTCTATTATAGCAATAATATTTTTAAATCAGCCCGGTAATGCTGTTTTAACGGGTTCAGGGACAAATATTTCCCTAAAATACTTTACAGCAGGACACTTTTTTGTTATATGATATTATCTGCCTGGAATCGTAGCATGACCGGCATACAGGGAAAAAAATGAATATTATATATTTTTCAATAATAATCAGCGCTGCTATCTGGCTATACCTTATATTCAGGTATCACAGGCTCGCGCCTGAACCGGTTTTTATGGTGATACTGACAGGTATTATCGGAGGATTTTTAAGTTCAATACCCGCGGCATTTCTTAACACTATTGCAGCCTGGCTAACCGGAGCAATAGATTTTCTTCATCATCCAGCCAATGTCCAGATATCTGACAGGCAGTATTTATATTTTACCCTCTTTGTCGGCTTTAATGAAGAGTGCTGGAAGGCCGCATTGTCGGTTCTTATACTCAAAAGGCTTAATGAATTCCATAAACCTGTCGATGTCCTGATCTACTCGATAACTATTGCCCTGAGTTTCGCGGCATTTGAAAACATGGTGTACACAATTACCGGAGGCCCTGACACGCTCGTGTTAAGGTCTGTCACTGCCATGCCGCTCTACATAGGCCTTGCCGCAATATGGGGCTCAGGAATCGCCAGGGCAAAGTACCTGAAAGAGGGAAGATATTTTACCACGTTGATACCCTGGGTTACAGTTGCGGCGCTTATTCATGCGGCATATAACTACCTGCAGTTCATCAGGCCCGATGATAAATGGATCATCTCTGTGGCAATAGTCTTTGCCTTTCTGCTTTCGCGCGCCGCTGCCAGAAGACTTAAAAAGCACGGGGAGATGAGTCCGTTCATAAAACCTGGATATTGCCGGGACTGCGGAAGGGTGAACCGCCTCTGGGCAGCTAAGTGTGTTCACTGTGGAAGAAGTTTCATGGCAAAATAGATAATGTTCAGAAAAATAAAACAGCATTATCTCCAGTCTGATTATACAGATACCTTAACCACGTGCTGATTTCTGTCAGGGTAAAAAAATCATTGATTAATAAAGCCCCTGTTTTCAAAATCTTATGCGAGGATAAAACTATGAAACGCAAGATTTTGATATTTCTGCTGCTCTTTGCATCATCTACAGCCCTGCTTTTAGCGGCATCAAAGAGTATTAACCTGAAAGTCTTTCCTGAACAATACAATCTTATCATCGATGGAAAACCTGTGACTCCGCAAAAGGTTACGCAATACCTGAAGAGAATAACGCTTGCCGAGGGTGAACACGAATTCCTCTTTCAGAGCAGCGGCTATTTTGACAGGCGCGTAAAATTCAATATTACCAGAAAAACGTCCGAGCTTGAGGTAAAACTTGAAAAGCAGAATTCCATGCTTGAACAGGTTGCTGAACTGAAAACAGGGGTCCATCCCAAATCCGTGGAGTTTACGCCGGACGGAAGGTTTATGGTAAGCGCGCTTCTTGAAGGCCCGGGAGTTGATGTTTTTTCTGTTGCTGATTTAAGGAAAGTTAAAACTGTAGAGTTCCCGCAAAAATACGCCAGGCTCAGAAATTTTGTCGAGATTGTGTTTCTTGCTGAACGTAACGAAATGTGGGTATCGCAGATGGCGGCAAACGCAATCCATGTAGTCGATATGGCCGATTTTACCTACAAGACGACCATAAACACAAAGGGTATCTGGACAAAAATCATCGCGGTTGCTCCTGATGGTAGAACAGCTTTCGCGTCAAACTGGGAGTCGCATGATATTTCTGTAATAGATGTTGAACGCCACAGTGTAATAAAGAAGATCAAGGTTGCGGGAATACCGCGCGGCATGGTCGTTACCAGCGACAACAGGTTCCTGTATGTCTGCATTTTCAGCAACGGCCAGATTCAGAAGATTGACCTCGACACAATGAAGATTGTCAAAACTTTCAGTTTCCCTCACGGAGCAAAGCGGCATATACTTCTGGACAGAAAAAAGAACCTGTTCTATGTAACTGACATGTACCGGGGGAGCGTTTATATAATAAACGCTGCTGATGACCAGGTGATCAAAGAGATTCCGGTTGATAAAAAACTGAACACGGCAAAACTTTCGCCCGATGGAAAATACCTTTATGTGTCATCGCGCGGGCCGAACAATCCTGAAACATATTTAAAAAAGGGCCCCGCTTTTGGAAAAGTTTTTGTGATAGACACAGAAACTTTAACTATCAGGGACTGGATCTGGGGCAAGAACCAGCCTACCGGGCTTGATGTGTCACCCGATGGAAAGCTCCTGGCCTTTACCAATTTTCTTGATAACGAGATAGAGGTATACAGGATAAAATCTGTTAAATAATTTTAATCATCCCTGCTTCCGGATTGAAACCTCATCCATCAGCCGGTCATCGGCCGTAATGCCGGGTAATGCCCCGGGAAACATGCTCTGACCCCGAGAACATGCTCTGACCCTCTCCCCTAACCCCTCTTCCAGGCCTGGAGAGGGTGGCCGAAGGCCGGGTGAGGCTCTGAGCCGGGGGACGTCAGCATCTTCATCGAGCAGTATAAATGCCGGGAAATTTTAAAAAACTTTACAGAAATAAAGAAGTTATAATATTTTACATATAGAAACATCCGGCAGGCTATAGGAGCTTTTTTCTAATGGGGATACTTCAGGAACTTATAATTATTTTTACACTTGCGGTCTCAGTTGTCTATGTCTGCAACAGGCTTAATATTCCCTCCATAATCGGTTTCCTCATAACAGGGGTGGTTGCCGGTTCCGGACTGCTGGGAATAACAAGCGATCCCGATGATGTCCATATCCTGTCCGAAGTGGGGATCATACTTCTTCTGTTTACAATCGGCCTTGAGTATTCCATAAAGAACCTTATGCAGATCGGCAGGACTGTGCTCTTAGGAGGAACCCTCCAGGTGCTGCTGACCATAGCTGTAATCACCGGTTCTCTGTTTTTCTTTAACGGACTTAACCAGTCTCTGTTTTACGGATTCCTTATCGCCCTCAGCAGTACAGCCATTGTTATGAAGATATATCAGGAAAAACTTGAGCTTGATACTCCTCACGGCCGGGTAGTGCTTGCGATTCTGATTTTTCAGGATATAATAGTCGTTCCCATGATGCTCATAACTCCGGTACTTGCAGGGGTTGAGGGAGGCTCTGACAATACGCTTCTGCTTTTAGGCATTAAAAGCGTGGGCCTCATAGCTTTTGTTTTTGCCATGCTCAAGTGGATCGCTCCCTGGATTTTTTACAGGCTCGCAAGCACAAGGAGCCGCGAGCTTTTTATACTGGGGTCTGTTGTTACCTGCTTCGCAATCGCGGGTCTTACATATTATATAGGACTGTCGCTTGAACTCGGAGCCTTTCTTGCCGGCCTTATAATTTCAGAAACAGAATACAGCTATGAAACTATGGGGAATATTATTCCGTTCAGGGATGTTTTTGCCAGTATATTTTTTATATCAATAGGCATGCTCATAGATATCCGGTTCATGCTGACATCATGGCAGATTGTGCTTGGAGGCGGGTTTGCGATTATACTTATCAAATTTATCATTGCCGTAATTTCAGTATTACTGCTCGGTTTTTCTCTCCGCACATCCATACTCGTGGGTTTTGCTCTTGCGCAGATTGGAGAATTTTCATTTATACTGTCAAAGGTAGGCTATGATTACAAAATTCTCGATTCATTAGAGTACCAGACCATACTCTCCATGTCCATAGTAACAATGGTGTTTTCATCTTTTATTCTGAATTACTCCATACCGATAATCAACAAACTTATGCAGATACCCCTGCTTGACTGGATGGACAAAAAAACCTACACCATGAACAGTATTGCCAAAGAGCCGGTAGATATTCCCCTTGAGGATCACCTTATAATTATCGGCTACGGGATTAACGGGCGCAATGTTTCACGATCTGCCCGTATCGCAGGCATTCCCTATCTGATCATTGAAACCAATCCTGAAACAGTGGTTAAAGAACTCGCAAAAGGTGAAAGAATTATATACGGGGACGCCTCTAATGAAGAAGTATTAAAACATGCCAGTATTTATTCAGCAAGAGTTCTTGTAACAACTGTCCCAGACGCGCCGTCGGCCAGAAGGATCATTGCAATGGCCCGCAAACTGAATCCCGATGTTTACATTATTGCGCGCACAAGATTTGTCAAAGAGGTGAACGACCTCTTCGCGCTTGGAGCCAGTGAGGTTATACCCGAGGAGTTTGAAACATCCGTTGAAATATTCACCCGGCTGTTAAAAAAATTCAATGTTCCTGAAAACGATATAAACTCTCTGGTGGAGATTGTAAGGTCTGACGGTTACCAGATGCTCCGTACCGCTTCATTTGAATCTATAACTCCCGAGGATCAGCGCAAATTTATAAAAGGGCTGGATATGATCACCTACAGGGTTGAAAGGGGTTCTGCTGCGGACGGCAGATCCATGCTGGACCTGGCAATAAGAAAAAAATACGGAGTGACTGTTCTGGCGATATACAGGGGCGGCGATATAATACACAATCCAGACGGAGATGCCGTACTTATTGCTGACGATGTAGTTATGCTGGTGGGGATGCCGGCACAGGTGTCAGGCGTTTGTGATATGTTTAAATCGCCAGTTCTAATTGAATAATTAAGGATAAAAATATGAAAATTCCAGTACTGCTCATCATTGCTGTTATATTACTTTTTATGGTATTTGTTGCCAGGTTATCAACCAGGCTGAATATTCCCCTGATTATTATTGCCCTTACAATAGGTATTATATTCGGCAGCGATGTAACCGGGCTTATCTATTTTGATGACGCGATCTTTGCGCGTGATGTGGCAAACATTGCGCTCATATTTATTCTTTTTGCAGGGGGCTTCGGGACAAAAAGCAATCATTTTAGATCCGTGGCAAAACCGGCAATGCTCCTTGCCACTGGCGGAGTACTTATTACAGCCCTGATAACCGCGTCTTTATTCTCTTTTGTCACCGGGTGGCCATTTTTAAAATCACTTCTGGTCAGCGCCATAATCTCATCAACAGACGCGGCTGCTGTTTTTTCAATACTCAGAAGCAGGTCAATCAACAAGAACGTCGCATCTATAACTGAAGTTGAATCTGCGGCCAATGACCCCATGGCTATAATATCTACTACATTTATTTTACAGATCATCCTCGGGGCCGGAATTGATACAACCGTATCTATGGTTCTCTTCATATGGCAGCTTGCGGGCGGAGTGGCTTTCGGAATATTAACGGGCATAGTCGGAACCTATCTGTTTAACAAAATACGCAATATTGATATAGGCTATTATTATGTATTCCTCATAGGAATAATACTTTTAAGTTTTTCAATCGCGGACCTGAGCAAGGCAAGCGGAATGCTTTCAGCCTTTTTCACAGGATATGTGCTGGGTAATAGAAAACTTCCTTTTAAAAGCGGAATTACTTCATTCACCGAAATGCTTTCCTTTATTTCAAATGTCGGGCTTTTTATTATGCTGGGACTTCTTGTATTCCCTCACAAGTTTTCGGATATATGGATTACGGCCATCATTATATTTTTAATTCTGACATTTATCGCCAGGCCCGTTGCCGTGCTTATCTGTACTGCTTTCTGCGGGCTTAAACTGCGGGAAAAGCTCTTCATCAGTTGGGGAGGGCTCAGGGGCGCCGTTCCAATCGTTCTTGCCACTTACCCTGCGGCAGCAGGTATTGACAATGAACACCAGATTTTCAATATAGTATTCTTTGCAGTGACTTTATCTATAATGATTCAGGGCACAACAATAGGACGGCTGGCGGATATTTTTAATCTGACCAGCAAATCCCGCATGAAGCCAGGTCAGACGATGGAACTGGTTACTATCCATGACACAGATTATGAGCTGATACATATTTTTATCGATCCCGATATGTATATGGGTGAGCTTACAATATCCGAGATGGAATTACCGCCCGGTGTGACTATAACAATGGTCAACAGGAATAATACCGTAATCGCACCGAGAGGTTCAACGGTCATATATCCCGGTGATGTGCTCTCAATTTTAGTGAGCAGAGAGAAGATAAAAAAGGTTACAAAACAGGTTCTGGGCTATTTTACAGCAATCAGATGATGTAAAGAACTGTTCACCCCGATAAGGCTGCGCGGCATCTAAGTAATTATTCCTGAAATATTTATCAGTGCAATACGATGAATTTTTTTTATAGAGCTCACTTTTTTAAATAAAAAGGTTGACGCTTAAAGGATTGTATCTATTCTATAACAAAACCGACCAGCCGGTTTTTATCATAAGAATAAACACCTTCATACACCAGAGGTTCTAAAAACCGGGTTGTTTCACAATCCTGACCGGGTTAAACACGGGGAATTAAGCCGCAGCGCATAAACAATACCCCTAATCCATTGCCAGGCAGTCAGAAGTAACCTAAAAAATTAAATTAAAGAGGTAGATAATGGTAATAGACGGCCGTAGAGGAGTTATCACAGACGATGTTGTAAAGACAGTGGACAAGGTAATTGAGTACGTTGGCAAAGATATCACCTTTGGAATGACACTTGCCCTCGGAAAACCTGTCTTATTCATTAACGAATTGTACAAACGGGCAAAAGAGGACCCCGAAATGAAGCTCAAGATACTGACCGCGCTCGCGCTTGAGAGACCTGTAGGCTCAAATGAACTGGAAAAGCGGTTTCTGGGCCCGCTGATAGAGAGGCTTTTTGGAAAATCACCCCAATTTGATTATATGCTCGATTTCAGGGCAGGCAAGCTGCCTAAAAACGTTGAGATTTACGAATTCTTCAACTTAGCTGGCGGATATCTTCATGACAGAGAGCCTCAACAGAACCGCCTTAATTCAAATTACACGCACGTTGTACGTGACGCATTTGCTAGGGGCGTGAATGTCTTCGGTCAGCTTGTGGGATGCAAGGAGATTAACGGAAAGCTCATGCTCTCTATGGGGTGCAACACCGATATATGTGTTGCGGCAAACTCGATAGTCAATGAGGCAAGGGCCCAGAACCCGGAATTACGCGGAGCGATTATTGCCGAGGCGAACGAAAACATGCCGTTTATGTACGGTGATGCTGTTTACCCGGCGGAAGCATTTGACATAGTGCTCAAGGGGCCGCAGTACAACTATGAACTGTTTGCTCCGCCAAAGGACATGGTAATGATGAGAGATCACATGATAGGTTTGCTGACCAGTCCTCTGGTCAAGGATGGTGGTACGCTTCAGGTTGGAATAGGCGCGCTTGGGGATGCGATTGTTGCAGGGCTCGATCTGAGGCATTCAAATAATAAACTCTACAAAGAGGTGCTGGAAAAGTCGGGCATACTTAAACGTTACGGCAGCCTTATCGAAAAAATCGGAGGTACCGAGCCTTTTGAAAAAGGCCTTTACGGATCGTCCGAGATGTTTGTTGACGCGTTCATGCAGCTATACAAACGCGGCATCCTCAAACGCAAGGTGTTCGACAATGTTGCCATAATGAAGTTAATTAACGAGGAAAAGCTTTCTGCTGATAATATTCCGCAGAATATAATTGAACTGCTTCTCGAAAAGGACGGCATACGCAGCCGGTTAAGAGAAGTCGACTTTGACATGATGACTAAATTCGGAATACTTAAAGAGGGCCTTGTTTTCAAAGATGGATTTATTCATGACGGCGAGACTAAATATGCGACAGACCTGGAAGTTCCGGAAAATCTTGCAGCGATTAAAAAGCTTCTTGGTAAAAAACTGAAAAACGGCCAGGTTATACTCGGCGCTTTCTTTATAGGGCCGAAATCATTTTATGACGCACTCAATGCCATGAGCGAGGAGGAACGTTCACAGTTCGGAATGTCAGGTGTCGAAAAGGTCAACCAGTTGTATGGAGACGAAGAGCTGCGAAGCCTGCAGAGAAAGGATGGCCGTTTTGTCAATTCAGGCATGATGTCAAATGTATTCGGCGCTATAACATCCGACCAGCTTGAGGATGGGCGCGTTATAAGCGGCATCGGGGGTCAGTACAATTTTGTCGCGATGTCACACGCAATGCCCGATGCAAGACTTATTATGCTTATCAGAAGCACCAGGGGCGCTGGTAAAGGCCTGAGATCTAACATTGTTTACAATTACGGACACTGCTCTGTTCCAGCCCATTTGCGTGATATACTTGTGACAGAATACGGTATAGCAGACATTAGAGGCAAGTCCGATAGCGAGACAATAGCCGCTATAATAAATATAGCCGATTCAAGGTTCCAGCAGGATCTGCTTAAGCAGGCAAAAAAGGCAGGCAAAATTCCTGACTCATACCAGATTCCCGAAGAATACAGAAACAATTACCCTGAGAGAATTGTCGAGTTTATTACCAGTTATCAGTCCCAGGGAATATTCCAGTTTTTCCCCTTCGGCACGGACCTGACCTCGGAGGAATTCGACCTTGGCGCTTCACTCAAGATGTTAAAGCATCTCCAGGATACCAGCCCCTTAAAGGCAGTAGCCAAGGTACTTTCTGAACTTTTCAAGCCCCTTCCTAAAAAAGCTGCGCCTTATCTGAAGAGGATGGATCTTGATAAAACTTCGGGTTTTGGCCAAAAACTTTTACAAAAGACAGTTGTGGCAGCGCTGAAGCACGCTAAAAAAGTATAGCAGATTTATATTGAATCAGAAAACAAAGGAGGCTGACTTCTAAGTCAGCCTCCTTTGTTTTTACAGGGATTTTTTACATCACAAAGATTTATAGCTTGCCCAATTATGTCCCTTTTTTTTATAATTTTTTATCAGTTATAAACCAGACGCGTCTGCGCTGATAAATTACCCTGAGAGAGTTCTGCCCGATGGATCTACTGGAAAACCTGAATAAAACCCAGCGCGAAGCCGTTCTTCATACCGAAGGGCCTTTGCTGATACTCGCGGGTGCCGGGTCTGGAAAAACCAGAGTTATCACTCACAGAATAGCCCATCTTATTAAGAAGGGCGTCAAACCGTATAATATTTTTGCCGTAACATTCACAAATAAAGCTGCTGAGGAGATGAAAAAAAGAGTCATGTCAATAGCAGGCCCTTCGGGAAACAGTGTTTTTGTAAAGACCTTTCATTCGGCGGCAGCTTATATTCTGCGCAGGTTTGGTGAGGCTGGCGGGATTCCGAAAAATTTTACAATATACGACACCCGAGACCAGGAGGATGTAATCAGGCGGATACTCGTTGAAATGCGCCTGGACCCGAATAAGATAAGACCATCAATAATCGCCTCGCGTATTTCAGAAATCAAGGACAGTGAATCATATCTTGACGGCAGCGACCCGCTGCTGATGCTTCCCGATTATTTTTCCTTCGATTTTAAAGAGGTCTTCAGAAAATACCATGAAAAGATGAGCGAAAACAACGCGCTCGATTTCAGCGATCTCCTTGTTAAGACCGTGGATTTGCTGCGAAACTCACCGCATGTTCTTTCTGAACTTCAGCGCATGTGGAAATATTTTATGGTCGATGAATATCAGGATACCAACTACCCGCAGTACCTTATCGCTAAGTATCTCGCGTCAGCGAGCGGGAACATCTGCGTTGTTGGCGACGATGACCAGTCAATATACTCCTGGCGGGGCGCCGACATCCGCAATATACTGAACTTTGAAAAAGACTATGAGAACGTCAGGTCAATCACCCTCGACTGGAATTACCGTTCAACAAAACAGATCCTTGATGCGGCATCTGTGATTATACGCAACAATGAAAACAGGAAAGAGAAAAACGTACAGGCCTTTCGCGGTGATGGAGAAGCAGTGGTCTGGTGTTCGGCCAACAACGAGTATGGCGAAGGTGAATTTGTAATAAATACCATACAGTCTCTCAAATCAGGGGAGGCTCTGAGCAACCGGGACTTTGCAATATTCTACCGCACAAACGCGCAATCAAGGATCTTCGAAGATTTTCTGCGCAGAGAGAATATCCCATACCGAATTGTGGGCGGCCTCAAATTCTACGACAGAAAAGAGGTCAAGGATATTCTGGCTTATCTTAAATTCCTGGTCAACAGAAATGATTCTGTTTCTTTGTACAGGATTATTAACGTTCCTGCGCGCGGTATAGGCCGGGCTTCGCAGGAAAAAATCATGAATACCGCCTCCTCAGGCGGCTTCAGCGAGTGGAAGGTTATTGACGATGAACTTATAACAGGCAGGGTGCCCGGTGGAATCAATGAGTTCAGAAGCATAATAAAGGATTTATCAGCAGACATGGTCAGGGTCCCGGCGGAAATTTCACTCTCGTCATTTGTTAAACTCGTCATTGACAGAAGCACATACAGGGATAGCCTGCTCGAAGAGAACACCCCGGAGAGCAGATCGCGCCTTGATAACCTTGACGAACTGGTGAACAGTATTATTGAATACGAGCAGCATGAACCGCAGGCAACACCTGAACAGTTTATACAGGATATATCACTCTACACCTCCGAGGAAAATCCCGTTGATGATGAACAGAAGAGTACTGATTATGTGACGCTTATGACAGTCCACAACGCCAAGGGGCTTGAGTTCCCCGTTGTTTTTCTTACCGGGCTTGAGGAGGATACGTTCCCCCACAAGCTTTGCATAGACACCGATGAAGCCGTTGAGGAGGAACGAAGGCTCTGCTATGTGGGAATAACCCGTGCCATGGACAGAATTTTTATTACCAGCGCCGAACTGAGACGCGGCTACACGGGGCTTAATTATAAACAGCCTTCACGTTTTATCGAAGAGATACCCTCCGGTTTACTTGAAATTAAAAATTACACTTCACAGTTGTTCGGAACATCCGATTCAGAAAGCAGGCGCCGGCCATGGGATCCGGCAGATACGGCTCAATATTCAGGGCCTGAACCTGTTTCACCCGTCAGCTCCCGGGAGGGTGACAGTTCCGGGGAACATAAAAGAGGCAATAATTCCGGCTCAAGGTTCACTCTCAGGGAGAAGGTTATGCATCCCAGGTTCGGCATGGGGCGTGTGGTAAAAATCGAGGGCAGCGGAGACAATCTCAAGCTTACCATCAGTTTCGGACTTACTAACAGGGTTTTTCTGGAAAAATATACCCCTCTTGACAAGATAAATTAAAGAACAGGTCTGTCTGATCCGATATAATATTATAAGACAGGTAATCCTGTGTTCATGGCGGTATATTATGAAACGTTTATTGATTATTTCTGCAATGCTTATTCTCTCCTGCGCGACCAGGGAAAAACAGATTATTACAGAGCCTGTATTTGATCTTTCAACCCTGGAAGGATTCTTTAAAACCGCAGAGGCCGATGTGTTCAGGGCCAAACAGGTTGTCGAAAAAAATAAAATCATATTTAATCTTACCCATCTTAAACTGATGAACACAGGCGGACGCAAATATTATCTGCTTGAACGTGAAACCATAACAGAAATGATCAACGCGGTTACTGAAGGCATATACCTTGATTATATTCTGATCAATAAAAGCGGCGACATAATATATACCCGCATCAACGAAAATATTTTCGGATGTAATATCAATAACGGTTTCGAGGATACGCCGCTTAGAAAATGTTATCTGAGCAGAACCGCGGTGCACTTTGAAGATGTATCGGCAATGACAACCGGTTCGCCAATACTGGGAATGTACGTATCGGTACCGGTTTTATCAGACGGGATCTTTCAGGGAACACTCATACTGCAGATAGACATAGAGAAGATCAACCAGCTCTTTAATGACAGGACAGATATTATAAGCCGCGAGGGGCTTATACGGATTACCAGTGACAGAACCAGGATACTTTCACAGTACCGGGGTTTTGCCGGGATTGATATTCCAAGCCTTGACAGGAACAGCAACTGGTCGGATATGAGCGGCGGGTCAAGGATTGATTATTCAGTATTTAACTACAGGGAAATATCCTGGATTATTGCACGCAGGTGAGCTGCTGTCAGCCCTTCTTAATTTCAGCCTCGAAATTTTCATTAAATGAACTGAACAGTCCCGGCAGCATATACTTGTCGCTTATATTCTTGGAGATAAAATCACCAAGCCTTAGCAACATTTCGTCTGAATAAAATCGTTCCTCGCGGGACAGTATACCGCTGAGCATACCGGGAATAAGCGGGACCGCGCAGTGTTCGCCCGTCACAATATAATCTTTAAGCCCCTTTTTCTTTACTATCTCACCGGGGGATTTATCCGGGGGGTTCTCGGAAATTAATATCTGCCCGGGCTGCATTTTTTCATCAATGTCATGTTCTCCCTGTTCATCCGCAAGAAAGACAATGTCGCAGTTTGCCATTATATTTTCAACATTTGTGGCAAGGCCTTTGCGTGTTTCAAATGACATCATTATCCGTTCGCGCGAATCATAACCGAGTATTTTGGCATATCCGGATTTATTAAGGAGCGCGGTCAGGCGAATAAAAGATCCATGCAGTCCTATTATCCCGACGGCTGTCTCTTCGGGCTTCATTTTGTGGACCGAACATAATTTCTGCAGCAGAGAATAATAGAACAGCGGCTTTTCATCAAGCTCACTTGAAACAACAGGCCTTGAGACACTGTCAATTATTGAACTGTACGGCAGTTCCTCCTCGTCTGTTTTCATAATTCTTATGCACGCAAAGTTGTCTTCAACCGATTTAAGGCTTCGTATCAGGTCTTCTATAGATGAATAGCGTATGACACATGGGAATGCGTTTCGTCCTGTAAATCTGTTAATAATGACAGCATCCCGTTCTGAGTCCGCATAGTAATGGTGAAGTTGGATGATTGAATTACTGCGTGAAATCCTGTGACCGCTGATAAGTCCGACACTGTTAAAACATCCGCAATAACTTTTACCCAGGCCGGCGTCAATTTTTTCATGTATAAGCCTGTTGCCGCCAAGAAGCGCTGTTTCAATATCATTGATGTTTTCAATATCAATTTTTCCTGAAGTTTTAAGCAGTCCCCCCTGTATCCTGTCTTCAAGCGTGCTGGTGATTGATATATTCCGAAAGTATTCAGTATTTTTATTCAGTGAATCAAGGAGTCTTATAAGTTCTTTCTTTACAGAATAGGTTATCTCTATGGAATAATCCTCCCACCTGTCATCAGTCTCGGTCAGATTGATGCAGTTAATTCCTACTCCATATTTGTAGAGCGACGCGATTAATTGAGGAAGCAACCCGGTCTTCATCTTCAGGGATACAAGTGCAATAAGTTTCATTTTATGACTCCTCAACTTACCGGGTAATTCCGGTAATTATTCTTTCAGAGAGTCTGGCAGAAAGATTAATTATTTCAAGAGATATTTTTTCTTCCGCATAACTGTCCGTTCCAGGCAGCAGGATGCAATCCTCTTCTGTGAATGCGGCGTTTATGGTTTTAAAAAAATGTCCGGCAAGCTGAAGAACTCCTGAAAACATGCCCGTATAGTCAGCGCCTGCGGTGCAGAAAAGTACGCCCTGTTTTCTGCGGGGCAGGCTGCCCGGGTCATGAATTTTTTGCTCCCAGAAAACCTGGCACCGGTCTATAAGCGCTTTAAGCTGCGACGGGACAGATGAAAAATATAAAGGCGTTGAAATTGAGATTACATCAGCCTGGCGAATAATATTGTAAATGTTTTCCATGTCATCATTGACCGGGCAGTAAAATTCATTCCTGCACGTGCCGCACGCGGTGCATGGAAGAATTTTTTTATCATAGACATGTATTTCGGTGATATCAGTTTGAGAAGCTGTGAATTTTCTGATGAATTCACGATGCAGTGTTGATGAAAACCCGCGTTTTCTCGGGCTCCCATGTATTGCAAGAAGCTTCACTCCTCTTCTCAGTCTTCGCGAAGCCTTGTAAAAATCATGCGTCCCGCGGTTGTCTGCAGCACCGAGGTTACCGTTACATCAACTTCATCGTTCATCCTGCGTCTTCCGTTTTCGACAACCACCATAGTTCCGTCATCAAGATATCCAATTGCCTGGCTGGAATCCTTTCCCTCCTTGATAAGAAGCACCTTCATGTCTTCACCGGGCAGTACTATCGGCTTAAGCGCGTTTGAAAGCTGGTTGATGTTCAGGACATCGACGCCGTGAAATTCCGCAACCTTGTTAAGGTTAAAATCATTAGTGATAACCTTTGCTTTCATGACCTTGGCAAGTTTCACAAGTTTGGAATCCACCTCCGGGATATCCTTGAAGTCCGTGTCAGAAATTTTAACCATGATAGACTGATCTTTTTGCATCTTGTTAAGTATGTCAAGTCCCCTGCGCCCCCGGTTGCGTTTAATTGAATCCGCAGAGTCAGCGATCATCTGCAGTTCATGCAGCACAAAGGTGGGGATAACCAGTATACCTTCAAGAAATCCGGTGTCGCATATATCAGCTATCCTGCCGTCAATAATAACGCTTGTGTCAAGAATCTTGTAGGCAATCTGCGTTTCCGATTCCTTGCCGCGTTCCGAAATAATTTTATCAAGCAAGGTAATCTCCTCGTGGTTGATTATGAAAAACATCATTATTGCAAACCCGCAGAGATGGTAAAGCAGGGGCTTTATTATGCCGGAGTATTCTACAACAAACTGCAGCCGGAAAGATTCAACTCCCAGTACAAGCATGTGCCCTATTAAAAGTCCTGTAAGCAGGCCTATGAGCGCAGCAAAGAGTTGTCGGGGCTGGAAACTGTGCGATACATACTCAATCATAATAATAACACCGAGAGAGACAACGGTAGCAACAGCCCCTGAAATAATAACTGCTGTTATAGACTGGTTAATATAAAACAGGGACGTAAAGAAGATTGATGTAATAATGAATAAAATCCTTAAAAGAATAATAAACATGATATAACTCCTGAAATAATTTGTCTTTCTGCTGCTGTAATGAATAATTCCTTCTGTATGTGGAACGTAAATCCGGTTTTGAAACACAAAATACAGCTTGTAGACATTAAGAATAAAAAAAAGGCATTTTGTTATTATAAAAAATAATAAAAAATTTAATATCGAGACTGTTATTCCTGTTTTTTCGGTTCAGGAGGCAGTTTTTCCCGGGAATAAACCGGTTCAGGATACTTTTTTTCTGCAGAAACAGCCAGACGTACGGAAGAAATTCTACTCTTTTAAATCTATACCTGAAGATAATGCTTCAGAAACCAGATTGCCTGCATCTTCTATATCTATATTTTTTGACATGGCCACTTCATAGGTTATCAACTGGTACGCATTTTCATAAAGTTTTCTTTCCATGATAGAGAGTTCCTTTTCACTTCCCCGCCGATAAAGATCCCTTGCTACTTCGGCAACTTCAAATATGGATCTGCTTTTAACTTTATCGATATTGTTCTGGTATCTTATTTTCCAGTCCTCTTCTATGCTGTCCGCCTCTGTTGAAAGAATTGTCATGACTTTTTTAATGTCTCTCCTGGCAATAATACTTCTTATGCCGATCTCCTTTGCATTGTTGACCGGAATCATCACCTTCATCCCATTATTGATTATGGTGATAAGATAATATTCACTTCTTTTTCCCAGAATTACTTTTTTTTCGATACCTTCGATTTCACCCACGCCATGCATCGGATAAACTATTTTATCACCTATGTTAAACATCTTTGACTCCTGTCAGAATTCTTGTATTCTTAATTCCCGGCTGCTATACAGGTTTATAAACTATTCAGTAAGACCCTGTTTTTCCATGTATCGTTCTATAACGGACTTCATTTCGTAATGATTTCCGTCGCATGTTTTAGATACTCCACTCCCTTTAAGTCCCATACCGCCTGAAATTTTGTGACAGTCAGGCCCGGGGATCAGGCCCGTGTACCAGCATACGCCTTTGTTTTCGACGCCTTCGGGCCTTTCTGCAAATTTTGGATCGGCCATTCCGTTATAAACTTCCTGCATGTAATAACCCCAGACAGGGGCTGCCAGGCCGGCTCCGGCCTGCCCTTTGCCGAGCGTCATGAATGCTTTGTCGTAACCGAACCAGATAACAGCCGCGATATCTGAAGTATAGCCGCAAAACCACGCGTCAGTCCAGTTCTGCGTAGTACCTGTTTTTCCCGCGGCCTGTTTGGTGAATCCCGCCAGGTTACGTATTGCATACGCGGGTGTTCCGTTATTCACAACTCCCTGCATGAGGTCTGTCATAATATAGGCCACCGCCTCAGGAATTACCTGGATTGTACCTTCAATTTCTTTTGCGGCAATAATGTTCCCTACTTCTTCTTCAATGTTTATTATTTCATTACCGTCACGATCTATGACATAGCGTACAGCATAGGGTATGACATCGCGCCCCCGGTTGGCATAAATGGCGTATCCGGTTGCGAGTTCAAGCGGTGTAACATCCACCGTGCCCAGAGCAAGCGAGGGGCTGGGAGTAAACCGTGATTCCGAAACCTTAAGCATCCTTGATGCGTATTCAACTACACGGTCTGCTCCTACAAGATCAAGTATCCTTATTGATATAATGTTGATGGACATTGCAAGAGCTCTCTGGATGTTAACCATTCCCGAGTACTCACCTTCATAGTTCCCGGGGGACCATGTGTCGCCGCTTGCGTCTATTTCGATTATCGGCACATCGGGAAGAACTGTCGCGGTGCTTATGGCGCTGTTATATATACCCGCCCCGTACACAAATGGTTTGAAAGCGGAACCCGGCAGCCTCCTGGCCTGCACAGCCCTGTTATAACGATTGGATGCATCGAACTGGGAACCTCCAACCATACTGGTAATGTAACCGGTCTGGGGCTCTATGGCTATAAACGCGCCTTCAACCCTCATGGTCGACGCTATCCCGGAAATCTGCGAACGGAAAGCTTCAAATATATTATGACTTTTAGGCGAATCGGAAAACAGCGTAAGTATTTCAGCCGAATCAATCAACTGGTCAGCCATGACTTTTTTAAACTGAGTATCAGCATCGTTGGATACCAGCACACCGGGAAGGCTGAAGATCATCCTCAGTGTTCCATATGCGTCGAACATGCTCCTGTCAACGGCGCTATGATAGTATAAATTCATCCTCGTGGAGTATTTGTCCTGTTCATCCAGCCCTTTTGTCAGATGTTTCTGTGCGATTTTCTGGCGCTTAAGATTAAGCGTTGTGTAGACTGTAAGGCCTTCATTATAAACTACATCTTCGCCAAGGCGGGCAACCAGTATCTGTCGCACGTATTCTGTAAAATAAGGGGCATTATCCACTGTCCTGGAAAGGGCTGTTTTAGTAGGGAATTCGGTTCTGAGTGATTCAATAAAATCGGGCCAGAATGCGGCGTAAATATCGTCAGCGCGTTCTTTTTGAAGATATCCGGCATTGACCATTCTTGTGAGCGTGTCCCGGTTTTTTATGTGTGCTTCACGCGGGTAAACAATGGGAGAATAGCCCGATGGTTTTGATGGAAGCGCGGACAGCACGGAGCCTTCTATCAGAGAAAGATGGCTTACATCCTTGTTAAAGTAGAATTGCGAAGCGGTCGCGATACCGTAACAGCCGTGCCCAAGGAATATCTGGTTAAAATACATCTCCAGGATTTCCTCTTTGGAGAATTTTTTTTCTATCTGGAGGGCCAGTACCGCCTCTAAAGCCTTCCGGGCGAATGTGCGTTCACTATCTGTAAAGAGCTGCTTGGCAAGCTGCTGGGTGATAGTCGATCCCCCCTGCACAATCTGGAAATCCAGGGACATAACCGAAGCCATAATGTTCTTTATCATTGCCCGGAAAATTGCCATCGGGTTTATACCGAAATGTTCAAAGAATTCCCTGTCCTCTGTTGCAGTAAAAGCATTAATAAGTGTCTGCGGAAGATCGTTATAGGATACAAGATCTCTTTTTTCCAGGAACAGTTCTGCAATAAGTTCGCCATTTACGTCAAAAAGTCTTGTTGGAATACTGGGCTGAAATTTTTTAAGATTCTGAATTCCGGAAAAATTCTGAATTTCTGCAGTAATGTACCCAAATATGATTCCGCCGGTAATTGAAAAAAAAGCTGCCAGTATCAGCGCTATTTTTTCAATTCTCTGCATTTTTTTATGAAATTTTTTATTCATTCGCTACGTTATTCCGCATCCTCTGACATTAGGGTAAAAAAATGACTCTATTAATCAACCATTATTTTTATTGAAATTTTCATACAGATATTTGACCAACAAATAAAGCACATAAATAATTGCCGCCCACATTAATATCTCCATGAGCAGAGTTATAATAAAACCTATAAGGCTGAGCAGCAAAGGGAGAATGAATCTGAATGCAATAATGACAAGAATTATTATGCCGATGTAGATAAACGCAGTCTTTATTATATCGTTATCCATTTAATCTCCGTAAAACTTTCAGTCAGTATGATGATTATCGCTATTCAGGCATTAGTATAGTAAAAAAATTATCTTTTTTTCAACAACAAATTGCTGTCTGTAATAAAAACCATATTTTTGTCAGTAATTATTCCGAAAATATTTATTAGTGCAACGACCGTTTTAATTCCCTCCGGCAGCCTCTGGCTACCGGAGGGAATGGAGCATTTTTTTGCTACAAAACAAGTTGTAAAAACAGGTCCGTGAGAACGAAACCTGAACCAGGCTGGCGCTGCGTGACCGTATATGAGACATAAATAATCATTTTATCATCGTATATTCAATTAATTCGATAAAAAATAAAAAAAAAGTTGTCGGGAAATAAAGATTAATTTAAAATAAACTAAATAAGTTATATTATTTTAAGTACGGATACTTAAAAATCGCAATTCTATCAGGAGCTACAACATGAAGAGATACGCAAGGTTATTTTTAGCGCTTGTTTCGTTCGTTATTTTCCTCAGTGTTTCATCGTTTTCACAGGAGGTAACAGAACTTAAAACAGACGGCAGTGATGATATGAATGAAAACTTCAACCAGGCTGAAAAACCTGATGATTCATATCTTGCCAAGTTTCACGCGCAGGTGGTTGTTGACAGACTTATAAAGAAAAATCTTGAACAGATATACATGCTCAATGTCATAGTAACAAACTTTTCCAAGTATAACTGGAAAGGGGATTATGACAATATTTACGCAGAATATAAAAGAGCAATGGAGCTTTATTACAAAAGGAATATAATCTTCGCAAGGGTATGGCTTGAAAGAAACAAGAAATCGATTTCAGACCTTATGAAAAAGATGGCTGAGCAGTATGATAAAGATACACAACTCATACTTAATGAATGTCATAAACAGATAATATCTCTGCACCTTGACCAGAAAACACGTTCTGATCCGAATAAACTCAGGCAGCTTATTGACAACCAGATGAGGCTCCAAATCGCCTACGGGCAGATGGATGATGCTGAAAGAGAATATACTGCAAAGAATTATGAATCCTCTCTTTACCATTACAGGCTTGCAAAGGGTTATGCCATAAGAATACTCGAAGCTGTAGCTTATGATGAGGGAGGAAAAACAAGGCATGACGGAACAGAGGTTCCTGATATTAAAACAGTAAAAGAGACATACAAAATAGATAAGGCTGACAACAGGAACAGAATATTCCAGGATGCTCAACAGAAAAGCACAAATCAGTAAGTATATAAGTATTCTGGTCCAAAAAAGAGGGGGAAACCCCTCTTTTTTGTTTTGATTAACACCGTTACAGGTGCTGTGACTTTTGTTATATTAAAAAGAAAAGAGATTTATGGATTATATTAAAAAAAAGAAATATAAGAGAGCGCTATTTGCTTTTTTTTTAATGATTCTTCTTGCGTTTATCCCTTCAACAAAGATTGAACAGGAGAGTATTCCTGTATACCGTGTGGTAATAGATCCAGGACACGGCGGATTTTTTAATAATGACAAAATCAGGCATGGAGATAAATACGATACGGTTTCTGCCCGGTACCTTGATTATTTTGCCGAAGGCGCTGTCTATGGGGGTATTTACGAACATGAACAGGTCTATTCCATCGCGCTGAGGGTAATTGAAAAGCTCTCCTGGTGCGCTCAGGATGGTGATTTCAACAGGTTTAAGAAACTGCTGTCTCGTTTTACAGACACTGAACCTGAGCGCATATATATTGAGACAATGATCACCAGGGGAGCATCACTTACCGATGAACAGAAAAAGAACGAAACAGATCCCAATGCGCCCTACAGGCTCTATGACTACCCGAATGCCAAAGGTGTTATGGAGCATGGCCGTATATCCAGGATTAATGCCTTTAAGCCCCATCTTGTTGTTTCGCTGCATATGGCAGGGACTGCCCCGAAGGATTATATCGGATTGAACGGCATTATTATTCCGCCCTATAATGTGCTTAAAGCCGGGCTGAATGTCCTGAAAAAGAAAAAGGCCGCGAAGTATAATCCGCCTGTTATCGTAAAATCATGGTTCCATGAGTCAAAAAAATTCTCCAGAAAATTCTATTATTTCAAGGACGTTTCACAGTATTTTACAGGATACGGCATAACCAGGAATTATCAGCCTAATTTTGATGAATTTAACGGTTACAAATATAACATGGTGGATTGGATATACAGGGATGATCCTGGCTGGGAGGAGTACGCGAAGATAAAAAAAGATTATTCGCCCTATGCCGTTAATTATGAAACTTTTACTGAAAGCGGCAGGTTCTGGGAAAGGGAGAGATCTGTATTTGAAGAATACAGAAGAGGGTCAAGCGCGGTAAATTACGGTGGTGATAATTATTATGCCACTTATGAGATAATCAAATATATACTATATTCTCTGCACCTGAACGGTATTGAAGGAAAGGATAAAAAGCCGGGGAAACCATTTGTTTCAACCTGGTCTGTTCCTCTTCTTGTAAATGCGGTGTGTGCGTATATTGAGCTTGGCTATTTTGACAGAAAATGGGACAGAGATGTCCTGGTCAACAGGCACGAAGAGATCTCGGATGGTGTTGCTGCGGGAGTTTATTCCCTCCTTGCGGGAATGAAAGATTTTAAAGGTAATTTCAGGTATAAACCTAAAGGAAATTGTATTGACCTTCAGAAGTATTACATTACATACGATAAGAGTTATTTTAACATAGTTACAAAAAATGATGAAGAAAGTTTTTTTAATTTTAATTAGCCTGTTCCTCTCTGTGGTGGTTTCAGCAGAGCCGGGCAGTTTTAACGAATACTTTATCAGGGCTTCTACGTCTGTAAAACCCTCGGTTGTTAATATAATCGCATATCAGAAAAAATTCCGGGAAGGTAAAGTCAGGCTCTTAAGGGTATCATACGGCACAGGAACGATTATTTCCAGTGGAGGTTATGTAGTTACAAACTACCATGTTGTTAAGAAAGGAGAATATTTCAGGATTATATGCAGCGACGGTTCAAACTATGAAATACGTAAATTTGAAGATGGAAGCTCTTTCCACGCAGATCTGAAGACTGACCTCGCGGTACTCAGGATAGATTCAAACTCAGAAAAAAGTTTTACACCGATTAAATTTGCCGACTCAAACAATCTTAATGAAGGGGAATGGGTAATTGCCATTGGCAATCCCTACGGGCTTAAGCAGTCCATAACCGCGGGAATCGTATCATCCAAGGGACGGGATAATGTAGGTTTTTCAGATATTGAGGATTTTATTCAGACGGATGTTTCGATTAATCCGGGGAATTCAGGAGGGCCCCTGATAAACCTTTATGGCGAAATGGTCGGTATCAATACCGCAATAAGGTCCGCGTCGGGCGGTTTTCAGGGTATTAGTTTTGCTATTCCGTCAAATATTGTAAGGCATGTATGCCGGGATCTTATAGCACACGGCAGGGTTCGCAGGGGATGGCTCGGGTTTATAGCGCGTGAAACTTCCAGCCCGGGAATCCGAGACAGAAAAACAGTAGAGGTTATAGCCGTGATTAAAGGTTCCCCCTCTTATGCAGCCGGCATCAGACGGGGGGATATTGTCAGGAGAATCGATGGCAAAGAGATAGAAAGCCTCGGATCACTGACCAGGATAGTGGGAAGCACAAAAATAGGGTCTAAAATAAATATCTCTTTTTCAAGGGACGGTAAGATCATTGAGGTAAGAATGATCCTTCGTGAAAAAGAAGAATATGTCAGAATGCAGATCGATCTTGATAATATGTTCAGGGTATACGGCATTGAACTTGATGAGAATGCCGAGACCGGCGATGTTGTTGTGGCATATGTGGCGCCGGGAAAATCATACACCGATCTTGGACAGGGCGATGTTATTTCGGGCATTAATGGTGAAAGAATCTCCGGTATCGATGAATTAATAGGGAATTACAGAAATTCCGATGGCAAGATCAGGACACTGGATGTAATAAGAAATTCGGGAATATACGAAGTCAGGTTCGACGTAAATGAATAAACGCTTTTTTGAAATCATAAGGTTCATAATTTCATCGGCAGCGATACTGGTTTTTTGTGTGTCGGTAAATGCTGCAGGAGATGAACTGGTAATGGATAAACCTTTTTTCAACGATTTTTCCAGACTTAACAGCGTTGTCCGTGATGAGTTCATTGAGAAACAGATGAACAGAATTGTAATCGGGCGCGGGACAATTATCAGCATTTCCGAGCAGAAAAGATATAAAAAGAGATACAGGATAGTTGTCGAATCATCCGATGCGGCGGCTTTTGGCTATAAATTCAGATTTTATATTTATACCGATAACAGGGACTCCCTTGATCTTCTTACACTTGATTCTTCGTTCGAATTCAAAGGGCAGTTGGCCGGCTACACACCTCTTGATACTAAAAGAACCAGGTATATACTTGATGTGATTTTCATGGATGGTTCAACAATAATCGAATAAAACTTCAGCGGCGCCATATCGGCTGCCGCGCTTAATATTTATAACTGGCGGGTATGTTCAATAATGGATAATTTAAAAAAATCTTATCAGCAGATACTTGATGATAACTTCCCTGAAGAGATGACAGTCACATTCGGAAACCAGAAACTGATCTATAGAAAAAAGATCTGGAAGATAACTGACGACGGCCAGGTGATAAAAAGGGGCCTCAGATATGGAGAGAATCCAGGACAGGAAGCGGCCATGTACGAACTTATAAACGGCAACCTGATTCTTGCTGGTTGCAGTTTTATCGGCCCGGGTAACTCGCTTGTAAGCGGTATTGACGAAAAAATGATGCTGCAGTTTGGCAAACATCCGGGCAAGATCAACATGACCGATATTGACAATTCGTTCAACATAATGAAATATATAATGGAAAAGCCTGCAGCAGTGATAGTCAAGCATAACAATCCCTGCGGCGTTGCCCGAGGGTCATCTGTGGCTGAGGCTTTCAACAGGGCTCTCAGGGCTGACAGGATAGCAGCTTTCGGCGGCTGCTTAAGTCTTAACCGAACCTGTGACAGAGAGACTGCTGAACTGATCAACCGGCAGTATCTTGAAGTTGTTGTGGCCCCTGAATACGACGGTGCCGCTCTTGAAATATTAAAAACAAAAAAGAACCTTCGTATCGTTAAGATTCCCGGTATTGAAAAACTAACATCTATGCGAGATACGATTTTTCCTGATTTCAAGTCTCTTATGGATGGAGGAATTATTGTCCAGCAGTCTCCTGTTATTAGAATCAGGTCAAAGAGCGACCTGATTCCTGCAACGGCGGAATATAAAGGCACGGGCTACAGGATAGAAAGGACTCCCACTGACAGGGAATATGATGATATGCTTTTCGGATGGTATGTTGAGCAGGGGGTTACATCGAATTCCGTACTATACATAAAAGATGGAGTGACCGTCGGTATTGGAACCGGCGAACAGGACAGGGTTGGTGTGGCTGAAATTGCCATCTTCAAAGCCTACACAAAATACGCTGATCTGATCTGTTTTGACAGGTATGGAATATCATACAAGGAACTCGAACTTGCCGTGAAAAAAGGGGAACGTAAATCATCAGATAAAAGCGCTATTGACGAAGAGACTTCTGACGCAAAAGGGGGACTTAAAGGCGCGGTTGCAGTATCCGATGCCTTCTTCCCGTTCAGGGATGGTGTTGATGTCATAATAGAACAGGGGATAACAGCCATCATTCAGCCTGGAGGTTCGCTTAGAGATTTTGAATCGATAGTAGCATGTAACGAGGCTGATCCCCGCGTGACAATGGTTTATACAGGGCAGAGGGCATTCAGGCATTAACCTGAGGCGTAGAACCGCATAAAAAAAGCGGCCTTCAGGGCCGCTTTTTTTGTTTTATTTTTTCTTTCGTTGTTTCTCATACTCCTTCAGATAATCATCAATAAGGCTTCCTTTGCCCGAAGCTTCATCTGTTTTCTGGTCAGTTTGCCTGACCGGTGTAAGTTTACCCGCCAGAAATTCTTTTAAATATACCGCAGGTTTTACGATGAAATCCTTGATTGTAATAAAAACATCTGCTAAAAATTCAAGCATTGATTTAAAGAAGCTGCTCTTTGCCCCCGTACCTGAAGGGGATGACTTGATCGGTTTTAACAGAGTCTGTGCTGATTCGGATGTTTTTGCAGTGATAGTTGATCCAAGATTTGCCGTACTGCTTGAAATAGTTGATGATGATTTAGTTCCGAACATGGCCGGTATGGGCGCAGGGGTTTTGTCTATCAGTACGCTCGGGATTTTAGATTTTGCCGAAGAGCGGCTTCTGGTTGCCATGGTTACAGGACCGCCTGATTCAGAACCCCTGTCAATTATGAACAGGAAAAGATAGTAGATATACATGAAGAAATTATAAAAGATCAGAAAGAAGGCCGCAATTATATCATAGAAACCCCACCAGACCTCAATGAGCAGTTTGCCGAAATCCACTATCTTCCAGAAGAAAATAAAGATGTTGTCAATGGCGGCGTTGGAGAACTGCCTGACCATGCTATATTTCATATCTCAACTCCGAACCGGTAAATTTGAATAAAAAGCTTGATTATAATAATATTTTTCAGCAGCCCGAGTCAATGATTTTTTTAACATAAACCGCTGCACGACCATAAAATGAATTTATAAAAACAGCATCCTCAATGCCTGTGGGCCAGTATAGAATTATCGTCCGGTCAAAGCTTAACCGGATCATTGCCGGAAACAACAGAAGGGAACAGAGGGATCTGGCCGGGGCGGAGGTCAGGAGGTCTTTTCGTTACCTTCTTGATCTGATCTCGTAGACCTGCCTGAACAAGAGCTCTTCATCTGTATCAAAGATAAGTATGCACACCGTGTTAAAATAAACAAAGTTTTTACGGTATTTACTGAGATGACGGGATCTGAAGATCAAGCTGTCATCCAGCACATACGGCTCTCCTGTAATAGGGTCAACACCCGATTTTATATTTTTTGGATACTTGACATAAACTTTTTTTTCAGCACCCTTTTCATCTTTTTCATTATACTCAAAGTTTGACATATCATCAGGGAATGGTACTAAAAGCTTGATCTCATCCGGGTCTTCGAGTGAAGGGCTTTCAAAACTTGATTTTGTTTTATAGCCCTTTTCGTAGGTGGCAATTACGAAAATATAATACTGCTGGCTGTAATCGAGTTTGCTTTCAAGCTGAAATTCAACCTCAAGTGTTTTGCCTCGTGTATCAGAAACAAGCTCGTTAAAGCTCAGATTTATCAGGTCAAAAGAATCGCTGCGTACAGACTGCACTGGAAAAGCCGTAAAATCTGTTTCCCCATCTGTAGCAGTGTTCTGCGAAAAAATCATAACCGGGAATAAAAGAAATAATACTATTATCAGGCGTTTCATGTTTCTTCCCTTAAAAGAATATCGGTATTATTTTTTTCGGCATTACATTCAGCTTTTTAAAGAACTATTCTTTCAACTCCGTCGTTTTTATTTACGCTTTTAATAAAATCTCTCTTCCAGTTTTTCCCTAAGAATGATTCAGCAAGGAAAACAGCAAGGTGTTTTCCCTGGACAGAAATTCTGTTGTTGATTTTTGAAAGTCCCTGGACGCAACTGGGGCATGAAGTTAAAACAGTGGCAGATTCCTTTCTGTTTAAAATTGATAAAAAGTTATCCCTTTTTCTACCGCGCAATGAGTTGGAAATATGAGGAGTTGACATCGACATCGTACCGCCTTCGCCGCAGCAATTGGGCGCAGAAAGGGGCTTGTTGCCGTATATGGCAATAAAGGTTTTATCCGCGCCCATGCTTTTAAGCGGTGAATGACAGGGTTCATGATAGAGCAGAGCATTGCTGCTCTTTTTCTGATAGATAGATTCACGTGCAATAAATTCATTAATATCTGTGATTGCCGTCCCGGGAAAAATATTTTCGATATTGTATTTGTTCAGCATCTCAAGACAGGTGCCGCATGATACAATTATATCCTCGATTTCCATATAGCTTACAATGTTTGAGACCCGGTGAAAAATGACCCTGTTTTCGTAGCTCTTTGTTTCAGCCTCTTTCACGCGTCCGTTTGCCATAACCGGGTAACCACAGCAGAGGTATTCCGGCGGAATAACAACACGCACGCCCGCATTGTAAAGAAGCGCAATGACAGCCATGCTTATGTCAGGAAACATCCGTTCCGATCCGCATCCGGGGAAATAGAAAACGCTCTTTTTGAGTTCTACTTCTTTATTCTGGAAAGCGAAAAATGTATTTGCTCCTTTAAGGCTGAGCAGCTCTCTCAGTGAAGGTTTACCTGTTCTGGGGAACCTTGATTGCAGCATACCATTTATCTTTGGAACAATAATTGCTGTCACCCTGTTTAAGGGTTTATTCAGCATGTAGCCCAGTCGCTGCATGGAATAGCCGATACGCAGCAGCAGTATCCTGAGTATTTTATTCGAGTAATAACCCTTTCTTTTGAGATAAAAAAGAACAAGGCTGGTAATAAATTTTGACTCAGACCGTTTTCTTTCGTTAAGCAGCTTTCTGATTGCAAGAGAGACTTCCCCAAAATCTATGTCAACGGGACAGGGGGTGTAGCAGTTATGACACATAGTGCAGTGATCCGAAATATCCCTGAGCATCCGGAAATTATGGAAGCTCAGATTATTGGTTGTCTGTGCTTCGTACAGGACAGCCTCGGTAATAAGTGTAACCGCGAGTATCTTATTCCTTGGACTGTAGAACATGCTGCATTCCGGGTAATGAGTATTGCAGACCTCTTTGCATTTACCGCAGCGTACGCATGACGCGATCGATTTGGTAAGATCCTTCATGTCAGCAACTTCAAGAATGAACGCTTCCAGCTCAAGCAGGTTAAGCGATGGAGTATAAATTGAATTCAGCGGGAAATCATGCCGAAGTTTTCCCGGATTAAAAATATCATCCGGATCTGCTTTCTTTTTGTAGCGGGCATAATCCTCTAAGATTGATTTATCGATGAATTTAAGCTTTGTAAGACCTATTCCATGCTCGCCCGAAATTACGCCATTGAATTTCTCTACTGTTTCTTTCATGATAAGCGCGGCAGTTTCATCAGCCTTTTGCATCATCCTGTAATCATTGGAATGAACAGGGATGTTCACGTGTATGTTGCCGTCACCTGCATGCATGTGTGTGGCGATTATAAGTTTTCTGCTGTTGCGGTATTTGACGATTTCATCAAATCCGGCTATCATCTCATTGTAGCCGTGAAAATTTTTCCTGAAATGACCTGTAACATCATCCTCTGTGCTGTACACAATGTCGCCATCTCTTAAAAGTTCAAACAGGGGCCTTGATCTATCTCCACTGTATAAAATATCTTTCTGCATCGATACAGGCTTTTCCATATTCTCTATATAAGAGATGTATTTTTCTTTTACCTGCGCAATATTTGCGAGATAAGACTGAAGCTTTGTTTTGAAGAACTGGTCTTCAGCGTCCTGTTTTTTGTTAAAGTATTCTGTCAGCTCATCAATCAGGTAACAGTCATTTTCAAGCTCGTTCTGCAGGTTTAATCTGTCTATGAAATCAGAAAACTGCGGCAGGGCTTCGACCGGTATTACTACGTCCTCGTTAAGTTTGAAAGCGTTTGTATGCCGGGCTATGGCGCCAAGGTTCTTGCGGTCTTTCCAGAAAATCTCGCGTTTTTCATCTGTTTCGGCTATGAATCCCTCTGCATTGTAGGGCTTGACAATATGCAGTATCCGACGGGAGGATTTTTCAAGCTCATCGTGATCATTACTTTCAATATCTATAAGTAGAACCGCTTTCGGAAAATCACTTCTGTATGATTTGTTCCTGTAATTAATCGCCTTTACATATTTTTCATCAAAATGTTCAAGAGCTGTAAGATAGGTCCGTGCGTTATTCTGAAAAGAGTCCTTGATTTCGACTATCGCTTTTGACGCGTTGATCAGGTTTGTACCAAAAAATTCAAGGCAGATGGTCCGGCAGTGCTGAAAAGGCCTGTAAAGAACAAATTTTGCAGAAACTATGATGCCGTCGCCACCCTCCTTCTGTATTCCGGGTACGCCCTTGAGCGCCTTGTTTGTTATGTCTTTGCCGATACCCTCTTTGTGTATATCCAGGCCTGTAAGATTAATAGTCCTTAACAGCGTTTCACCCCTTCTTCTGGAGAGAGTGTATACTTCAAATATTATCTCATCTTCAGGATCGATTTTTCTGTACGGATGGTTCTTGCGTCTTACTTCGAGCAGTCTTCCTTCCGCGTTGATTAATCTGAATGAAAGGATATTGTCAATTGCGGTCCCCCACATGACACATTTTTTGCCGCCCGCGTTTTCTGCTATGTTCCCGCCGATGGTTGATGCCCATGCTGATGTGGGGTCTGTGGCAAAAATATATCCCTGCTCATGGCAGTAGCGGGTTACAGTTTCTGTTATGACACCGGCGTCTGTTTCGACATAGGGTATCTCAATGCCATTTACTTCTGTGAATTCTATATTGCTTATACGCCGCATCTTTTCAAGGTTAACAACCATTGTGTTTTCCACAACCGGTATGGCTCCGCCGGTAAGGCCGGTACCGCCGCCCCTGGGTATAATCTTCAGGCCGAGTGATTTTGCGGCCCTTATCAGTCTTGAAACTTCAGCGGTATTTTCAGGGTATACAACTACGGCGGGATATTCAACACGCCAGTCAGTTGCATCTGTTACGTGTGACACCTTATGGAATGCGGAAAAGTGTATATTATCCTTTGATAATATCTGTCCCAGGGTAAACTGGATTCTGCGGCGTTTTTTTTCTTCATCTTTAAATTTATGGAAAAATCGTGCATCAACAGCCTTCAGCTTTTCCAGAAATTCAAGCATGTGGGGATTGGTTGTCTTGTTTCTGATAGATTCACAGCGAATATCATGGAGCTTTTTCAGCTTTTTTTGCTTTTTTTTATCCTCAAGATAATCATTAAATATATAAGGGTTCCTGTCAATTATGAAGATGTCGCCTATTGTTTCGAATATAAGTTTGGCGCTTCGTCCTGTAATACGTTTTGTGCGCAGGTCATCAAGGAGGTCCCATGTTGCGCTGTCAAAATATTTCAGGATGATCTCCCTGTCTGAAAATGAGGTATAGTTATAAGGGATCTCCCTGTAGCCGAAATCTTTTTTCATAAAGCGTCCTGTCCGCAAGAATAACAATCCATTATAAAAACATTAAACGCGCTGTTTAATGTCAAGTAAAATAGAATGAATCATTTGCCTGTCAGGGAACTATTTTAGAGCTCCGGGATATGCGTTTGATGAAGCGCGGCCAGCAGTCTATACTACATGCGCATATTCAATTCCCTTGATTACCATGCCCAGATGGAATATGGCGCCTGCAACAATAAAAAGATGAAAGAGTTCATGAAAACCCAGGTAGTCAGGCAGGGGGTCGGGTTTTTTTAAGACATAGATTACCGCCCCAAGGGTATATGCCAGCCCTCCCGCGGCAAGAAAAAACATAATATCACCGGGTATCCTGGAGTAGAGCTGCTTTATTGGAATCACGGCAATCCATCCCATTGCCAGATAGATCATAGTACCGATAAAGCGGGGTGCGTTAATAAAAAGAAATTTGAATATGATTCCGAAAAATACCAGAGACCACTGCGCGATCAGAATCCCCCACTTCATCCAGCCGTTAAGGTATATGTAGCACATTGGAGTATATGTGCCGGCTATAAATATGAATATTGCCGCATGATCCAGTTTTCTCCAGATAGATGTTTCGTTTTCACCCCTTTTTTTCGAGTGATAAAGAAAACTCGCTGTAAAGAGAGCGATTGCAGAAAAACCATAAATAAGAACTACTATTATGTGGGAAATATTTCCTCTGGAAATTATTATCATTATTATTATACCCGCAATCATCACAGGAATCGCGGCTGCGTGTGAATATGCCGATATTTTTTCTTTTCTGGGAATTTGCATATATGCCTCGTTTCAGTTTATTCATCAGAATAAACAGCAATTACTGGTAACGGTTGCATTTTTTTGCACCTCTTATAAAAAAAACATTGTTCTATTAATTATAAAAGTTAATACTTATAAACAGATCATGTAAATAATCGCCCTTACCGGCCGGGAGAGGCGGATAAATATTTTCCGGATAATATGAGGAGTTATTATGCCCACGCCATCAGCAGCAGCACAGATAATAGTAAGTATAATACCGATTGTAGGTATTGTAATGGGATGTCTGGTAATACTGTTTTATCTTTTATGGGATTATAAATACAAGGTTTTCCTTGTTGAAAAGGGACTGCGGAAAGACAAACCCTTTGATTTTATCTCATTTTGTCTGCTCTCAGGGCTTATACTTTTGACTCTGGGGGTATGCTTTATTGCTGTATTTCTTGTGATTGACGGTTTCAGTTACAGCGTCCTTGCAGGGATGATACCTGCTGCAATCGGCATCAGTATGCTGTTATTTGTTAAGATCAGCGGCAGGATGAAATCCCGGAATGAATAAAAAAGACATTTCTGATGAACTGATTGTCAGAAATGTTCAGCAGGGACGTACTGAATATTTCAGCATGATTGTTGAAAGGTACAGGAACAAAATCTATGGAATAGGCATGAGGTTTTTTTATAACCATGATGATTCAGCTGATTTTACACAGGAGGTTTTTTTAAGGGCGTACGACAGGATTCATTCTTACAGGGAGATTGCCCCTTTCAGGTTCTGGCTGACAAAGCTTGCCTATAACCTTGGAATAAACATGAAAAAAAATATCCCTGATGAAAAAACAAGCATAGATGATATCGCCGAACCCTTTCACGAGGAATCACCTGAAGGGGTTCACATCTACCATGAGGTCAAAAAGGTCCTGATTGATGAAATCAACAGGCTGCCTGAAAGATACCGTGTATGCCTTGATTTATATTTTTTCATGGGACTGAAATACACAGAAATAAGCGAGATAACCGGTTTTCCCGTTAACACGATTAAGTCGGATGTCTTCAGGGCAAAGAACATACTTAGACAGATATTCGCAGGAACAATAGCGGAGGAAGTGATATGAAATGTGAAAAAGCCATGGCAATTTACCTTGAAAATGAAAAAAAGTTCAGTATTCCCATATCTGTAAAGTGGCATATTATGTTCTGCCCCGTATGCAGCGCGGAGATCAGCAGGTTAATGGCAATTCTAAAGATGCTTGAGAAAGAAACTATCTGGAAGACAGAAGAGAACATCACAGGATTCGTGATGGATAGAATTATGCTGAAGAGCGTCTATTCTGAAAAGAGGGTGTCCGGCCTCAAGTGGATGGCAATAGGCGCTGTTATAGTTTCAAGCATTCTTCTTATTAATTTCAGCAACTCGTTTATATGGTTAAGGGAGTATTTCGGATTCGGTTTTGTTGTTCCCATGAGCATAGTCTTAGGACTGGCAATTACGGCATACATGGTATTTTTAACTTTAAGCAACTATGATTACCTGGAAAAATACCTTCACTATATTTACAAGGACAAAGAAAAATACTGATAAAAATATATTGACCGCTGAAATTAAATAGTGTTTATATGACATAATATTATTTATTATCCGGGTGTAACAATGGAAAACAGCAATTACGCCGCATATTCCAGGATACTGACAAAATCAGTTAATCATATATTCAAGAAATTTCTGAATGATACACTAATAGAAGAAGTTTTTGAAACACAGGCCGGGCAAAGAGACCCGCAGGTTGCGGTTGAGATTAACGGAACACTCAAGGGTGAGGTGATAATAAATATTCCGCAAAAAACCCTGGCTCAGATATCAAAATATTTTGTCGGTGATCCAAAGGCTAAACTTTCAAAGAGTATTTATGTTGATGTTGCCGGCGAGCTTGCCAATCTTATAACAGGTACTTTTGCAAACTATATGCAGTACGCGAACCATGATATCAGGCTCTCCCCTCCCGCATTCAACGAGGACCCAATATCAATAAAAGCGCTCTACGAGAATGTGAACATGTCGTTTAATTCATCTTTCGGCGGGTTTGATGTGGATTTATACTACAGGGATAATTGAAACACTGTCATAGAATAGACTCACGCTTGCCCGAGCATCTTCAATACAAGAGCGGGCATATTTGTTGTTAAAAAGTCGATCCCCATGTCATTATACCTGCGCGCGTTTTCCAGAGTATCGTCCCTGCCGTAGCTCCAGATAATGACTTTAAGCCCGCTCTGATGTATTCTCTGCACCCAATCCCTTATTATAACCGGGGAGTTTTCCATATCAAGCCCGTCTATTCCGTTATCAAGAGCCTCTTGAATATAAACTTCAAGCTCCTGCACGTTCCTCACATCGGGCCATTTACCGGGCTGAGGTGAAAATGTTGTAAGATAAAAAGCACTATATGCCGGAAGCCTTTTTTTGAGCCTGTTAAGGCAGGCATGGTCAAAACAGATGAATGAAATTTTATCCGGCGATATATTCTCTTTCTCAACAAGTTGCGGCAGATAATCAATGACGCGCGGGTCCGCGCCTGAATTGGCATAGCCGGTTTTTATTTCAATAAAAAGGTGTTTGCCGTCGGGGATCGCCCTGAGCACATCCTCCAGCAGAGGGATTCTAACACCCTTCCATTTTTCATGCTTCCAACTGCCAACGTCGAGGTTCTGCAATTCGTGCCAGTCTGTCTTTTCGACTATAAGGTCAACTCCATCAAGGGCTGTCCGTTTTGTTGAATCGTCATGCATAAGTACGGCCCGGAGGTCCCTGGTAAGAATAATATCACATTCCGCGCCATAGGCTCCCTGCTCCCACGCGAGCATCAATGATTCGAGAGTATTTTCAGGAGCATCGTCCGAAGCTCCCCTGTGTCCAACAATTTCCATTGTATTCCCCTGGATATGAATAGTTTTTATTCTTTACCATAAGATACCCGGGCCTGTCCGGAATGTCAATGAACAGGCAGGTATTTCATCGGGGTTTATGAACTTAACGCCACCGGCCCCCGGCAGAAATATAATTACTGATTCATTGTACATGCAGCTGCCGCCCCCAAAAGGGGCTTATAAACTTCTACAGGGTCAGAGCACCTTCTTCGGGATGGCTACAAGTGTTTTAACCCCGTCCAGGGGTGGCGCATAAAGAACAGGAAAAAAATCTATGTTCACTCGCCGGGGCATTGAGTGCTGTTACAGCCGATGGCATTTTTCTGTCGCGGCTGCTCCATTATCGTTGCGGCCAAAACTTTTTTCTAATGCATAAATCTGCGTTCTCAATAAATTCGTAAAGATGTATTCAGGCTTTTTTCAATTATTTACTTGTTATTTTATCTGTATTGTATAGATTTAATTTAATTTTAACATCAGGAGCAGGCACGCCCGAGATAAGCAGATTTTACGGCATTATTGTAAGAATGTTTACAGATGATCATACACCGCCGCATTTTCATGCTTACTATAATGAATTTGAAATTCTCATGGATATAGAAAACTTTAAAATACTCGCGGGCAATTTTCCACCGAAAGCTCTCGCTCTTATAATTGAATGGGCGGCAATTCATAAATCTGAATTGATTAAAAACTGGGAGCTTGCACGCAGCAAAAAACCTACTTTTAAAATTGAACCGCTTACATAGGGGGGGGTGAATATGTATTTTAATGTCATTGATGCTGTTTACATTGGAGAATACAGAATTGATTTAAAATTTAAAAACGGTAAAACTGGGATTGTTAATCTTGCCGAATATATTTCAAACGGGGAAATATTTAAACCTTTGCGGTCTTTAGAAAACTTCAAAAAATTCAGTGTAGATTATGGAACTCTCACCTGGAATAATGGTGAAATTGATATTGCCCCTGAAACTCTATATGAAAAAGCTACGGCCGAAAAAATTGTTTTCGATAAAAATGTTCAAAGAGTAAGCTGAACCCCTTAATGATTGTTCACGTCTTTGTCGCAGCCTGAACTTAACGCCCCCGGCGATATAAACCTGTTACTATCTCATAAATGCTCTGACCCCGCGGGAAAGTGCTCTGACCCCCGGGGAATATGCTCTGACCCCGCGGGAATGTGCTCTGACCCCGGGAAATAAAATTTCAGATTCAAAAACTTAAGTTGAAAAGATTATAACCTGAAATAAAGATGTTTTTAAGAGAACTGCCTGAATTAACGCGATTTTTTAAAGGAGCATAATATGAAAAATAATGAAACAGAATCTTATCAGCCATACGGGGAACTTACAATGGAACTTCCAGACGCGCCTCCATGCTACACCAGCATGCATGCCCGTCTTACAGGCCATAAACCCGGAACAGAACTCACTGTTGCTTTTCCGGTAATTGAATCCTATGCGAATCCCGCGGGCTCAATACAGGGCGGATATATTACCGCGGCCTTTGATAATGTCTTCGGCCCTCTCTGCTACATGGCTTCCGGCACAGGGGCCTCGGCCATGGTGGATATTAACGCGAGGTTTCACCGGCCAGTGTTCCCGGGTGATGAACTAACAATTACAGCGAGGGTAAAGGCGAAGGGGAGAAGAATCATTCACATGGACGGGGAGGCGTATAACAAGGCCGGCAAGCTTGTAGCTTCAGCAGCCTGCGATTACATGATTACCGGATCATAAAAAATTCCAGATGAGACGGTTCGTTTTAATTCCCTTTCATTTTTATTGCCTTAACCCTGTTTTTAAATTAATCTTAAAGTATACATTAAAATGGAGCGGGTAAATGAAGTCTGAACGAATAATAATACCACTACTTCTTCTCATGCTGATTACAAAGGTGTGGGCCGGGACTGATCCGTCACAGGAACTTATGAAACTCGACATGACTGCTAAAGACGCGCTTGAAAATGTCACAAGGCTTCTCAATTCAGGAGCAAGCGCCAATGCCTGGGCGGCCGGAGGTGACAGGGCAATATTCCACGCGGTTAAGAGCAAAAACAGGGATATAACAAAACTTCTGCTTGAGCGGGGCGCGGATCCCAACGTAAGCTTCGATGATGCCACAGGCTCCCCCCTTGACTCTGCTGTTTCAGGCGGCGATCCGGAAATGGTTGATATCCTGATAAAAGGCAAAGCCGCGGTAAACTACAAAATGCGCGGAGCGCACACGGCGCTGCATACAGCCTGCGGACAGCCGGATTCTGAACAGGCCGCTGCAATTATAACCCTGCTTCTACAGAACGGCGCTGAAGTTAACGCAATGACCCACATGGGCATTACCCCGCTGATGAACGCAGTCGAGGCCGGCAACACCACCGCAGTCAGGATACTCATGCAATACGGAGCCGATCCGCGCATACAGAATATATGGGGAAAAACCGCACTTGATCTTGCCGTTGATGGGGCAAAAAACCGCGAGATAGTTGAACTCCTGAAGTCATGGAAGAAGAGAGGCAAATAAATTAAAAGAGTCCCGCTCATTTAATATTTGTTAGACGGTCCCTGATCCATTTCTCTGTTATTGACATAATCTCTGTGTAATGAATTGAAAGGTCATGCCCCATATCCGGGTAAATATAAAGAGTACTGTCAAATCCCCTGCCTGTCATTTTTTCATGCAGTCTCGCGCTCTGCGTCCAGGGAATTACGGTTTCCATTTTACCGCTGAAAAGCAGAACAGGCACATCCGCAATAACATAAAACGGGCTGTACCGCTCCTCCATCTCCCTGCTGCCGCCGGTAATAAATTCGATCAGGTCATAAGCTCCGTCGCCGCCGGACTTCGCTTCATTGATACGCATCTTTCTAAGCATTTCCTTCAGCTCAGGATCTGTAAGATCTATTACACCGCAGAAAGAAACCACCCCGCGGAGAAATGTTCCTGAAGCGCGCGTAAAACCGTACATAAGGGCTATGTGGCCTCCCGCGCTGTGGCCCACAACAATGATCTGATCCCTTGAATAAACCCATACATCGCTTTTTTCCCTGATCAGGGAAACCGCGTCTGAAATATCATCAAAAATATGATCAAAGCCCCCGCCCCTTATGTTCGCAAGCCTGTAGTTGACAGAAATTACGGCAAATCCTTTGTTACAGAAGTACTTTCTAAGATAATTAAAATCTGATTTGTCGCCTCCAGTCCATGCTCCCCCATGGATAAGTACAATTACCGGGGTGTGCTTCGTGCGTCCCGCCGGCAGCGAGATGTCAAAGCTGTTACGGGGGTCAGAGCCATACTGTATGCCTATCAGCTCTTGCGAAGGATTTTTGCAGCCATTGAGCGCTGCCAGTGCGATAATGCTAACTGTGAGTGCAATTATAAATCTTTTCATAAACACAATCTCTATCAGACAGTAGTAGAATCAATTCTTTTACTTATCTCTGATTATTCTAAATTCAGTGCGCCTGTTCAGTTCATCATACCCTTTGCCTTTGCGCCTGACAACGGGAGATGTCTTCCCCGCACCCGAGGTCTTAAACCGTTCCGGATTGAGCCCTTTTCCTGTCAGGTATTTTTTTACCGCTTCGGCCCGTTCAAGGCTCAGCCGGTTGTTGTGTTCATCGCTTCCATGAAGGTCAGTGTGGCCCACAATCTCCAGCCTTACATCGCTGTTATCTCTGAGGAAAACTGCAAGCGCGTCAAGATAGGGGTACGATTCTTTTTTTATGACCGACCTGTCATAATCAAAGTGAATGGCGCGTGTTTCAAAATCCGCCTCCTTTGTAAATATAAAAGCGGAGTACAGGTCAAACTGCCCCACTCCTCCGTCGCGGTTAGATGAGATGAAATAACGCTGATCAGCGCGCGTAAGGTACATCTCGTTTGCCTCGCTGTTGATTTTTTCACCTAAGTTCACCGGTGTGCCATAAACGCCATTTTTATATGAAACAAAATACAGATCATATAATCCAAAGCTGTCCGGCCTGACTGACGCGAAGAAAAAACCATTCAGGTCCTCCGCGGGAATCAGCCCCACATCGGGAAACCCTGTGTTAAAAGGCCCCTTCATAGGCCTGGGATTTACGAAATTACCATCGACATTTTCAGCTTCAATAAGCAGGGTTCTGCTGCTGTCGCCAAAAAGCCATGTCGCGTAATAGAGTTTGCCTTCTGATGTCAGGCTGGGCGTCCTTTCATGGTGGACCGTGTTAATCTCACCGGGGACAGGTTCGGGAACTGTCCATTTGCCGTCTATGTTCTCTGAAAAATAGATATCAAATGATACCTTAACCTGGTTGTTTTCGTCCCTCATCTCCATGCTGCCGTCACGGTCAGACGCAAACAGAAGGTAACGCCCGTCAGCGGTGATAAAGGGTGTTTCATCATTATACGGCGAGTTGAGTATGTCCAGCGGTTCAGGTGTCGACCATGTTCCGTTCCTGTAATAGCTTATAAAAAGGTCCTGGTATTTTCCATTCCTGTTGGAATTGAAAATCATGTAGCTGCCATCGGGGCTTATCGCAGGCGCGAAATCATTTGCCGTGCTGTTGACTTTTCTGCCCATATTGCGCGGTGATTCAGACACAGTAAAACCGGATGAAAACGCAATTGATAAAAACAGACAGATTATTGCTGCCGCGGACACAATCCTGAATTGCATGAAGACCTCCTGTCCTGCATAAATTATCGGGATCACGGTTTTCCATGATCCTCAAGATAACATCCCTGATATTTTTATAATACCTTTTCCGCGATAAAAATCAAGCAGATTATCATTGTTTCGGCAAACTGTCTGTCAGCCTTTCTATTATTTCAGTATACCTTTCGTTAAGCTTTTCTATATGGTCAAGTTTATCCGCCGAATCGCCGGCCCATACCGACCCCGGGTAGCCTGTACATACTTTCATGAACGAACTGTAGGCCAGCCTGTAATGTTCAAGAGCCTCCCGCGCTGTCCTGAGCATGCTGCTTTTTCTTACGTCAAAACGATACCTGAATTTCGTTGTAGCGTACCTGCTCCAGTTGAAAATATAATTACCTTTGTTCAGGTGGTCAATTGCCGCCCTGTAATATACATAGGCAGGGTCGCGGTGTGTTACGGGCACGTTCCCCGAAAACTCCCTGACATGCGCATCGTTATTCACATCATCTTCAACGCTGCCAATTATTGAAAGGTATGCTTCGTTAATCTCCATGAGTATAAGGTTCTGTTCCCTTCGCATCTCTTTGGGGAAAAGATCGGGATGATTCTTTTTTACCAGTTCCCTGTATCGTCTTTTTACATCTTCCCCGTTTACAGAATCCCCGGATCTCAGCATTGTTATATAATTTTTCATTATGGAACACACCTGACACAAACTGGCCATGCAATCAGTATAATAATAAAACACGATAATTTCCAGCCGGTTATTTTCCCCTGAACATTTAACTTGACAGCAATGCCCGCAGTTTATCTGTATATTTATTATCTTACAGGGGGGATCTATAATGTCAAGGGTATATAACTTCTCCGCAGGTCCGGGCGCTCTTCCGGAAAGTGTGCTTAAAAAAGCAGCATCCGAACTTCCTGAATACGGGAATGCCGGGATGTCGGTCATGGAAATGAGCCACAGGTCAAAGGAATACATCTCTATCATAACTGAAACAGAGGAACGCCTTAGAAGGCTGATGGATATACCCGACTCGTACCATGTGCTTTTTCTTCAGGGCGGAGCTTCGCTGCAATTTGCCATGATACCAATGAACCTGATGACAGATAACAGAAAGTGCGATATAATCAACACCGGCGTATGGACTCAAAAAGCTATAGTCGAAGCAAAAAAATTCGGCAAAGTGAATATAGCGGCAACCTCCGAAGACAGAACCTTCGCGTATATACCCGCTTTTGACAGACTCGCGCTTGACCCGGACGCTGATTACGTTCACTTATGCTACAATAACACGATATATGGAACAAAATATACATCCCTTCCCGACACAGGGGATGTGCCGATCATAGCGGACATGTCGTCATGCATCCTTTCAGAGCCGTACAATATAAAGGACTACGGCCTGATCTTCGCCGGCGCGCAGAAGAATATAGGCCCGGCAGGACTCACGATTATAATTATACGCAAAGACCTGATGAAGCGCGTTCCTGAAAACCTTCCTTCCATGTTAGATTACCGCATACATGCCGAGAACGGGTCCATGTTCAACACCCCGCCCACTTATAGCATATACATGGCAAAACTAATCTTTGAATGGCTTGAAGCGCTGGGCGGAACAGCAGAGATGGAAAAGATCAACAGGCACAAGGCCTCCCTTATATACGATTTTCTCGATGAATCTATGATGTTCCGGGGAAACGTTGACAGGGAGCACAGATCGCTAATGAACGTCACCTTCACAACGTCGTCCCCTGAACTTGACGCAAAATTCATCAAAGACGCAGAAAAGAACGGACTGGTAACCCTTGCGGGGCACAAGACAGCCGGCGGCATGAGGGCAAGCATATACAATGCCATGCCGGTAGAAGGTGTCGAAAAACTTGTTGAATTCATGAAGGACTTTGAGGCAAAGAACAGGTAATTTATTTACTAAAAAATTCTCTTTTACTAAAAAAGCACATCCGGCCTGCCGACATATATTATGTGACCGGGGGCAGAAATCGCCCCCTGCCTAAACTTTTACTCGACGGGTTAAATATGCAGAACATGGACTTTTACGATGGCAGGCACCTGCGCAATATGCCGCCGCAATTTGATAATCCTGATCCGGAATACTTTGCGAGGATGACAAGGGCGCTTGACAGAAAAAATGACAATAACAGGGCTGTAAGAATGCTCACGCTCATAACAGCGCTGATTATCATTGCCTTTACCACCGGCCTGGTTGTTGGAATCAAATTTGCAGGCGGAGCTGAAAAAAGTATAGTTGATGAAAAAACCTATAATACCATGAACAGCATAAGCTCAAAGATGTCAGGGCTTGTAAAACAGATCTCAGGCGAAACCAGACAGGCCAACATCCTCTATCCCAAAGACGAGTTCCCTTTCGTGATACAGCTTGGCAAAGAATATACCGAGACAGACACTAAAACCGTGGCACAGTTTTTAAGCAGCAAGGGACATACAGTTATCGTATCAAAAAATAAAGACAACTTCAGAATTTTTACAGGCCCGTATAAAACTGAAAACGAGGCACGCAAAACTCTTACAGAAATTTCACTTTACAAGCAGTATGCAATTTCGGCAAATGCACAGATAATCAAACGCATTTAAGCCGGAAGGGCGATGAGCTACACAATAAGACCAGCACAGGAAAAGGATATAGAGCCCATACACGGCCTGATCAGGCATTATGCGCTGCGGGGCGTTATCCTTGAACGCAGCCGCGAAGATATACAGGACAATCTTCAAAATTTCCTTGTTGTAGAGGATTCGGGGACTGTTATAGGTGCGGCTACTTTTTACGACTACGGCGCAACGCTCAAAGAGATAAGATCATTCGCTATAGAAGAAAAGTATCACGGCCGGGGGATAGGCAGCGAGCTTTTAAAAAAACTTGTCGAAAATATAGACCGCAAAGACATAACCAGAATCTTTACACTCACTTACAAACCGGAATTTTTTACTAAAAACGGTTTCACCGTTGTCTCTAAAAATTCTTTCCCTGAAAAAATATGGAAGGACTGCCGTAACTGCAAGGACCAGGAAAACTGCGGCGAAACCGCGCTCATCTACAGGGGAGAATCATAAAAGAGCAGATTATAATTGATACAGATCACCTATTTAACAAGCACAAAGCCTGTTAAATTATTCTTCATCTCTTCAATCACCCGTTCCTTCATCTCCATGTGGCATATTCCGCGGACCAGGTGTACTATTCTGCCGTTAAAAAAGAGAGCCTCTATGCCGCAGAATGGAGCGCCGCTCTCATACTCATAATAATAGACTACACGGTCACTCTGCCGCAGAAGCTGTTCCCTTTTCAATGAATCATAGACAAGTTCTCCGTAAAGTACAGATTCTGTCTCTTCAAGCGAATCGAGCGGATTTGAAAATATGCGGGTTTCAATCCCTAACATGTAATCATAGCCGGCAGTTGCGGTGTCACTGGCCATGTTTATGCCAAGTTTAAGTCCGTGCCCCCTGTAACGGTCTTTCCATCGGGTTTTTATAACATGGGGCCTGCCGGTAAATTTTATTTTGTAGAACAGCCTGTCGTTGACCAGTTCGTAGACGCCGCCATTAACGGTTAGGAGTACGGTGCTCTCCCGGTCCGCATGTTCAAACCGGTCACCATGCTTTTTATAAAGCGCGTTGATCCATTTTGTTGAATCATTTTGCACACGGTTTATTTTCATGTTATCAGACCTGAGAAGCCGTATGGACTTAAAATAAAAAAGGCCCTCGCTCATGCGGCCGGACTTAATGTAATCTACACCGGTATTAAAATAAAAATCTATGCCTTCGGCCGAAACCGGCTCATAACTGAATTCTTTCTCATCCGTAATTCTGATTTTAAAAGCGCGGTCATAGTAGTATCCGTTACCGGCCCTGTCTTTAAAAAAGAACCAGTCGGGCATCTGGGACAATACCGGCATGCAGATAGTAAATATTACACACGCCAGGCAGGCAATATTGCACAGAGGTCTCATTCTATACTATATCATCATGAGATCATCATGAGAATTACAATTATAGCGATTATGAGAACGGCGAACAGGCCGTATATAACATAAGTCAATATTCTGCTTTTATGAGGATCTTCCTCAATGGTTTCAGCCCCTTCCATGGATGCCTTTGTAAATTCGGTCTGTATTTTAACGCTCTCTTCTTCTACTATTTTTGCGTAGATCCCTTTCGCGACGAGGGCGTATATAATACATCCTCGCCCCTCTTCATTGGGAACCTTCTCTATTACACGCCCCACTACGGGGAGCGGCTGGCCGTCTTTCCCCCTTGCCTTGTAAGCATCGACGATCCTCTCAGACATGGGATCCTTTGGCGACAGGGAAACCATTATTCTTTCACCGGGCTGAATTTCGCCTATATGCTTCCCCTTTACTGGAGAGAGCACACAGACCGCCTCAATAATATATGAGGCATTCTCCTCGATAGCATCTAACTTTTTACGGAACGCGCTGTCAGGTTGAGATTGCTGCGGCGAGGCAGTTTCAGATTCCGGAGCAGGTTCAGCAGGCCCGGGCAGCATAATTTCGACGCCAGCCAGTTCAAGATCAAGCGATGAGGCCATCTCGATATCAAACTGACTCTTCACTTTATCTGAACCTGTACTCTTTTCTAACATATCCTGGATCGAATCAGAAATGCGGTCAAGATTTTTATTCTGCGCGTCGGGGAATATATCCTTTTCAATAAATGAAGCGAGCAGGTCGTTCACAAGCTTTTCCGGATTCATGCTGTCATCGGCAGATTGATAAGCCACAAGATTTCTATAAAGGTTCTTCCATGAATCAAAAACACGCGCGCTCGCATAGACCCTTGTATTGTCAAACATTGCCACATTTATCGAAGAGATATACTCAGCCACCACATTGACAAAGCCAAGTATAAGCCCTGAAGTGTTTTTATCTGCAACCGCGAACTTGCCCTTGATAACAACAACATCCTGCAGGCTGCCTGAAGACATCTGCTTAGCCTTATCTATGTCGCCATTGGTGTATTTAAGCGAAATTTCAATCCTTTTGGCCTTTTCGTTTAAAGTTTCATTTTGTTGTCCCATTTTTTATTCCTGATTTTCCGCGATGCAGATTTCGTGAATTTCATACTTTCGCTGAGGTGTAAGATTAACTGTCCTTTTTACCCAGTTGAATACCTTATGGCTGTTTTTTGAGGATGTTCTGATTATATAAAGGCCCCTGTCGCTGAGCATGTCCTCAACAGTAATTTTGTCAGACGCGATCTTAATCCCTGCGGCAGGCCCGTAAACTTTTATAAGGTGTTCCGGCAGGATATATTTCACAAACAGCCGGTTAGTTCCTATATCAAGCCTTTTCAGCGGCTTGAATTTCCCAAACTGTTCTGCCGGTATATTTTTCCAGAATCCGGGATTCCGGGTAATTACTACAACCAGTTCGGACATATCCTCATCGGCAAGAATCCGCAGATAAGTGTTGTACGATTTGTACGGCGACAGAAGACCAAAAAGGCTGTCATCCTTCAGCACAGGTTCCTTTTTAACTTTCGCAGACCGCATAACACCGCTTCAGATTGATATAAAATCGCCGTTTTCCTCTTTGATTACCCGTATCGAAATAAGTCCGTCAATAAGGTTTGATGCTGTTTCCTTTTCCATGCCGGAAAAAAGGCTCAGATCAGTTACACTGGCTCTGTGATTAAGCCTCAGATAGTCAATCACATCCCTCTCTGCTTCAGAGAGAGGGCCTATGTAAAACTTATTGTTCATCCCGAGTTCTTCGCGCACAACCGCGATACGCCTGTTCCTGTAATTTGAATATGAACTGAAAACTGAGTCAATATTTATTTCAGATATGGGTGAAACATTTCTCAGTTTTATATAAAAGTCACGCGCGTATGAATCCTGAATAAGTCTTACAATCAGTTCATCAACACACGAGGAATCTATCACCTTGACCCCTTCAAAATCAAGAAGGACTGTTTCACCGGCGCCGACAAATTCCAGTTTCTCCTTTACAGCCGCATAGAGACTCCTGCCCACTGGCCTTGTTATAAGGTCCGGCAGCTTGATCTTACAGTTTCTGGCGATTTTAGCAATATCAATTATCATCAGAACCTACGCTGAAAGTGAAATGGAAATCTGTGTGCCGTCAAAATGCGCAAGACCGTTCCTGTGAAAAAGATGTTTGCCGCTTTTATCCTTTTTATTATATAACGCGGTAAGGGATGAACTCTCTGAACGGATAAACAGCGTCCCCTTCAGGCGCTCGACTATCGTGTTGACCTGGCAAAGGCCGTAGCCAAACTCCCTTTTGCTTGAAAGAGGCTGCGTGAGCGCCATCTCTATGAGTTCCGCGCCCGAACCGTAAACCACGTCAGGCCTGCTGCCGAAGCTCTGCATCATGCCTATGCCCGAATCGGATATGACAAGCCTGGCAATGTTCTCATTACCCGACTTATACGTCTGGATAGATAAATAGCCGGTGTCCAGGCTGTATTCAAAAATGTTCTGGCACAGCTCGGAAATCACTGTAACAAAATAATCGATAACCGATTCATCCATCCAGAACTTCAGAATAGCCGGAGCCCGTTTCCTGAACAGGGCAATTACCGATGATATTACATTGACGCTCTGCCTCTCCTTATTGGGAATGCCCGTAATCTCAATAAGCCTCCTGCTCGCGGCGCTTCTTTTCAGCATAAGATTCTGTTCAACCGGCTGTGTCACATTGAAAACACCCTCTGTAAAAAAATCCATCCTGTGCAGGTACTGGTTCAGGTGCATCGGGATGTTTATCAGTCTAAGCTTTTCCCCTTTAAGGCGCAGATAGGTCCTTCCCATGAGCAGGAACGAAACCATTGAATAGGGCTCAATAAACTCTACGCGCGACATATCCACGCAGCCGTTTTTAAGTATATCATCCTGCACGGAGATCACGTTTTCAAAAGTATACGGATCCCTGAATCTGTCAGGCAGCAGCACACTGTTGTTCGTTCCGCTCATAAATTCTCCGGAAAATGGATATTATTAGATAAATCGGCGGATTATGACCTATTTCTGAAGAAGAATAATTACAGGCAAGAAATATTGCTACGCGCCCTTAGTTCTTAGCATGGGCCGGACGCCTGGGCGGTGTTTAAAGATCAAAAAGTATTTGATCAAATTGAATCATTAGCTGAAAAATGCTAATATCAGCCCCGGAGGAACATTTAATGGAAAAGAAAAACGAAAAGAAATCAAAAAATAAAAAGCTTGAAGAACAGCTCTTTTACAAAAAAGAGAGCTCATGGTGCGGCTACAGCGAAAAAGAGACCCGCGAGGTGATGGCTTTTGCCGAGGACTACAAAAAATTCATAGGCGCGTCAAAGACTGAACGCCTCTGCTCTGCCAATATTGTTGCCATCCTTGAAAAAGCCGGTTTCAAAAACATGGAGAAGATGAACTCCCTGAAATCCGGAGACAGGGGATACAGGATAATAAAAAACAAGACTGTCACCGCGTTTATCGCCGGTAAAGAGACTGAAAGTTTCAGGATAATCGGTTCACACATAGACTCGCCCCGCCTTGACCTTAAACCTAACCCGCTCTCCCAGAGCTCGGAGGTTGCCCTGCTGCAGTCCCATTACTACGGCGGAATAAAAAAATACCACTGGGTAAACACACCGCTTGAACTGCACGGCACAGCCTTTACAAAATCGGGGAACGAGGTCGAAATCCACATCGGCGCTGAACAGGATGAGCCTAAATTCATTATCCCGGACCTGCTGCCGCACCTGGCCAGAGAACAGATGAAAAAGGACGGGACAAAACTTATCGAGGGCGAGGACCTGAATATAATCTGCGGCCACATACCGGTGCGCGACAGGGAGATCAAAGAAAATATTAAACTAAACGTGCTCAGGTATCTGAACGAAAAATTCGGGCTGATCGAAGAGGATTTTTTATGCGCTGAACTTGAATTTGTCCCCGCGCAGAAACCGATAGATATAGGCTTTGACTGCGGTATAGTCGGCGCTTACGGCCAGGACGACCGGGTCTGCGTCTATTCATCGCTCAGAGCCATTACTTCGGTCAAAAACCCCGCGCACACAGCCATTGCTTTTTTCTGCGACAAGGAGGAAACAGGTTCATGGGGCAACACTGGCGCTGAGAGTTTCGCCCTGCTTCATTTTACGCGCAATTACCTCAAGCTTGCCGGGTCTGCCAGCGCGCCATTCTCTGTCCTTGAAAAGGCAAAGGCAATATCCGCCGATGTTACAGCGGCAATGGACCCCACGTTTCAGTCTGTCAATGACCCGCAGAATGTCTCATACCTGGGACGCGGTGTCTCGATCGAAAAGTACGGCGGCAGCGGCGGAAAGTACAACACAAACGACGCGCACGCCGAGTACATGCAGTACATGAGGACGCTTGCTGACAAAAACAAAATACCCTGGCAGACAGGGGAGCTTGGAAAGATCGACATAGGCGGAGGCGGAACAATCGCCATGCTGATGTCGCGCTACGGCATGGACTGCGTTGACGCGGGGCCCTGCGTGCTCGGCATGCACTCTGTATGCGAGATCACGTCAAAATCGGACATATACTCGGCCTATTTATTATACCGGGCATTCTTCACCGACTGACAAAGAGACCATAGATAAACGGCTGCCTGCACTGTTCAGGCCGCTGCTCTTTATTTTTATGGCGGCGGCATTCATATTCGGGTTCATGGACCATTATATCAACATGAACTTTGAAAGGCTGCACATATTCCTCTTCAACCTTACATGCGGAGGATTTATAATAATCTATGCCACACTCAGGGGACGCGCGGCCGGAGCAAAGGCCTGGATATTTTTTCTACTGAGCATTCTTTACGCTGTAATGGCCTTCATGGAGTTTTATATTCCGGCAGCGGCAGCGGCAGTTTTATTGGCGGTATTAGCTGAATCCGCCCGCAGAGAAAAATTTCCCTTCTTCCCCGCGATTTTTTTCAAAAGCAGGCACAGTTCCGCCGAAAAATTTCATAACGCGTCACTTTTATGCCTGTCAATCGCGCTCCTTCTTTCTGCCTTTGTAATTATAAATGACTCGTTTTTAAAACTGTTTTATCTTGAGAAACTGACTCTTGATGTTTTTTTCCTGGGCTTTTCATTTCCCGTTTCGCTGATCACCATGTCTGTTATATTCGAAATGCTTGAAAAAGATGTGCCGGCAAACATTATCATGTTTGAACACCTGGCGTTCTGGTCTATATGCGCGGGAGTCATAGTTTTCTTTCTCTTCATAATCGCGGATTATTTCCCCGGAGAAGTCTTCATGTCAACATTTCTCTCTGTTATTGTACTGATGATATTCCTTGTCTTATTCAGATTCGGCAGAAATATACAGCAGAAGTATTTTCTTGTGTCTGCCGCGTCTTTTCTTCTGCTTACTGCAATAACAGGCATACTCTACACAGTCATAAAAAACATGGAATCATGCGGACTCTGTTCAAAGATTATACTGCGTATGCACGCCTTCTATTCACTGTATGGATGGAACCTGGCCGGGATGATGGTCATTATACGATGGGAGGATTTTCCCATTGCGTTTAACACGCGCAGGGCTGTTTTCTTTCACTGGGGGATAATACTCATACTGGCCCCAGCCGCAAAGTTTATCCCCGTACTGACTCTGCCCGCGATCGCAGCGTATATTATACTCCTTGCGGTTTTCTTCTTTTCAGGGAACAGGGTCAAAACCTCTCTGTGACCGACACAAGAAATTCATATCCGCCTTCAGATGAGGGCAAAAAGACCGCGCCAAATTCCGGCGCGCTGCCGGGGCCGCTAACCTCTTTCATAAAAGGCGCGTACGATGGGCTCAGTATCCACGCGGCTAATATGTCCGCGGCCTTTAAAGCGGCAAAGGCCGCAACCGGGACATAGCCGTTCCTGCTGCCGTGCATATAGATTGCGTAACCGGCAAGGGACATTTCAGCGGCATAAAATCCCCATCCTGCCCCTCTGTATCCTTTGTAAAAAAACCCGCCTCCCGGAATGAAAACAGAGAGCAGGGCCGCGGTTGTGTCATGCTCCATAAAAAGCGGCGGTAAAAGATTCTTTTCGTGGTACTGGTACGAAAGCTGGCTATAATATGAAGCAGTGAAAACCACGGGCAGAGTTGCCCACAAAAAATACTGCAGCCGCTGCATCTCTACTGTTTTGTCGCTATCCCTTATCCAGGGGAAAAAATTGATCTCAAAACCGGTAAGGGCGGATGGAAGAAGAAAATGCGCCGCGGTGATAATCCCCGTAAGGCCCACAGCAGTCATGTCAGGCTCAGCTTTTTCGATTCCTAAGTACTCAACTGAAAGAAAGGACCCGTAACCGGGAACGCAGAAACTGGCCCCCTGATTAACAAGGCATGTCGCGAGTATAAGCTCCTGGCCGCTCCCCCTTCTTTTATTCAGGATTTCATCCGTGCCGTAACGCCCTACTATGTTCTCTAATATCTGGCCATCAAGCATACCTATGAACAGGTCATTATCCGGGTAAACATTTATTACTAACCTGGAATCCGCTGAAAGGCCTTTGCACTGAGCAACCGATGTGTACCTTGTTATATTATCAACCCTGATTCTGCCGCGTGACGAGTTATATGTCCCTTCTTTAAGCCCGTGCCACTGCCCCGCGGAGACTAAGTGCAGGCCATCACCCCTGCTTACCAGCGCCTTCAGAACAAGAGGGAACTTTTTGAGCCTCAGGGCGAACTCCCTGGCAGCCTTGAGCGGAATGTTCTCCACGACTGAAGCATAAACAGAGTAGCTGAAACCCATATCTTTGTATTCCGCCGCGAGGGGAAAAAATTCCACAACAGCCCTGAACGCGCCGCCTTCAGCATAAAGGCTAATAACCGCGTACGCGTCCGCGCCGAGAGACAGGGCTGTGTTCCTGTACAGATCGTGCCTGTCCTTACCATAAGCCGACTTAAACACGGACTGAACGGAATTTTCTTCAACAGGGAGCAACCTGCCCGAGGCCGCGCAGGCATCGCTTATACGGGCCGCGGCAGCGCTGATTATCACGTCCGCGACAGAATTTCCGGTATAGGCGGGGAACAGGACAATCTCACCGTGCGATGAACCTTCGGCGTAGAGCGCGGCTGAAGATGTAAGAATCAGCGACACATACAGAATGATTTTTATGAGTTTCACCATTAAACGGACTATCCCCCGGATAGTGTATTCAGGCCGGAATATATAAAAAAATCAACTGCTTTATTGCCGTAGCCCTGTCATCCCCGCGAAGGCGGGGATCCAATCTCTGTCATCGGCCGAAACGAAACGTAATGCCGGAAGATTCGGTCATCCCCGCGAAGGCGGGTATCCAGATGAAACTAAAACATCCTGTTTGTCGCCGGCAGGCAAACATCGTGTTTGCACCCTGCTTAGAAACTGAAAAACCGGAATGACAGTTTGTTCATCCCGAAGCTTGCCTGCTGTTAAACTAAGCCGCGGGATTTATTATATACCCGGTTCTGCGGGCAATTTCAATTATGGCGTTCCCGTCATCAGTTTCAAACTGTATCTTCCCTGCCGGAACAGGCTCAATACGGCTGTCTGTAGCCGCGGCAAGACGCCACAGCGTATTCACGTCGCTCCGCTTAATCCCGTTGTTAAAAACCGGAGTGACAATTAGAAGGTCTATGTCGCTCCACTCATCGGTTTTACCCGATACCTGTGAGCCATAGATAACGGCAAAACAGTCTTCGTATCCCGCTTCTTCAAGTTTTTTAAGATATTTTTTTACTATGATTTCAATTGACTCATCAACCATTGAAAAACCTCCTCAGCCCGGTAAAGATAATCAGCCGCTTCTTCCTGAGTTACCGGGATGAATGCTGAATCAGGATATCTCCCTTCAATATTAAAAGCATTCAGCTCCGCAAGAATATCAATAAAATGCTGCTTAAGGTTAAGAGAAGCGGCTTCAGCTAATCTCACAAGGTTATGAATTCTCGGAGCCAAATCATTTATATTTCTGCACACATGAGCTTTTAATATCTTCTCAAGGGCCAGATGAAGAAAAAAAAGGCCATGGCGATACCTATTATTTGATAAAAGTTCCCGGGCAACTTCAATATCCTCGGAAGCGCCATTCATCCAGAATTCTATCTGTTTATTGATATCAACCATGATAGAATAGTATAAGCTGATAATAACATGTCAATCATAAATAAGCAGCGATCAGCAGAGACCGGCATTTTGTCTGCGTTTGAAACTAAAACATCCTGTTTGTCGCCCGAGAAGGGGTTTATGAGCTGTATTATCAAAAATTTTTTTATTAAGCCCTCCGGGAAAGGTGCTCTGACCCTGTAGAAGTTATAAAGCCCTCTCCGGGGGCGGCGGATTTAAGTTGATTCATGACTTAAGTAAATCCGCCGGGGGCATTGAGTGCCGTTTCAGCCGAAATGTTAATCGGCTGGGGGCGCATGGTACGAAACTTTCACCTGTTGTATTCAACAAGTATGGGCTGGTATATTTCCGGATCAATATATATAAGGAAAGTGGTCTTTCCGCTGGAGAAAATCTCCTTGCCTGAATAGGGCCACATCTTTCCGGGCTCATGGGCCGCGGGCCTGTATATCACACTGCCCTGTGCCGTGGGGATGCCGCTGAAAGATTCAAAGCTTACATGAACTGTCTCGCCTGTAAACATCCTGGCGTAGAACAGGTCGAACACATTGTAATATTCATTGTACGCGAGGGAACATTCCCCTGTAACATCGCCAAAAAAGTACCCGCACTGCCGCAGTTCGCTGTTCCAGCGCCCCGCAGCATCAAGAAACTCATAGGCCTTAAAGTTGCCTATATCTTCGGTTTTCACGCGGGCAAAACTTAAAGGGTGCGCGTCCCCTCTTTTTGAATGCCCGGCAAGATAAACGTATCCGTCATGGATAATCGCGGCCGCGCCGAAAAAAGGGCTCCCTTCGGGGAAAAGTTTCCCGGTACGCCTGAAATCAAACCCCGCGCCCGGACTCCAGTCAGGCGGAACATCCCAGACTGCAAGGCCGATATACTTTACAGTAACGTCCAGAAACTTTGTGTGGTCAGGAACAAATATATGCGCGTAATAAACATATACCCTGCTGCCGATACGCAGGCCGTCAAAGGCCCACAGCCTGTGGTGCAGGGGATTTTCCCCCGGTGAATTCTTTATAAACTGCGCGACACTGCCATTCTCGGTATAATAGTTAAACTTAATTGAAGACACATTGGACGGAGTAATCTTTTCGGTCCATGCCAGGCTGTTAGAGATCATGGTATACTCTTTTTCATTAATGGGGACAATGGTGTCCGCGAATGTCCAGAGCGTGATCTTTTCATCAAAGGGGATGGATGAGACTCCGTCCTGACCCCTGATGTAATCAAGCCTTGACGGAGCGAAGATTCCCCTGTTGACCGCGCTTCCGCCGCAGCATGTCAAGGCCGCGAGCAGGAGGGCCAGGATTCCGTTGACAACAGGTTTCATCTACAACCGGCAGTTCGTAATCTCAGTTTCAATAATCGCTGTCGCGCCAAGGGCCTCAAGCCTGTCCATGACCTGAACGACTTCACCCTTCTTAACCATGACCTTCACTGCTACCCATTCCTTTTCATCAAGCCTTGAAACAGTGGGGGACTTGAACCCCGGCGCGATCTTCTCGGCCTCTTTGAACATATCCGCGTGAATATTGTATTCAAGCATGCTGTAGTGATTAGCCACGAGCACGCCCTCTATTCTGCGTTTAATTTTTGCTACCCGTTCATCGCCCGCGATTTTCTTACTCGCTATAAGCGTTGTTTCGTAACGGCCTATCTCTTTGAATACCCTGAGATTGTTGTCCCGCAGGCTGTCGCCGGTTTCGACTATATCAACTATACCCTGCGCGAGGTTCAGGGCTATCATTATCTCGACCGACCCGTTCATCTCAATACAGTTGATATTAACATTATGTTTTTTAAAATACTCCTCGGTCATCAGGGGGAACGAGGTCGCGATGTTTACGCCTGTCAGCGATTCAAGGCTTTCGTCCTTCCAGTCCTCTTTTACCGCGACGCATAGTCTGCACTGCCCGTAGCCCAGGCTCAGCATCTGTTCCACGTCAGCCCTTCTCTCCTCTATCAGGTCGCTCCCGGTAATCCCCAGGTCAACAACTCCTGAATCAACAAGTACGGGAATATCATCGGCGCGTATGAATATAAATACTATGTCGTAGTTGGTGCATGTGGCGTAAAGATTCCGCCCCTGCGCCCTGAATTTAAAGCCCGACTTCTTAAGCAGATCTATAGTAGGTTCCATAAGCCGCCCCTTGGACGGTATGGCAAATTTAATTCTTCCGGAATCACTCAGATTCATTTATGCCCCCTGTCAGCCTTCTCCTTAAGCCCGCTCGTACCGAACCTTCTGTGGAGTTCATTTCGTATATCGTCAAGGGATACCCCCCTGTGTACGGCCTGTACAAATGCGTGGAACAGCAGATCGCATATTTCATAGACTAAGTGCTCCCTCTCCTCGCCAAGGGCAGCC
>Ga0255347_1000647_pt1 | contig 61784 bp, 56 predicted proteins | sample wastewater_treat_2_FD_192479 | JGI IMG/M metagenome (GOLD analysis project Ga0255347, IMG submission 192479) | Wastewater microbial communities from Lulu Island WWTP, Vancouver, Canada - plant24 | ecosystem: Engineered > WWTP > Wastewater > Unclassified | place: Canada: Vancouver, British...
ATAAACACAATTAAACACAACAAGAAGGATAGCCGTGACCCGCCTTTTTTCAAGCCTGCAGTTCCCGAAGGGGGACCACAGGCCCTTTAAATGAATTTACAGAGACGGGGGTTCTCTGACGGAATTGCGTGAAATTGAAAACAGAAAAAATCTATCTCAACACAGAAGATATATCGACATGCCCCGCTTAGCGAAATTAAAGACAAAACACTTGTACTGTCACGCCCCTACGTTTCTGGCTTCTTTTCTGAGGCGCCTTATGTTTTAATTCACTGCGGCATGAATTCAGATGCTACAGAAAAATGTGGTGCCAAACCGCCTTGGATACGGGTGCGGATCGGACACGGGCAGGCTTTCCAAGACACACGCTTGCGCCTGCGCACACACGGCCTACACACGGTTTGCGAAGGGGCCGCCTGCCCGAATCTGGGGCACTGCTGGTCGCACGGTCGCGCCACGATCATGATTTTGGGCGACCGCTGCACACGCGGCTGCCGCTTCTGCAATGTTGACAAGCAAAAGGTTCTGCCGCCCGACCCTGACGAACCGCAGCGCGTGGCCGCCGCAGTCAAAGAAACGGGCCTGAAAGAAGTGGTGATAACCTCGGTCACGCGCGATGATCTGCCTGACGGCGGCGCCGCCTTGTGGGCAGCCACGGTGCGGGCAGTACACGAAGCCGTGCCGGGCATAATGGTCGAGGTGCTGGTGCCTGATTTCGGCGGCAACCCCGGCGATATCGCGACAGTCATACGCGAACGCCCGGCGGTCTTCGGCCACAACCTTGAGACTGTGCCGCATCTCTATCCGCACGCGCGCCCGCAGGCCGACTACGCTCGCTCTCTGGCCGTGCTGCGCCAAGCTTCCGAGGCCGGGTTGATCACCAAAACCAGCTTGATGCTGGGGCTGGGCGAAACTTTCGACGAGATCAAGCAGACCCTGCAAGACGCCCGCGCCGCAGGCTGCCGCATCTTCTACGCCGGCCAATACCTGCAGCCTTCCGCGCGCCACCTGCCGGTAAAGCGTTTCCTCGAACCGGACGAGTTCGACAGGGTGAAAGAATTAGCCTATGCCGCTGGCTTCGGTTTTGTGGCCAGCGCGCCGCTGGTGCGCAGTTCGTATCACGAGGACGGACAGAGCGCCTTCGTGAAATCGCAGGGATCGGCAGGGGGCTCACACAAAGGGCACTAAGGCACGGAGGATTTTAAGGGGCAGGGAAGCCGCGCAAGCGCGGAATGAGGAATGAGAAATCAATCTGGAGGCGGGCGTCCCCGCCCGCTTCTGGTAGGGACGGCTCGCCGAGCCGTCCGCGGCGGTTTCGGCGAAACCGCCCTACCGGTTGCAACACGGTTTTGGTATGACAAAATGGCCAAGTTATAGGCAAGGAATTAGGAGTTGGCAGGGACCGGCAGGGAGAAGTGCATTAGTTAATTAGTGCATTAGTTGGTTGGCATGAACCGGGGAATGAAACCACAGAGGGCACAAAAGGACACAGAGGTTTTTAGAGGGCAATACCCGGCAGTCCCGGCAGTTCCGAGCGAAACCGCCCTACCGGTTGCAACACAGTTTTACAAAATCCACACAACAAACAAAAAGGAGCAATCATGAGATCAAGAACATCAAGAAGAGACTTTCTTGGAACCACATGTTTCGGTTTGGCAGCCGGGGTGTTGGCAGGCGGATGCTGCTCAGCAAACGCAAACTCCAGTGCATGTGCGAAATCGTGTGCGCAGGGGGCTTCAGAAAACTTCCGCTTCACAGAGCCCTTTGATGGCGGCGTCATACACGAGCAAAGCGGGTTCCCGGTGCTCGGAACCGAGCCGGGCAACCCTAAGGGCGGACACATGCTGAAAGTCGAGGTTTCCGGAATCGCGCCCGATTCCGCAAAACTCAAACTCTTCACATCCGACGGCAGAACCATCAAGGTGCAGCAAAGCAACGGCACTTTCAAAAGCGTCGCTCTATTGCATGACCGCTTCACCGAGATCCGGTGCCGCGCAACCATAGACGGCGTGCGCCGGGAAATACTCACCCGCCCGGTCTGGGCCAAGAACTCGTTCCCGCGCTTCCGCTGCTATATTGACGACCACAGCTTTTTCTTCCGGGACATCGCCCGCAACAAATACAAAAGCCTGTTTGACTGCTTCTACCTTGCCAGGCTCCGTGATCTGCACCGGAACTTCGGAGCCAAGATCAACCTGAACTGCTTCAACACCACGCCCGAGCGCGACTTCAGCCTGTCGATGTTCCCCGACACCTACAAATCCGAGTTCGAAGATAACGCGGACTGGCTCCGCCTCGCGTTCCACTCCGAGAATGAGTTCCCGGACATACCGTACCTGAACGCGACCCCCGAGAAGCTCGCCGCCGACTTTGATCTGGTCGCCGGTGAGCTGAAGCGGATCGCCGGTCGCGCCTATACCGCCGGTTTGCAGATACACTGGGCCGACGTGCCGCCGGATTGCTATAAGGTTCTGGCTGACCGCGGCGTCAAAATGCTACAGACGCGCGGGCGCAAGCCTGGCGCCAAGGACAGAAAGATTTGCGATTATCATCTGCCGGATGAGATTCTCGCATATCTAGACCGACAGCAGGGCTGGGTGCATTTTGAAAGCGGCCTCATCTTTTACAGTGCTTCTGTCGGCGGCTGCGACTGGGTTCCGGTAGACAAAATCGTGCCCAACATCTTGAAACGCATCGAGAACCCCGCCAAAAGCCATCTTGTCAACATCGCCGGACATGAGCAGTACTGGTGGCCGTTCTACAAGAATTTCGTTCCGGACATTTATGATCGCTATGCTACCGCATTCCGTTTTGTGCTGGAGCGCGGATACAAGCCGATCTGGATCGAGGACGGGTTTTTTGGGGGACTGCCGGCTTAGTCGGCGGCAGGCTTCCCGGACTCCTCCTTGCCACGCGAGACCGCCTGTCCTTCAGGACCAAGCGCAGCGCGTGATGAGCCGCAGGCCGCAAGCACCTGATCGGCGGTCTTGAAGTGGCACTTGGCGGTTTTCAGCAGGATCTCGGGGCCGCTCTTTTTGACCAGATCAATCGCGGCGGTCTTGACCTGCTCGGAGGCGCCCTTGTGGGCTTGGATGCCGTGGGCCTCGCTCAACCGGTGCAGGCCGCGCAGGAAAGCCTCGCGCGCCAGCACCGAGGCCGCCGCCACCGCGATGTCGGACTCGGCCTTGTGCCGCTGCTCGAGCTTGATCTTGCGCCCTTTTTTCATGAGGGCGCGCTCGATCACCTGCTTAGCGCCGAACTGGTCGGCCACCGCGCGCGGGCAGTCCGGCACGGTCTCGAGCAGGTTCTCAATACAACGCGCATGCGCCCAAGCCAGCATGGTGTTGACATTGCGCATCTTGGCGTACAGCCGGTTGTAGGCTTCGGGGCCGATGGACACCAACGCGAAACGCTTTGGCCCCAGCAATTGGCGCGTTTTCATGCCGATGAAGAAAACGGCTTTGTCAGTGAGCTGCTTACAGTCCTTGACACCGATTTCCTGCATAGCGTTCGCGATGTCAGGATCGACATAAACGGCACTGGCCACCAACGGCCCGAAAAAGTCGCCCTTGCCGCTCTCATCAATACCCATGTGCGGCGCGACCAGTTCGGGGTTCAGAATCTCCTCATAACCGAGCGTGGCGGACAAGAGCACATTCGGCTCCAGGAAAAACAGCACGAAGTCCTCGGCGCCCTTGCCCTGCACCAGGCACTTGCCGCTCTTGTACAGGTTCACCACGCAGTCCTGTGCTTCGACCGCGATCTGGGTATGCGGCACCTGCTTGGGCCGGTAATTGCCCATCTTCAGCATCAGCTTGAGCGCTTCCTGCTGCTCCTTAGTCAGAGTGAAGGTATATGAGTTTTTCTTTGGTTGCATGACTTGAATCTTTCACATGCGACTTAAATGCGCAAGACCATTTTCTGGGAACGCCTCGGCGAGGCGTCCCCAGAAAATGAGTTAATAGCTAACAGTTAATAGTGAATAATTATTTTCTCCCGAGTTGTCTTTCCATAACTATTCGCTGTTCGTTATTCACATTCTATCGTTCCCGATGCCTCAGCCGGTAGGGGCAAGCGTCTGCTTGCCCGGACGAGCAGACGCTCGTCCCTCCCCAGCGGGCGGGGACGCCCGCCTCCAGACAACTCACCACTTACCATGGACGCCTCGGGGAGGCGTCCCTACCGATCCCCACCCGCTAAAGACCATCCGTGTCCTTTGTGTGAGCCTCCTGCCGAGCAATGCCAAACCCCAAACCACGGAGTTTTTCCAACAACTTACTGTTAGCGTTTGAGAGTGTCACACTGGTTGCAGAAAATTCGCGGCGCATGGGATAATGCCCGCGCTGGTGATCAAAAGCCGCCGCGCGTTCGGCGGCATCCGCGCAGCAAGATTCCTTCAGACGGCGCGAGTCAGCCTCGATGTCATAAACAGCCAGCACCAGTTCGCGCAGGATGTCCTCGTCCTCACGGCCGGCCGCATCGGCGCTCCAGTGCGGCAGCGGGGGCGGCGGCAGGTCGAAGCTGAACTCCGGCGGACGGCCGAGAAACTTACAGGCATCGCGGTAAACCATGATCGTGCCGTTGACCTTGCCTTCGTAAGAGTGGCCGGCAATATGCGGCGTGGCCAACTCAGCACGGGCCAGAAGGTCAGGAGAGTAAGCCGGCTCACCCTCCCAGCAGTCGATCACCGCATGACTCAAATTCGCGTCAAGCGCGCGCAACAGAGCGTCCGTGTCTGCCACCGGACCGCGCGCGGCGTTGATCACTATTGCTCCGCTTTTAAGCGCGGCCAGACGCGCCGCGTCGAGCAGGTGCCATGTGGCATCCGTCCCCTCCTTTGTCAACGGCACATGACAGGTCACAACGTCAGCCTCAGCCAGCACCTGTTCCAGCGGCACGAAACTCTGCGCCTCGATGTCCGCCGGATCGCGCTGGCGCGGCGGGTCGTTAGCCAACACACGCATGCCTAAAGCACTGGCGTGGCGGCAGACGCGCCTTCCCACATTGCCCACGCCGATCACGCCGATGGTTTTGCCCTCCAGCCGGAAACCGTGCTTGCCGCCCAGCCATAGCAAGGCCGCTGTGACGTAGTTGGCCACGCTCTCGGCATTGCATCCCGGCGCGTTGCGCCAAGGGATGCCGCGCGCGGCCAGATAAGGGATGTTGATATGGTCAGTGCCGATCACGCCCGAGCCGTAGAAACGCACAGCGCTGCCATCCAGCAAGGCCGCATTGATCTTGGTGGTCGAACGCGTGATAAGCAATTCAGCGTCACGCACATCGTCAGCCGTGATTTCACGCCCGCCTTTGGAGAGCACCGTGCCTAGCGTGCCGAACGCATCAGCCGCGAGAGGCATGTTTTTGTCGCAAACGATCTTCATAACATTGTGTTGATTGTATTAGTTCGCGGGATCTGCCCGCCTCAGAAAAACTGCATACTGGTTTTTTTGAACTCGGTCAACGAAAGCAGCACCTGGCCGTCCCGAGCGCCTATGGTTTGCGACAGGCGCTCAAAAAGCTGGCGTGTCTGTTCCCATGCCGGTGTGTGGATCATGGCGTAGAGCCTGAACGGAAAGACATCCAGACGCGCCCTTTCATAACAGTGGGTTACCTCCGGGCAGGCGGCCAGCCGCCGGCCAGCCGCCAGCATCTCATCATCCGGCAAGTCCCAACAACACATGCCATTGGCTTTGAACCCCATCTTGCGGTGGCGCAACAACAGCGCGAAACGGCGCAGGATGCCGGACTCCTGCCAAGTCCGTAACCGTTCGAGCAAGGCCTCGACACTCAAGCCCGCCTCATTCGCCGGTGTTTCGAAAAGCTCCTCGCGCAGAGGCACGTTGCCGCTCAGCAGTTTGACAATCCGTTTTTCCGCCTCGTCCAGTTGCGGCAGCGGCTGGCACTCCTGTTCAAATGTATGATCCGGTTCCACCGCTTCATCGCGCTTGCGGGTACGCAGGTCGAACACCACATCAATCTTGAAGCGGCGCAGGGCCGGCAAAATATGCACCGCGTACGGTTGGCAAGATGCGTGGATCCGTTCGGTCTCCGCCGCGAAATCAGCCGCCGGTGTTGTCAGCGTGAACCAGAAATTCGGCCAGTTTCGGGAATCCGGCCCGCCCGGCAGATCGCGCGACAACTCATCCGGCCAGCCGCGCTCGTAGGCGTGGGTCACCCCGCGCACGACAGTGACCTTGCCCGCCACCTCGTCCATGTGCGCCCGCGGCACCTCCATAGCGCACAGGGCGCTGCGGTACCCCAACCGGCGCGCGTCAAAGACCCCGCCGAGACGGCGCGCCTGACCGGACTGCAACAGACGGCTGACAAGGCTGATGACCTCGGCCTCACCAAGCGCATGCGCCCGGCCGATCTCCGCGAAAGGCCTTGGCGTCAGCGGCAAACCCTGCTGCAAGGCGGTCAAAACCGCAGCTTCTTTTTCATTGAATCCCTGCACCATCTATCCGCGTCCCTTGCCCCTGCTGCCGCCGACATGACGGCTCAAACGTTTCGGTTTCTTAGGGCTGCGCGGTTTCGCCTTTGGCCGCGCTTTTTTCTCATCCGCGAACTTCTCGGGAATCTCCGGCTCATCGTAATCCGCACCCGCGCTGTGTGCGGGACGGCTGCGCGCCCGGTAAAAGATATCTACCGGAGCGCCTTCCAGCCCGAATCGCTCGCGTAGCGCCCGAATCATGAAATCAGTATATTGCTTGGTGGCGAGTTTAGGGTTGTTCACGAACATGCGGATAATGATCGGCGCGAAACCGACCTGCACTGCGTAATAGACGCGCAAGCGCTTGCCGGTCTTGACAGGCGCGACCACCCGGCGGGTGGCCTCGACCAGTGTGCGGTTAAGCAACCCGGTCGGCAACGTCATCCGTGTCTGCGCAGCCACATTATCGATAACGTCGATGCTCTTGCGCACATTCAAACCGGTCTTGGCAGAGATGAAGATGATCGGGCAGTACTTCATGAAAGGCATGATTTGCCGCAACACCGGCTCGGCTTTGGTCTGGGTCATGCCTTTCTCCATAGCCAAGTCCCACTTGTTCATCAGGATCACGCAACCCTTTTTCTCTTTCTGGATCAAGGCGGCGATATGCTTGTCCTGAACGGTCGGGCCTAGCTCAGGGTCGAGTATCAGCACCACCACATCCGCGTCTTTGACACTCTGTTCGGCGCGGAAGAGGCTGAAGCGTTCGACCGAGCTGTCGATCCTGTGCTTGTGCCGCATCCCGGCAGTGTCTATCAGCGTGTAATGCCGCGCCTGGGCACCTTTGCCGATAGTGAAAGGTATGGCAATGGAGTCACGGGTGGTGCCCGCGACTTCGGAGACGATCACGCGGTCAGTGCGCAGCAGGCGGTTGATATACGAGGACTTGCCGACGTTAGGCCGCCCGACCACTGCCACGCGCAAGGGGTTTGTGGCAGTCTCGTCCACCGCATCCGGCAGATAAGGCAGCACAGTATCCATGAGATCACCCATGCCGCGGTTGTGCTGCGCGGCGACCGGGAAGCACTTGAAGCCCAGCCCCGCAAAATCATGGACGCCGTCATCATGCTGGGGCAGGTCGCATTTGTTGACCGCCACCACGCACGGCACCCCGGCCTTGCGCAACATTCCGGCCACCTCTTCATCCAGCGGGTGCAACCCCTGCTGGACATCAACCACCAGAACAGCCACAGCCGCGTCAGAGACCGCAGTCTCCACCTGCGCCTGCACGCCCGCCACCAGTTCATCGCGTTCGATCTCGCCGACGCGGGTCATCATACCGCCGGTATCTATCAGCGTGAAACGCTGATCGTCCCAGACCACTTCGAGCATGAGACGGTCACGCGTGACGCCTTGCTGGTCATGCACGATCGCGATGCGCTTACCTGCGATGCGGTTGAATATCGCCGACTTGCCCACATTAGGGCGTCCGACGATCGCCACCACTCTGGTCTTCTGCTGTTTTTGAGATGTCATCACGCATATGATACCGATTACGCAGCCGACAAACAAGCGGGGACGAGCAAACGCTCGTCCCCGCATGCTGGTTCTTGAGAGCCATCCGGCCTACTAATTACGCCAACATTTCTTCGATGCGCAACAGGCGGTTGTATTTGGCCACGCGCTCGGAACGTGAGAGCGAGCCGGTCTTGATCTGTCCGCAGCCAGTCGCGACCGCCAAATCAGCGATGAAGTCATCCTCGGTCTCGCCCGAGCGATGCGACACGACCGAAGTGTAACCCGCTTCCTTGGCAAGGCTCATGGCTTCGAGGGTCTCAGTGAGGGTGCCGATCTGGTTGAGCTTGATCAGCACGGCGTTGGCAGCTTTCTCCTCGATGCCGCGACGGATGAAGCGCGTGTTGGTAACGAAAAGATCATCGCCCACGAGCTGGCACCGGTCGCCGAGTTCGCTTGTCAGCTTGACCCAGCCGGCCCAGTCGTTTTCCGACATGCCGTCTTCCACAGAATCAATTGGATAACGGTTGATCAGCTCAGCGATGTACGCCACCTGCTCAGCGCTGTCGCGCTTAGCGGCTTGATGTGTCGCGCCGCGCGCGGCAGTCTCGAACAGACCGTAATCATAGACGCCGTCCTTGTAAAACTCAGAAGCCGCGCAGTCCAGCGCCAGCGAGACGTGCCCGTTCTGGTCAGCGCGCCCGGCCTTATACCCGGCGGACTCAATCGCCTTCAGGATCGTCTCGATGGCATCCTCGGCGCTGTTAAGGACCGGCGCGAAACCGCCCTCGTCACCGACGGCGGTGGAGAGGTTGCGCTTCTTCAGGATCGAGCGTAAGGCATGGAAAACCTCGGCGCCGGCGCGCAACGCCTCTTTAAAGCTATCCAGCCCGTGCGGACGGATCATGAACTCCTGAAACGCGATCGGGGCGTCGGAGTGCGAGCCGCCGTTGATAATGTTCATCATCGGCACCGGCAGCGAGGGGGTGCAGTCCTTGGCCAGATTGCGGAAAAGCGGAATGTTCGCGGCGGCGGCGGCGGCGCGGGCGTTGGCCAGCGAGACAGCCAGCAGCGCGTTCGCGCCCAGACGGGTCTTGAACTCCGTGCCGTCCAGCTCGATCATGCGGCGGTCGACAGCGGCCTGGTCGGCTGCGTCCATGCCGACAACGGCGGCGGCCAGCTCGGTCTTGACGTTCTCAACCGCGCGGGTCACGCCCTTACCGCAATAGCGCGCGGGATCCTTGTCGCGCAGCTCAAGCGCTTCATTCTCGCCGGTAGAAGCTCCCGACGGCACTCCGGCGCGCGCATTCGCGCCACAAGCGAGAGTGATTTCCGCCTCAACCGTAGGTGTGCCGCGCGAGTCGAGAATTTCACGGGCTGTTACTGTTTTGATCTTGGTACTCATATTTGTTCCTCCATTTGCTAAAAGCGTTACATGCGTTCCAGCCCCTTAAAACGACTGGTGGTTTAAAGCATACCCTATTTGATGCCCTCTTGTAAATCCAACGTTCTTTTTTCTAGGTGCGTTGCAACGAAGTGAAACCGCACCCATATGCCTCAGATCACTTGTCCTCCTCATAAACAAGCGTTAGCGACCCTTTTTCCACTGCGCCCGTAAAGGTGAACGCATACCGCGTCACAGAAGGGCGCCCGGGGTTTTCGATTGTCTCCTCCGAAAATTCCCACGGCGCGTCCGCCTGTACGCGCACAGTCAGTTTACGCTGGTTCCGGACCAATGTGAAAACATCCGGGTCCGCAGTCTTCGACAACTTCCCGTACGTGACGAGCGGCACAGAAAACGACTTGGGAGTACTGAAGCGCACTTCGTCGGTCACCTTGAACCGCGGCCCCGTACGGTCGTAAACAAAAGTGCGCACCAGTTTCTCCGGCGCAGACTTCCCGTAAGCCGCGCCAAAGTCGATCACATAGACATCCCGCGCGTCTGTGAAGTCGCTCTGCACCACCTTTGCCGCAGCCTTGCGCCCTGTTTCTTGCAACTCACCACCCAGAACCGGCACAGGGTGCCCGTAGGAGTTGAGCATCTTCGACACATAACGATCCTTTGAGAATGTCCGGCGCGTGTATATCTCGCCGCCGGGATCGCCGCTCATCGCCACGCCGTCATACAGCAGGTAGTACGAACCCACATCGTTGTGGTTGTGCATCTCGCCATTGTGGCCGCCCTTCATCGCCACATAAAGCTTCCCCCCGCTGTCCGGTTCCGGACGCGAAATCAACACCTGCGCGTCAGCGAAAAACGTTCGCGTCGGCAAACCGGTCTTCTGGGCTTGCGCAGGGGGCAGACCTTCCTCCTGCCCAAACGCCCGGAGCGCGACTACCTCATATGATCCATACAGCACCGGTGTGTTTGCGATCTTCGCATCCGCGAGTTCGGGCCACACCTGACGCCCCAAACAGAGATTCACAATGTCCACATTGCCGCCGCCATCCGCGAAATAAGGGCTTACGCCCCGCTCCAGCGCATAGGCGTAACCGTAGCGCATCACAGCAGGGTTTTTCTGATCCTTGAAAATATCCACTTCTCCGCCTGTCGCCTGCCGGAGCGCAAGCCCGAGTTGCAGGTGATGTCCGAAACCATAGTTCCAATAGCCCATCCCCTCCGAGCAGTAACCGTCAGCCGTGAAGCCGGAGAGAAACGGCACGGTCGTACGCTCCGCCGATTCCACGAACTGCGCGCGCACCTGACGGCTTTCAATCACCGCGAGCGCGGCGCGGATCACGCACGAATTACACACCGCATTCCAATTGTTATACGTGAACATCCACCAGTTGCCATGCACACCGTTCTTGCGATCCTTCGCTGCATCGCGATATGCGGCAAGGTAGAGATCAAAAACACGGCGCTTGAGTTCGTCCCTCACTTTTGCCACCGCCGCCTCGGGTAACTTGCCTTCCAGCCAGTTTATCGCATACGCGAGGACAAGTGCGCGGTTAGCGCTGCCCAGATCAATGGTAAGGCGCGTCCCGTTGAAATTTGAAAGGCTCGAGTCATGCGCCGGCATAGTCCAACTACGCTCTTCCGCAATCGTCTCCATTTGCGTGGCGATACGTCCAAGAAAGCGGCCCTTGTTCTCCAGACACTCCGCCAGCAGCAATACGCCCAAATCAGCAGCCCGCCTATGGTACGGCTTTTCATATCCCGTACGGTTGCCGTTGCTGGAAAATTCAAGGTACAAAGCATCGGGACAGTCTGGGATCGGCGTTTCGAGAACTTTGGCGGCACGCTTGACAATCCCCTGTCCTTCCGGCATGGACGCGAGACGGTCCCAATGCGCACGTTCGGTGATCGGGGGTGCCGGCGTTGACGGCTTCTCCGGCAACGTCCTCTCGATCGTCGCCACCCGCTCCGCATTCGGCGTCAGCCAAATCGCCCCTGCCAGCAAAACACTTACGGCCACCATATTCCCACGCCCCCTTTCCTGTTGGGACGCATAGTATACCTGCCCCGCGCTTTTTGTAAATTACATAACAGGCGAAAACAAGGGGATACCGGAACGTCCGGCGCCAATTCCGCTATCGCGTCTTCTCGCCGCCCGCCTCCGCAGTGCGTGTCTCCGGCCCAAAGATGAAGTCCAGCAAGACGGGATCGGGATAGCAGAGATCCTCTTGGTGGCCGATGCCCTCGAAGACATGGAAGGAAACCTGTTTCCGCCACTCGGGATACTTCTCCAGATAGCGTTCGAAAGCCTTGAAGCGCTCAAACCGGTTTTTGCCTTGGCCGACGGCAGGAGGCGTCATATCAAGGGCTGTTTTGGGACGTCCGAGGACATCCAGCGAACCGCAACCACGCCAAACGCGGCGCGAACAAAGATTTGCCATAATTTCGGATTCGGACAATTTCGCAGAATAGCGCGGACGCCCCTTGAGCCCATAGTGCCAAGGTTGATCAGGATCGAAACGAAATTCAGTCGACGGCGCCATAGCGATGTAATCGACTTTCACCCCGTCACGGACGACACCCTTTCCTGTGGCCGCATACCGACCGGCGAACTGTCCTCCTGCCGAGAAACCGGCGAGAATGACGCGCTTGAGATTCGGATAACGCGCGCGATCTGCAAACCGGCTGAAGATGAGGTCAATGTAGTCATAAGAGCTGAACGTCGTGCCGTTTGCATCGCCGCCGCCGCGCCAGTCGTCAGCGGCAAGCCCCATTTGATCAGGATGAATACTCTCGTTCGCCCATGAGTCGCCCCAGACAGCGCGGCCGTCGTCCGGTTCGCGATTCCTCTTCAACGTTCTCCGCCGCGGAAACATCGGCGCTATCACATAGGGCGTCTTCTCTTCGCTTCCCGCACGTGCCGACAAGGCTTTCGTAAAGACCGGTAGCACGGCCCTCACGTGCCCACCCCAGCCATGAATAAAGACAACCGCAACATCAGCCCGTGAACCGTCCTCTAATGGCCGATAAGCGTCATAATAAAGAACCGGCACCGATTCTCCCGCTTCAAAACGAAAGCGGGAGAATCCGCCCGCCTGCGGACGTCCACTGTCTGAAGCGTCGGCAGCCAACGCTCCTGTTGCAGCAAACACGATTAACCCCATGACGGGCAGAATCCCCCCGTCCCTAACCTTGCTCAGTCTTTCTTTCATTTTACTTATTTCTTTCTAGGAGTGGAATCCTAGCATCCCATAGGATTCGCTAGCAACTTAATTGTAATAATGTCTAATATCAAATTACGACCCCAAAGCCCACACGGCCACCATATTTCCACGCCCCCTTTCCTGTTGGGACGCATAGTATACTTACCCCGCGCTTTTTGTAAATTACATAACAGGCGAAAACAAGGGGATACCGGAACGCCCAGCGTTCAAGCAGGGTCTCGTGGTGACACCCGCCGGGCAACAGGCAAGAGGTAATGATCGGAATGATCAGACCAATCAGACCAATCGTCTATTGCGGGCGGGGACACCCGCGTTCCTGACCTAACTCCCAACTCCTACTTTTATCACCGCATCAGGATTAGCGTCCCGACGATCTTCTTGGTGTTGAGCTTCCGCGCCGCCGACCAATCTTCCGTATGTGTGCGCGTGTCAGCCGACGCATCAGCGACCGACGTGACCGAAGAGAAGCTGCGCGTGTTAAGTGCCACACTCCCCGAAACATCGCTCACCTGCGCCCCAGCCCATCCAACCAGCAACAGCCCCGCCGCCGCAAAGGCAACCATCAGCATATTCTTTCTCATCACTCTGCTCCTTTATAATTAACCGAGGGGAATCGATTGAATCGACTGATTCGAATCCGTCTATTCTTTCGATTCCTTCGACCATCCATAAAACAAACCTGCCGCTACCGGTCCCCTCCCTCTCCCGCTGGGAGAGGGTCGGGTGATGGTAGCCGTGTTCGGCTACGGCAAAGTCCTGAAAAGGCGGAAACCGATGATGGAAACCTGGGTCGAGTAAACGTTGCCAGAGCGTGTCGCCGATTTGGTATAGTGCGGGATGGCATCCCAGCCTCCCCCCCGCGCCACACGGATCGAACTGCTCGAAGTTGCCGGTCCTTTCGGATCGACACCGCCGGCCAAGCTGCCAGCGGCGTGCCAGTCCAGACACCATTCGTACACATTACCGTGCATGTCGTAGAGCCCCCAGGCGTTTGGCAAGTAGGAGCCGACAATCGCCGTACCGTTTGCGGGGCCGCATCCTACATTGGGCGCGGTTGCACCGCCCGCCAGATAACCGCCGTTGTACCTGTACCGCCCCAGCACATTCAGCCATTCGTTGGTGAAGTCGTTACCCACGCCCACATTGGCGTTGGCGTTACCGTCGTTAAAACAGGTCGTGGTGCCCGCGCGGCAGGCGTACTCCCATTGTGCCTCGGTCGGCAGGTCGAGACCAGCCAGCCCCGTTTTAGTCCTTAGCGTACCCATAAAGGAGTCCGCGTCGACCGCGTCGTTCGCCGGCCAGCCCGCGCCCGCCGTTGAGCCGCGGATATCACTGTACGACACCTTTTCCACGGGACGGAACGCCCGACTCGATACGTCGGTGAAGTTGGCGGGTTGTGTGCCCATCACGTTGAACCACTGCCACTGCGTCACTTGAAACACCCCGGCGTAGAAATCCTGTGTCAGAGTAACTTCGGAAGATGTAGATCCTTCTCCAATCATGAAGGTGCCTCTGTTGATCTTGCGCATCACTAAACGTGCGGCCTTATAAATCTCGTTCGTCAAGCCGCCATGCGGCAGTGCCTCCACACTGGTATAGTAGTAGACCGGATAGCTGTTTGTAGCCGGCCCGCCAGCCAGATCGATCATCATCACCTGCGGCGGCGCGTCCACCGACCACGCGGTCACGCGCGCCCGGGCGTTGTCCACTTCGTTCTCGGGCCAGTCCACACCCGCGTTCCAGATGATGGTTTTGCCGGTGCCGGTACCGACCACCTTGCAAACGTCGCCGGAGAGGCTCGTCACCGCACTATCCGGGAGCGCCACGCCATTGGTCTCGATCGAGAGCGTGACAATCGCGTTCTCGTCTGACAGATCGTACGTGATCCGTACCTGCCGCGTGTAGGGTATCTGTTGCATGTTGACGTTGGAGACCGCAGGCAGCGCCCAAGCCGCGCCCGCGCCCATGGTTGCGGCAGCCGCCACTGCCGCCGCACTCTTTACTGTTGCCTTCATCGCTTCCTCCTCTTTCTGCGGCAGTGCCGCTGTGGTTAGGGCAGAAGATTTTCCGCCCTTGCTTGCAGCGGGAACCGCCCCGCCGCTGTCGATTGATGTTTGTTGGGGCTCTGGCTCCATGATCCTGGAGCCAGACTGGCGACTGGCCGCTGCCGGCTGCCTGCCACCGCTCAGCCCCGGCACCGGCTTAGGTTTTTCCACGACCTTGGGCATCCAGCGTTTGGCCCAGCCGTCAGAGACATGCGAGGCTGCCAACAACGCCTCCTCTGGATAATCCAGTACACCTTTCGTCATGACCCGCGCCAACATGTGCTCGCCCTCCGGCCAGTTTGCCTCAACCTTGACCGTGCCGCTGCCGTCGCGTCTTACCCGCACGCCCTCGCCTGCGCGGCAGATGTCGACCGGCTCGCCGCTGGCTTCGACCACCTGCGCTTCGCCCTTGAAAACGAAGATGTCCGAGCCCCTGTCCGTCACCGATGCGCAATAGACCGCGCCGTTGTCCCACATCTCCAGATCGGGCGTGCGCAACATAAAGCCGCCGTGCTTCCACGGGATTGTCGCCAACATGCGCCCGGACTCCAGCCGTGCCTCCTTAGGCGTCTGGACCTCCATTTCGAAAGGCCCCAAAAGGATCATCTCGATGCCGGAACCCAGCCGCGCCTTGATCTGCCCGTCAGACATGCGCATCGTCCCCGGCAGGCTCTCCGGCACCTCGAGGTTGCACGCAGCCCAGTGGTGGAAAACCTCGATCGGCGGCGTGTCAGCAACGGGCGTGACTGCGGCCGTTCCACATTGGTCAACCGGTGCCCGCCTTCCGCCACCTGCCGCCAGCCAAAGCCCGGCGGCAGCCAGAATAATCGCCGCAGCCGCAACTGCCAGCTTCCTGAAAGGAAAAGACCGCACAAATGAAACAGGCGCCGGACAGGGCTTGTCCGCACAATGCGCGCACAGACCGGCGCTTTCTGGCTGCCCAGCCGCAAAACAGCCGTGCTCACCTAAGCACTGCGCGGATGCGATAAGCGACATGAACTCCACATACTCGGACATGCATTCCGGGTATCCGCGCAAAGCCTCGGTAAAAGCCGCAAGCTCGCCCTCATCGGCGATCCCGTCCAGAACACGCCGCATGAGCAGTTCGAATTCTGCTTTTGTTATGTGCGCTTCAGACATTCAATTTCCCCAACAGCAAACTTTTCTTTATGCATTCACGTAATGCCATGCGCGTGCGGTGCAACGTAACAGAAATCCCGTCCGGCGAACGGTTTTCGCGCCGGGCAAGTTCTTTTACAGAGACCCCGTCGACATGCCGCGCCGTGAAAAGCTCGCGCATGTACGCGGGCAACTTCTTCAGGCACTCGTTCAAAGCGTGCACCGTGTCGCTGGCCGAGCGCTCCGGCGACGACGCGGCGGCAGCCACTTGCTCCAACAGGCTGTCGTCAAATACCAGCCGCTCGCGCCGCTGCTTAGAACGCCAAGTACACACTTGGAAATAGGCCACGCGCTTGGCCCAAGCCAAGAAATTCACAAGGTCCTCCCGCTCGCCCTCAAGCCTGATGATCTGCTGGTTTGTTTCCTGCAACACGTCATACGCATCCTGTGTGCCGCCCAACAACACCACGATATATGAGTACAGGTCGAATTGCGCCCCCATCAAAGCCTTGATGAAATCCGTCACACCCGCCGCATTATTACCGCCATCAGCCATTCAATACGCCTTTCTAACATTAAAGGGGCATTAGCCCGACCAAATCTTAACAAATATTTTTTACTACTTTAATATTTTGTAGTTGCAATTATGGACACCATGTGTCTATATTATGTCCATGACAACGGTAAACACAGCTACATTAAAACAAAAGCTCAGCCACTACCTCGGCATTGCGCGCCAAGGTAAGGATGTGCTGATCACCAGCCACAAGCGCGTCATCGCGCGGCTTATGGCTGAGGATGGAGGCGCCGGGCGCTTGCCGCTCATCGCGCCCAGCCGTCCCGCGTCGGAACTGAAGGAGATCGGCGGTTTCAGTCTGGACACCGATCCGGTCAAACAACTCACTCAAGAAAGAAGGAAAAGATGACCGTCTATCTCGACTCCACAATCGTGATCCGGCAACTGCTCGGGTCAAAAACCCCTTGGCAGGGATGGGGCGAATGGACCGATGCCTACGCCAGCACCCTGGTGCGGACAGAATGTTACCGCATGGCCAACCTGCTGCGCCTGACGGGCAAGATCGACGACGACCAGCGCGCGCGCCTGGGCTCGTGGATAGAGCGCGTCTGCGAGAGCGTGACCATGGTGCCGGTGACTGACGGGGTCTTGCGCCGCGCCGCTGACACCCTGCCCACCGCCATCGGCACGACTCAGGCCATTCATCTGGCCACCATGCTCGAACTCCAGTCCGCGCACGGCATCAACTGCCTGCTGGCCACCGATGACGATGACCTGCTGCGCGCCGCTGAAAGCATGGGATTCGGCGACGCCCTTTCATCCAAGGCGCCATCCTGCGCCGATGAAAAAAAGAAGGAAGAGGCAGAGAATAAGGAAGAGAAAACAGGGAAAAAGGGAGCAGAGAACCGGTAGGGACGGCTCGCCGAGCCGTCCGCGGCGGTTTCGGCGAAACCGCCCTACCGAACGTTAGTTCATTAGTTAATTAATGCATTAGTTTGGCATGGGCCGACAGTTGGGAGAGACGAGCGTCTGCTCGTCCTCGGGCAAGCAGACGCTTGCCCCTCCCATTCTCGCGCTCTTGCGGCGGTTCTCGCTAAAAAGCCTTTCGGCACATGTCAGGAGCCGGGATGCACAAACGGCTGCCCGGCGGCACACATCGGGCACTCCTCCGGCTTCCACACCTCCGGCGCCATGCGCAGCAATGAAAAAAGCGGGTAGTCGAACACGGCCTGGCCAGCGCTGCGATCCACCAGCACCAGTATCGCCGCAACTTCCGCCCCAGCCTCTTTGACCAAGTCGACGGTCTCTTGCACCCTGCCGCCGCGCGTTATCACATCTTCCGCCACAACATAGCGTTCGCCCCGCCCGATCGCAAACCGCCGCATCACCAACGCGCCGTCCTGCTTCTCGGCGAAGATGCACTTGCGGTCAAGCGCGCGGGCAACCTCGTGTCCCACCAGTATGCCGCCGAGAGCGGGCGAGATCACTCCGTCAACCGCCCCGATATCCGCTGACGCCAACATACGTTTGACCAGCTCTCCGCAAAGTTCGCCTGCGATTTTCGGGTAGCGCAAAACATTAGCGCACTGGAAAAACCGGTTGCTGTGCAGACCGGAGCGCAACTCGAAATGCCCGCTCAGCAGAGCATCGGTCTCCTCCAGCCTTTTCATAACATCATTGTCAGTCATAACACTCTCTTCCTTTTTGCCTATTAACTTGGCTATTTTGTAACACCAAAGCCGTGTTAAAGCCGGTAGGGCGGTTTCGCCGAAACCGCCGCGGACGGCTCGGCGAGCCGTCCCTACCGATAACCTGAGCGTTACAGTTACCACCCCGTTTTCGCCCAGAGCCCCGGGCGGCTGGCTTGGCTATTTTGTAACACCTTCCTTCGGGCGTCCGAGACGCCCGCCCGTACTTCGTTCTGCATGTCGGCCAGATCCGGCCGATCAGTCTGATCAGTCCGACATTACGGCGAACAGCGGCCTTCAGCGTTTGGCATTCTTCCAGTAGACCTCCACGAAACCGCGGCCAGCACCTTTAGCACTCCCCCGCAAGAGCGCCCGCTCGATCAAAGCCGCCCCCGCCTCCAGCGGCATCAGCGCCAAAACATGCTCAACCCTGCCATCCTCACCGGTCTCAACATAAAAACGGGCGTGACCCTCTTGTTTGGGGATGTTCACAGCGTCAACGTCAGCACTGAACGACAACGCGGACAAAGCCGCGTCCGGGAAAAAGCGCACTCCCTGTTGCGGGGCAAGCCGTAACGGAGCGCGGACCTCACGCGACACTGACGGCGCCGGAACCACTGACACGCGCCGCGGCAATGCCTCCACTGCAGACGGGCTCCACTCTCCAGCGACCCCGCCGCCATCCTCCAAAAAAGACGGCGGAGGCAGGCTCTCGCGCAATTCATCCCAGCCCAAATCCATCACGAAAGAGGGCGCCAGCGCATCGCTGCCGCCAGCCATCCAGCCCGACCGCGCCCTGCGCAGCAGGCTTAGCGCATCGGCGGGCTCCAACACGACATAGGCCGCGCAAGGCGCGGGCAACGGCACATAGCGCTGGGCACTGTAAAAGACCGCCCCCACCGGCAACTGGCTCCACAAGCAGATCGTTATGCCCAGTGTAGCGAAGGCCTGCCACCAGAAACGCACAGGCCGCCGCGACGCTTTGGCGCGATACCTTTCTGTTCCGGTTTTTTGCTTTGTTCGTCCAGCAAACATCTGACCACCGTCGAAGCGCTCTGCTCAATTAGGTTTTTCTGCCACATTCACACGCCGCGCTCCGGCCTCGCGTGCGACATTCACAAAAAACATGACATCACCGTGCGGAACCCGCTTGTCAGCCATCAGCAACAGCTCGCGGGCGCCATTCTGCGCCATGCGCGCCTTGAGCCTTTCCGCCAGCAACGCGATTTGCTCATCATCGCCCATGCTGTACCGGTCATCGTCAAAAAAGATCAGCGTCTCTTCGCCGCCCGGCGTGTTGCGCGCCACAGATATCATCAATGCCACCAGCCCGGGCCTGGAACCCTCGCGCAACGGGGCACGCGGCAAATCGAACACCATGCCCGGAGCGATCACCATCCGCCCGTGAACAGCCACCAGCAGGACGACGAGGATCAAGGCGTTGATCCACGGCACCGCCGCCAGCAGAGTCCGCGCCCACTGTCCCCCGAAACGGTAAACCGTGCGGTGCTTGCGGACCAAGTCGCTCCATCTCTCTCTCTGTCCGGGCATCATATCACTCTCACAGCATCGATGTGTTCTGCTTTGTCAGAAACGCAACTATCTCAGACGCCGACGCCTCCATATCCAAGACAAGCCTCTCTATCCTAACCATCAGCAAAGCGTACATAATATGGCACGGCACCGCCACCATCAGGCCTGCTACCGCAGCCAGCAGAGCGTGCATCAGCCCTGCCGTCAAATCCGTACTCTGGATCACAGGCGCCTGCGCATTCATGTCTTGGACAATCTTGACAATGCCCAAAATCGTCCCCAGCAGCCCCAGCAGGGGGGCGGTCTGGCAGGTCACGGCCAAAGAGGCCAGACGCCTTTCCATCCGCGACAATTCCGCGCGCCCTTTATTGTCCACCGCTTCGCGCATGGCTTCCAGCGAGCCGTTGCGGTGCCGTATGGCCGTCAGCGTCACTGCCGCCACCGGCCCCGGCGTCTCCTCGCAGATAGCCATCGCCTCGTCCACATTGCCGTTTTCCAGAACATTGCACACGCCCTTCAGAAAATCGTCATAATCGATCTGGGCGCGCCGCAGGTGCAGCAGGCGTTCGAAAAAAACTATCACCGCCGCGACACCCGCAAAAACCAGCAGCCAGAACACCGGACCGCCCTGCCAAAAAAGATTCATCAAACACCCGCTTTCCTACCGCGCAAGCGGCCTATCCGCACGCGCGCCTCTTCCTCTCCCGGAACCCCCATCTGCACCACCCTTTGCAGTATCCGCACCGCCTGCTCGGTCTCTCTCCTGACCTCGTACATCTCCGCCAAGTTGAACGCCGCCCTCACAAAAAGCGTTGTTCCGCTCTCATCATACCATACGCCGCGCCTGCGCTCATCCTGATAACGCAAGATCACTTCCGCGTAATAGTGGTTGATGGCCTCGTCCGTGCGCTTGAGTTTTTCCAGACAGCGCCCGACCTTGAAATGCAGTTGCAATGTCAGAGACGGCGACATGCTGCCCTGCTCCAAACGCCGCCTGTAAGCGTCCAGAGCCTCCGCATACCTTACATCGTTGTCCGCGCCCATCGCGAAAAGGCTGTCGCCTTTACGCACCAGCGCCATGCGGCTCCAGTCACTGTCCGGCGCCTGCTCAATGACCTGTTCCAGCAACAGCACCGCCTCATCGAAGCGGGCCAGCTCTATCAGCGCGTCCGCCTGCACCAGCAACGCCTCGGGCATGCGGCGGCTCTGCGGGTACGAGCGCGCCAGACGTGTAACCGTCTCGACTGCCCCGGTCAGATCGTTTTCGCCCATAGCCGAACGCGCCGCCCACAGCAGAGCCGCGTCCGCCCAAAGATGATCCGGCCACCGCGTCACGTAATCCATAAAGAACCGGCGCGCGTCACCATACTGGCCCCGGTTGTAATCATATTTGCCCAACCAGAGCACCATGTCCGGCAAACGTTGCGACTCGGGGAAATTCATCAGGAACGAAACAGCGGCAGCGCGCGCCTCTTGGTCGCGCCCCAAACCGTACAGGCACAAGACGATCATGAAGCGGGCTTCGTCGCGGCGCTGCGCGTCGGTCTCGGCCACGGTCGCGAAATCCTGCATGGCCGCATCGAAACGGTACACCCGGTAACAAGCCTTGCCCCGCCCCATAAACGCATCGCCCTGCACATCTTTCCGCCCGAATTTTTCAATCAGCGCCGTGTAGGTCTTGATCGCGCCTTCCATGTCGTTGCCGCCGCTCTGCAGTCTCGCCAGCCGCAACAGCGCGCGTGGCGCCAGCTCGCTGTCCGGATACCCCTCGGCAACCTGCCGGTAACGGGACGACGCCTCATCGGACATCCCCGCGCGCTCAAAGCTGTCAGCGCTCTGGAACAGCGCCCGTCCGGCATAAACCGATTGCGGGTAACCCTGCCATAAATCGCCGTACGCCTTGGCAGCTTCCATATATCTTTGGTCTGCCAAAAGCGCGTCCGCCCGCTTGTAAAGACACTCGGCCTTGACCGCAAGGTTAGTGGTCGCATCCGCCGCCCGCATGAAAGTGCTGACCGCCTCGGAAAAACGGCCCAGCCGCAGCAACGCCCACCCGCGGCCTTGCAACGCCCGCTCATCCAATGAAGAGGCGGGATAGGTTTCAAGGTAAATGCGGTATTCGTTGGCCGCCCGCTCATGGAACCCCTGACGCAACAGCGCGTCCGCGAGATTGATCTGCGCCTGCATGGACATCGGATGATCCGGGAACTCCCGCACCAGCTCTTTGATCACCGTCGCCGCCTCTTCGATCGTCGCACTCTCGGACAACAGCAGGTCGCCCAGCCGGAACCCCGCCAGACGGCGCGTTTCCGGCTGTTTTGCCCGCCCGAACGCCGAACGCGCATATGCCACTGCCTCGTTAGTGCGGCCGCTGCTGAGTTCGTACACGCTCATCTCGACCATGGCCTGCACCCGCGCCGCTTCGCCGGCCCGCTCATCCATGGCCAAGCGGTTGAAATTCATGGCAGCCTCTTCGATCTTGCCGCTGCGCAGCAACAGCCTGGCGCGCAACAACAGCCCCTCGCTGGTCTTTTCGTTGGAAACGCCCAGTTCGTTCTGCATCTTGAGCGTGGCCAGCGCTTTTTCAGTCATGCCGACCCGCTCCAAGGCTATCGCCCAATCAAGGGCATTGGCGGCCCTGACGACCGCGTTCGTGGATGTTTGATCCACCTCCTCATAAAGTGACAACGCCCGCTCCATGTTGCCGTCCGCCTGACGCGCCCGCGCGGCAACCATGCGCAACGCGTCCGCGTAAACCGTCGCGGAACCTCTGGCAGCCTCGGCAGCCTCGGCAGCCTCGCGCGGCCTGTTTGTGTTGAGCAAAGCCACCGCGCGCCAATACACGAAGGCCTCGCGCAACCGCGCCCCGCGCACCAAGTCCGCTTCAGCCTCAAGCCAACGCAGCATCTCGTCGAAACGGCGCTGCCCCTTCAGAGCCTCCAACAACGCCAGCAAAGCCTCTTCCGCATCAGCGCCGCGGCGCTCCAAAGCCCGCCCGGCGTATGTTTCGGCCACAGCATAAAGCCCGTCCCGCAAGGCCTCTTTGGCGACCTCCATGTCGCCCGCGCAAGCGTGACGCGCCAGCAACACTGACGCAACCGCCGCCAAGCATAACCCCCGTCCCGTCTTTTTGGCCATTTTCCCGTTCACCGCAAACTGCCCTCGCGCCGGAAGGAAAGACGCGCAAAAATCCCTTTGCAGATATGGTCGGCCACCATATCAAGCCACTGCTCCCGCTCGATCCCGGCTGGACAGAAACGCTCGACCCAAGAGGGCTTGGCCAGTGCGTAAACCACGTACTGCGCATTGATCGAACTGTACCACAGATTAAAAGTGGCCTCGTCCCCTTCGTCTATCGCCATGCCCAGCAACCGCCTGAAACACTGTCGCATCGGCAACGAAAAATTCCGCTCGATGTCTTGCGCCATGTCAGAAGGCACACAGGATTCCATGCCCATCAGGCGCGCCACCCAGCACTCCGGCGGCTTGGTGGCCGTGCAAATGGCGATCGAACGCCGCACCCACAAGCGTATCGCTTCGCGCCACGTCTCCTCGTCCCGGACCGTTTCCGGTATCGACATCATGGGCTTCGCAAGATTTTCGAACAGCATGGAGATGACAGCCTTATAAAGCTCCGCCTTGGACCGGAAATAATAATGCACCAAAGCCACGTTGACGCCAACCTCCGCGCAGATCTTCCTGATAGTCGCGTTTTTGTAGCCGTACTCGGCAAAGACCTTCGCCGCCGCGTTCAATATCCGCTCCTGTGTGCTTAGGCCCTCCCGGATATCTTTAGAAGTATTCTGTTTTGGATCCAAAAGTTCTCCTGTCTAAAACACACGCTTAAATTACAACCGGACACCCGTAATGTCAAAATCAAAGCCGCACGGGCACAATCAGACGGATCGGACAGATCGGACTGATCATCCTTAGCGGGCGTCCCGACCGCCCCCTATCTCGGCGCCGGTACTACCGATCCTGCCGTCCTGCGTAGCGCGTTTACGCGCGCTCCTACCACTCACCACTCACCTATTTCCTCGCCGCCGGCTGATCGTCCGCCTTCAGGTCGCCCAGCGTGTACTGCAAGCCGTCCAGAATGTGCCAAAGACGGGCGCGTTCCAGATAGGTGCGCTTGTCATGCCCGAATGAAGTGTAAAAGACTCGGCCCTTGCCGTAGGGACGCACCCAGCTAACCGCATAATCATTGTCCGCACGCTTCTGGCCTTTGGCCTTGGCCGTTGCCGCGTCGCTGAAATCGAGCGAAACCAAGACCCGCAGCTTGGCGCGGTCATACGGCGGGGTCTTTTGCTGGTAAATCTCGTCGCCGGCTTTGAACCCCTGGCCCCCGAACGCACGGTTCAGCACATGTCCTGGCTCATCGAGCTTGAACGCCCAGTCGCCTTGGGCGTTCCACGGATGCCCATCAAAGAGCCCTCCGATCAGTTCCGCCACTTCCGGACTCCCGTAAAAGCTGTCAGCCCCGGCATGGATCACACACAGGCCGCGGCCTTCGCGCACGAAGTCCAGCAGGTTGACGGCCAGTGCCGGGTGCCCTTTGGTGTTCAGATGCGTGGTGTTGTTCAGCACCAACGCGTCGTAGCTCATGAGAGTCTTTTTGTCGGTCAGCGAACGGTAGTCGCACGAGAACGCTACGTCAAAAGCCTTGGCCTGTTGCGCCGCCATCTCCAATGCCTTGTTGCCGTACTCGATCGCTTCACCATGCACATAACCCTCGCAACGCCAGAAGACCAGCACCTTACGCGGTTTAACAGGCTGGGCCGTCAGCCTGTCACCGATCAAAACGCCCATCTTGGCAACATCATCCAAGGGCACTGGCTTGAGCACCTGCGCCGCCGCCATCACCACCGCCGCCAAAACACAAACCGCCGCCACTGTCAGTCTTTTCATCTCGACACTCCTAGCTCTCTTTGTGCCAAAATTATATCAGAAAGCTTACAGCCACACAATAAAAGGGTGCGGTTTTACTTCGTTATGTCACTTGTCAAAGTAAATGCGAATACCCCAGTCGCATTTACTTTGACAAGTGACACGCGCCCAAAATATTCTGACTTTGCGCTTGCTAAAGCCGATGAAATACAGTCAAATAATCCACAACTGTTTGTCACCTAGTAGGTTAGGAAGGAAACATTTTATATGCGTTGGACACGCGCTTTCATCACAACCTTGCGGGATGATCCGCAAGAGGCCGAGATTGTCAGCCACAAGCTCCTTTTGCGCGCCGGACTGGCCCGCAAGCTTTCTGGCGGGCTCTACACTTTCATGCCTTTGGGCCTGCGCTCGCTGCACAAAGTCACGCAGATAATCCGCGAGGAGATGAACCTCGCTGGCGCGCAGGAAATCCTCATGCCAGCTTTGCAGCCGTCCGAGCTGTGGGAGCGTTCCGGACGCCTCGCGACCATGGGGCCGGGCATGTTCCGCCTCAAAGACCGTACGGAGCGCCTGATGGCCCTCGGCCCCACGCACGAAGAAGTGGTCACCCAGCTCGTGGCGGGCGAGGTCAGTTCTTATCGCCAGTTGCCTTGCACCCTTTACCAGATCCAGACCAAGTTCCGTGACGAGATCAGGCCGCGCTTCGGGCTGATGCGCGCCAAAGAGTTCATCATGAAGGACGCATACAGTTTCGACACGTCGCTCGATACGGCTGATGCCTCGTATCAAGCCATGTACGACGCTTACGTGCGGATCTTCAGGCGTTGCGGGCTTGACGCCTGCCCTGTCGAGGCCGACACCGGCGACATTGGCGGCAAGTGGTCGCACGAGTTCATGGTGCTGGCAGAGTCCGGCGAGGACGGTATCATCGACTGCCCCGCCTGCGGTTACGCCGCCAACCAAGAGCGCGCCGAACGCACCTGCCCAGAAGCGCCTGCCGCAACGCAGTGCCCCGCTGCCGAGCCGGTCAGCACGCCTGCGGTTCGCACCATTGACGACCTGACCGCGTTTTTCAAATGTGACGCGTCGCGTTTCATCAAGACGCTGATATGCCTCGCAGACAACAAGCCTGTGGCAGCGCTCGTGCCCGGCGACCGCGACCTCAACGAACACAAGCTCAAACGCTTGCTGAACGCCAAAAGGGTCGAGATGGCCGACGACGAGACCGTTCTTAAAACCACTGGCGCGCCAGCGGGTTTCGCAGGCCCGGTAGGGCTCGCCATTCCGATCTACGCCGACAACGCGCTGCAAGGCGCAACAGGCCGCATCGCGGGCGCAAATCAGGCGGACACCCACCTGCTGAATGTTGACCTTGCCCGCGATGCCGCTGTCACGGCTTTCGGCGATCTCGTGATAGCCTGCGCCGGTGATGCCTGCCCGCGCTGCGGCAAGCCTATGCAGATGCGGCGCGGCATCGAGGTCGGCCATGTTTTCAAATTGGGCACCAAATACTCCGAGTCCTTTGATGCCACCTACCTGAACGACAAAGGGCAGAGCGAGCTGATGGTCATGGGCTGCTACGGGATCGGCGTCACGCGCACCCTGCAGGCCGTGATCGAACAGAGCCATGACGATAACGGCATTATCTGGCCGATATCCGTCGCGCCGTTCGCCGTCAACCTGCTTTTGCTGGACCCCAAAGACCCCGCCGTCTGCACGGTGGCCGAGCGCTTGGAGCGCGACCTGCAAGACAGGGGGCTGGATGTTTTGGTGGACGACCGCGAGGAACGTCCGGGTGTTAAATTCAAGGATGCCGATCTCATCGGCTGCCCTATCCGCGTGGTGGCAGGCGCCAAAGGACTTGCCAAGGGCGGCGTGGAAGTCAAACTCCGCGGGTCGGGCGCCAACTACATCGTGCCGCTTGATGAAGCCGCCGATGCCATAGCAAAGCAGGCGGATGAATTGTCCGCCGCATTGACAGGCCGTTAAAACGGCGCAAATGGATTGCCAAAGAGAATCGTAAAGGAGTGTGCTATGAGCCAGAAACCTCTGGAACAACCTAAAAAAGCGGATGCTTTGACCAAGCGCGAGCTGGTAGCGAAGATATCCAAAGAAACAGGACTCACCCAAATGGACGTCTTCAATGTCGTGCAAGGAACACTCGACGGCATTGTGGACGCCTTGAGCGACGGCCGGCATGTCGAGTTCCGCGAATTCGGCGTCTTCGAACTGATGAAGCGCAAATCCCGCATCGGCAGGAACCCCAATATGCCAGAACAGACGGTTGTGATCCCTGAGCGGACAGTCGTCAAGTTCAAGCCCGGCAAGCGCATGCGGCAAATGCTAGCGGAGAAAACATGAGCGCTGCCGAAATCTCTTTTGCGCCTGTGCGGGGAATGCGCGACTTCTATCCCGAGGACATGCTGTGGCGCAACCGCGTCTTCGATGCTTGGCGTGCCGCTGCCGACGCTTTCGGCTTCCAGCCTTATGATGCCTGCGTCGTGGAAAGCCTCGACCTGCTGCAGCGCAAAAGCGGCGAGGAGGTGGCGGAACAGATCTATCACTTCGAGGACAAGAGCGGACGCCGCCTAGCCCTGCGCCCCGAGATGACGCCCACGCTGGCGCGCATGATCGCCGCGCGCTGCGCCGCCCTCACATTCCCGGTGAAATGGTTCACCGTGGCGCAGTGTTTCCGCTACGAGCGCATGACCCGCGGACGCAAGCGCGAACACTACCAGTGGAACATGGACATCGTCGGCGAATCAGCAATAACAGCCGAAGCCGAGATACTGGCCGCAGCGGCAACAGCCCTGAGCATGATGGGCTTGCCTGACCGCTCTTACAAGATCCGCGTCAACAACCGCGCCCTGCTGGCGGAGCTGTTGCACAAAAGCGGCATACCGCCCGAGCACCATCCAGCCGTTTTTCTGGCGCTGGACAAACGCGGCAAAATCAGCGATCAGGATATCGAAGCCATCCTCACGGCTGAAGGGCTGGACAGCGACGCGAGCCGCCGCACCTTCGAACTGCTCGAAGTCGAGACGCTTGAGCAGGCCGAGGCACTGGCCGGTTCTGATTCGCCCGCCCTCAAACGGCTGCGCGACCTCTTCGCCCTTGTCCAGCTTTATGGCATCGGCGACCGGGTTGTCTTCGACATGTCCGTGATCCGCGGCTTGGCCTACTATACCGATATCGTTTTCGAGGCGTTTGACACTGATCGTAAATTCCGCGCCATCTTCGGCGGCGGGCGCTACGACAACCTGCTCGCCACAGTCGGCGGCGCCCCCACCCCGGCGGTCGGGCTGGGCTTCGGCGATGTCGTGATCATGGAGATACTGCGCGAGATGCTCGGCGAGACCGCCGCCGCTGCCAGAAACGGCGTGACTGTCGGCTACATGTTCGCCGAACAACGCGACGCCGCCACGCGCCTCGCCAGCCGCTTGCGCGCAGAGGGCGAGAAGGTGGATCTGATGCTGACCAGCCTCAAGCCCAAACAGTTCTTCGCCCGCGCCAGTGCCGGGACATCTGCCGACGCGATCTTTATCGGCCCGGACGATGTCGCGAAACGCACTGCGCGGCGCAAGAATCTGGACTCGCGCACCGAGACGGAAATAGCTCTGCCTGACGCGCCTTAGCTGCCTTCCATTAACCGAAGAGCCGCTCCGCGTTCGCGCGTGTGACAGCAGCGATGTGCTCAGCCGTGACGCCGCGCACATCCGCCAAGCAGGCCGCGACGTGCGTCACAAAAGCCGGCTCGTTGCGCTGCCCTCTCACCGGTACCGGCGCCAGAAAAGGCGTGTCGGTCTCGATCAGCAAGCGGCCCTCCGGCACATAAGCCGCGCTCTCGCGCAAAACGTCGGCATTCCTGAAAGTCACAATGCCGCTGAAACTGATGGCCAGCGCGCGCTCAAGCAACTCTGACGCGAATTGCTTATCACCGGTGAAACAGTGCGCCACGCCGCGCAACCCTTCTCCGTGCCACGGCGTTTCGTCAAGGACTCGCAAAGTCGCCTCCTCTGCCTCGCGCGTGTGAATGATCACCGGCAGCCGCCACTCATCCGCCAAACGCAAATGCGCGGCGAAAAGCTCGCACTGCGCCGCCGCGCTCTCGGGCCGGTAGTGAAAATCCAACCCGGTCTCGCCCACTGCTGCCAGCGCTTGAGATGCCGCAAGCCTCCGCAACACCTCGATATGCTCGTCAGGCGCTGCTGACCCGGCCCGGTCACGGTCAAAGCCCAAAGCCAGCCGCACCCGTCCGGGATAAGCCGTCACTGCCGCAATGGCGCCCGCGTTAAGTTCCGCGCTGCCGCCTACCGCCACCATGCGCCCGACACCGGATGCTGCGGCGCGTTCCATCATAAACGCGGTCTCTGCCGCCGAACCGGAAAAATGAACATGCGTATCATAATACATAAAGCCGCCTCTAGCCGCTTGCCTGCCGGATCTCGCCATCCGCCCGAATCCCATGCAGATTACAACATCCCCCCGGCTCTTATTCAGTAGGTTTTTTTCCAATTGAGCGTTGCGCGTTCTGGAGGGGGAGCGTCCTCGCGAATCATCTGGTGGCAGGTCGGTTTCCCCGAAACCGCCGCAGACGCCTCGGGGAGGCGTCCCTACCAACAACTTGAACGTTGAGCGCTATTTGTCCCCAGACAACGGGCTTACACGCTTTTGGCTGCTGCGCGTTGCGCCATGACCGCTGCCTTGCCGCGCCGCATATGCTGCACCAGCGGACGCCGCGCGGGACATACGAACGCGCACGAGCCGCACTCGATGCAGTCCATCAGCGCTACGCCTTCCGCGCTCTCGATGTCGTCAGCCTCAATGAACTGGCTCAACGCGGACGGTATCAGACGCATCGGACAGGCATCAACACAACGCCCGCACGAGATACAGGCCTGCGATGTGAAACATGTCAGCTTGTCGGCAGACAGCAACAACAAACCAGACGTGGTTTTGCTGACAGGCACTTCAAGCGAGCCGACTGCGAACCCCATCATCGGCCCGCCAGAAATTACTTTCGCGGCCTTGCCTTTGACTCCGCCGCAGGCTGCTACAAGATCAGCGTACAGCGTACCGCACGGCACCAGCAGGTTCGACGGCTCCGTCACCGCGTCACCGGTAACTGAAACCACCCGCCGTGTCAACGGCTCGCCGTTGACCACAGCATCCCAGACCGCGCAAGCGGTGCTGACGTTCTCCACCACGCAACCGACATCCATCGGCAGTTTGCCGCGCGGCACCTCGCGCCCAGTCACGGAGTAAATCTGCTGTTTTTCCGAGCCTTGCGGATAACTGGTCTTGAGCACAACCACGGCCACATCGCCATCCATGGCGTCAAAAGCTTTTTCCATGGTCTCAATGGCCTCAGGCTTGTTATCCTCAATCGCCACACGCAAACACTTCGCCCCCAAAACATGACGGATGATCTCCGCGCCGTCGCGGATCTCCTGGGCGCGCTCGACCATCATGCGGTGATCCGAAGTCAGGTACGGTTCGCACTCGGCGCCATTGAGGATCACGGTATCGATGGGCTTGTCAGACGGCGGCGAGAGTTTAACGTGAGTGGGGAACCCCGCGCCGCCCATGCCGACCACCCCGGCTTCACCGATACGGGCGGCAAGTTCTTTACGGTCAACACCGCGCCACTCCTTCAACGCAGGCATGGTCTGGCGCTCCGCGCCGTCATCAGTCTCAATCACCACCGCCAGACAAACTCGCCCGGCAGCGGAAACCGTGTCCTCTATCGCCGCAACCTTGCCGCCCGCAGGAGCGTGCACCGCTGCCGCGATGAAACCACTCGGCTCGCCGATAAGCTGTCCCGCCTTGACCGTGTCACCCGCCTTGACCACAGGTTTGGCTGGAGCGCCCAGATGCTGCGACATCGGCACTACCAGCCGTGCCGGTATCGGCAACGTGCGGATGGTAGCGCCAGCAGTCAGATCTTTGTGATAGGCGGGATGGATACCGCCGTGAAAAGTATGTGGTGAACGGATAGTGGTCATTTGAAAAGCTTTTGGGTTATGAGGCTGCCGCCGTTTCCTTGTTACCCGCGTCGTCTTTGCGGATGCAGTGACCCGGACACTTGGCGACCACCTCATCATTGGTCAAACGTTTGGTGTAATCCACAACAGCCAGAAAACCGTCCATCACGATCGCGCCCTCATCGGCAAACTTGGTGCAGATGCGGCAGCCGATGCAACCGGTGCCGCAGACCTTCTTGACCGCCGGGCCTTTGTCCTTAGAACTGCAAAGCACATGGGTTTCAGCGGCGGCAGGAACCAGCTTAATCAGATTGCGCGGACACACCCCCACACACTTGCCGCAAGCGATGCAACGGGACTTGTCAATCTTGGCAATGCCGTTGACCATAGCGATAGCATTGGCCGGACAGGCACGTGCGCAACTGCCGTAGCCGAGACAACCGTAAGCGCAGGCCTTGTCGCCGCCCGCCGTGGCTTGGGCCGCAGCGCAGTCAGCTATGCCGTTGTAGGCGGAGCGGCGCACGGCCTCGGTGTTGTCGCCGCAGCACAGCACGAGCGCCACGCGTTTCTCTACAGCGCCGGCGGCGCGCCCGAGAAACTCCGCTATGGCGTTCGCGCAGTCCGGGCCGCCCGGCGCGCACAAGGTCAACTCGATATTCTCTTCAACGATCTTACGGGCATAGTCCGCGCAACCCGCATACCCGCATCCGCCGCAATTGGCGCCCGGCAGCATCTCGGTCACGCTGTCTATACGCGGGTCTTCCTTGATGCTCAGATACTTCTCGGCCACAGCCAGCGCCGCCGCGCTGACCAGCCCGATACCGCCCACACAAAGAGTTGATGTAATGATTGGATCCATAGAACGGAAGGTTTCAGGTTTCAGGGTTCAGGAAAGCCTTCGTCACTTTCTTTTACAGTGGAAATAGACCAACGACGGTCAGCTTCCGGCAATTGTTTTTCTAAAGTCCGTTCCATGCCGTTTAACATGCAAATGCACTCTTTATATCTCGACCGATACTCATCATACTTCTCCATAGTCTCATATCCTTTAAGATGAGCCATATAAAAGTGATGGACTGTCTCTGCTGACTCTCCGCGGCTTCGGTTAATTCCCTCAATCTTGTTGCGCACATGGCGGTCATCGTATTTTTCAGCTAACTGGGCAGGGGCACTGTTCGATGAGCGTCTGATCTGTGATCCTAATTCGTATTTTTCCTCGACCGGCCATTTGTGGCTGATAGCACTTATCTCAATATGCAAACTGCAAAGCTTTTGATACACGATTAAATCTTCTAGCCGTCGGTACAAACTCATTTCCTCGTCTCCTGTCCCTGCCTCCTGAACCCTGAACCCTTTTACCTACTTTACCAGCCCGCTAAACCCCATGAAGGCCAGGCTCAGCAGTCCGGCGGTCACCAGCGAGATAGCCACGCCACGGAAACAGCGCGGCGGGTCGGCGCGGTCGATCTTCTCGCGCAGTCCTGTGAAGATCAGCAACGCCAGAGCGAAACCTAAAGCTGCGGAAAAACCGAAAAGCGAGGATTTGAACAACCCGTACCCCTCCTGCATGTTCAAGACCGCCACGCCCAGAACCGCGCAGTTGGTGGTGATCAGCGGCAGGAAAATACCGAGGGCGGCGTGCAACGGCGGCGTGAAGCGTTTCATCACGATGTCGATGAGCTGCACCAGAGCGGCGATCACCAAGATGAAGGACAGGGTCTGCAGGAACTTGTCCAGACCGAACGGCTCCAACAGGTACTTCTGCAGGCACCAAGTCACCGCAGAGGCCAGGGTCATCACAAATATCACCGCACCGGACATGCCCAGCGCTGTGCTGACTTTCTTTGAGACCCCCAAAAACGGACAAATGCCCAGAAAACGGCTGAGCACGAAATTGTTTACCAGCACCGCGCTGACGATCAGAAGCAGATATTCCATGGCTAAAGAACCTGAAGCTAGTTGAAAAACAGCACAAGTATACAATATGCCTGCGGTATCTTCAAGAATCGAGCGCCTTTGCGGGGCGATTCAATAAAGTTGATAGGTTGCAAACGTCCCCGCGAGCCATTGAGAGCCGCTCATTCATCCGGCACCAATAAGCTGACAAGGAACGACGGTTTGATCTTGTACGCCTTCAGTTCTGGATCGTTGGCCGGGAACAGGCAGTGCCCGTATCCTTCCCGCAGTTCACCGGTCCAGGGGTCCGCCAGCATCACACCGGCATACGGGACTCTCAGGGTCTTGTGTTGAAAACGGCCTTTCACATCATAATAGTCGTAATACAACGTGTACCTGCCCCTGAAAATGCCTGTGCTAGAAGTAAAGCTCAAGCTCGCCATGGTCGGGTTCTCGCCGCCGTACTCATACCAAGTCACGCCGTCCTCTCTGATCTTCACGGGGCGATTCCCGCGCGCGATCTTCAGCCTCGACCCGGAACCCACCACTGGAACACTCGTCGGCTCGAACGGGGCGTCGACGATACCTCCCGCGTGATGATACGCGCAGATCGTTTTGTCCAAATATGCGTCAAACAGATAAAGTTCCGCCAACAGCGGCTTCCGCCAATAAACACTGCCGTATAGATCGATCAGCAGGCTGAACCCGTCCGGCCCTGCCCCCGGTTTTTCCCAGCGCACAAAATGATTGCCCAGGGAATTGGAATAAAGCTCGCCGGTATTAGGTTCGACCATGATCAACCCGCCGATCCACCCGCTCCTCCTGTAGAGCGGCACGAAGAACGGAACGCAAAGATAATCGCCGCAATCCGAGAACCAGAGCAACTGGGACGACTGCGACACTCTCGTTCCGTCCGCCAGAACCCCGGCAACCCTGGTTTTCCCGTTGCCACTAATCGTCAAGGTCAGATATCCGTCCCCCAGCGGCACAGCAGCCAAAGAGCCCGCCAACGCACCGTCAGAAACACATGTGCCGCAAAGTGAGGCCGTATAATACTGCTTATAAACATTCAACTGCGTTTGCGCCTCCGCGTCTTTCCGGTCAGCGAAACGGTTGCGTACCGCCTCTATGTTCAGAGTCTCCGCACCCAGCCTCCCGCCTGTGAGCGTACCCCAGATCCGGTTTTGCCGTACATAGAGGTCGAGTGTCTCGCCGCCGCGCGCATTAAGACGCGCGTTCCGCGTACCCGCCTCATCCCGCCCCGACCACGACTTGCCGCTGAAGCTGATTGAGCCGGACTGCACGATCGCCTTGGCGGTCATCCTGCCGTTCAGGTTCGACACCTTCACATTCAGCGTGCCCAGCACCGCAGGCAGCGTCTCTTCGCCGAACGGGCGCTGCCCGTGAAAATATCCGTCATATGTCCCGACGGTACTAAGTACAGAATCGTTTTCAGCCGGGCACAGAAAAGAGCCGCTTCCTTCCAGCGTGTACCAAGCCCGCAGTGTGACATCCGCATAATCCTCATACCCGTACAGCATGACGTACCAATCGCCGGAGGTAGGACTATATACGGTCACGGTTTCGCTGTTACCGTTGAGCCAAGGACAGTAATCATACGTGCCTGTAGTTGGCTTTGCACCATACCGCACATACAGGTCGCAGTCACCGCTGCCGCCGGTGATGGATATTTGCAGGCTTGCCGCCCCCTCTGGCACGGTCAGAACGCATGAGTGTTGCGATGTTCCCGCGTTTCCGGCAAGGCCGGACACCGCGACACCATTCTGCAACTCGACAACATCGGGCGCGCCACCGCCGTCATGGGTTACCTGCACATCGTAGTTGGCGGCATGTCCAAAACGTGAGCTTTTTTCCGTCACCTTGATGTAAACCGCCCCGATAACATCGCTGTCCCACACGATTTCCGACGCACCGTCCTCCCCACCGCCGTCATCATCCTGTGCCAGCAGAGTCGTACCGTCACTTGCGTATAGTTGCAACACCGTGTCGCAGGAGACGCCCAGATTCAGCGTGGTGATAGTATATTTCCTGCCTATCATGGCATTATTCAGCTTGATCCAGTCCGCATCACCGGCAAAACTGAAGTTATGGGTCTGCCGGAAATTGTACACGTGATCGGGTTCGATAGTCACTGCGGTGTCCGATGTGTTGTCGCCCATGGCCTCGTAATGATCCGTCGGTATGCCGCCCGGAACTATGGTGTTCATATCTAGGTCACCCCATGTCGAGGAGAAAAAATTGACGTACTCGCTCTGCGTCCCGCCTAGGTTACGGTGTATATAGACCGTGCTGTCGACCGTATTATGCATCTCCTTGTAACCCATTATCGGGACTTGGTGCGGACCGCCGAAATAGACGCCCCAAGCTCCGGCGCTTAACGGCCGCCCGGCATCGATCTCTACTTTCATGGTGTTGAAAAGGGTGGTTTTGTCGGCAGTCGTTTCTGCGGGGCCGTGGGAACTGATAGCGAAGGAAAGACCGTTCAAAGTGTTGGCGAACTCGCTCAGAATCGCATCCTCGTCTTTCCTCAAAAGCCCGTAATACTGGTGCGCGAGCCAGGCGACGACACTCTTGACGTCCCCCTGCCCGTGGCCTGGAGCGTTAGGCAGCACGGGCTCGCGCAACGGGGCTGTGCCGTTGTCCACCAGATTCCAGTACTTGACCCCGTTGTAAGCGTTGCGGTCCCAGTATGCGAAAACGCCCGCGTTGGCCGAGGCCCAGCACAGTCCACCCGAAGCGCCCGGATAATACATGTTCGGAGCGTTCAGGTAGAGCGGAAAGGACGAGGGCGTGTCGAGCGCGCCGGGAATATAGTTCTCTGCGGTGGCGGCACGTCCGGCTGTAGCGGCACAGGCCAAAAGCGCCGACAGAGCCGCGGCAACAGCTTGTCTGCCACAAACGGTGCGCAAGAGTGTCAGGTATACCCGCTTCATGGCTGCACCCCCTTCCTGTTCGCACTGCGGAACGGCGCCCAAGCCTCGCGGCACAGGCGCTCGCGCTCGGGATCAGCCACGGACTTCTTGCGCTTAGCGCGGACACGCTCTGTGGCCTCGGCCAGCGGCAGACTCTTGCCCGTGCGCATCTCTACCACCAATGGTGCTTCCCGCCCGGTCTCGTCCTCGCACTCGAAAGCCTCATCGAACATCCCCAGCATCAAACGGCGACTAACGCGCCAGCGTCCCTGTCCGCGCTGGCCCGATGCCAAACTTTCGGCGTCGCGTTCCTTGACCAACTGCGGCGGCAGTCCCAGAAAACAACGGATCAGCGGCGGCTCAGTATCGTCCGCGCTGATAACTATAGTGGCAAAGCGTTCCGCGCCGTACAGTTCCGGATGGTTGCCAACAGATTTATCTGTGGCCTCGCCTAGCGCAGAGCGGCGGGCGGCGACGAATTCGGCCGGTGTCTCACGCCGACCTTGCTTCTGCCCAGCCTGATCGGCGCGTTCGAACATGAAGGTATAGGCCGCAATATTGCCAGCCAAGTCATATAGGGGGTAATCGCCCGCCGGGTGCCATTCGCCGGGATAGAACTGAGGCAGGCGCGCAGCGGCTGCCTTGGCTGCGGCCTCCTGCCCCACCGGCTCCGCACACATGTTAAACACCAGCAAAAAAGCCGTTAAAAAACTATAGATGAATATCCTCATACCCTCGCCTTAACCCGTTCCCACCCGAAGCCTGGCGGCGCCTTGCACTCACAAAAACCTGACCAGATGCTAACGCCTATGGCAGGATTTCACGGAATTTCACGGCCGGGGCCTTGTTGCGCCCGGTGTCGCGTTTGAGTTTGCCGAAAACCATGCCCTGCGGCGGCACCCGCAAATCACGTTTGCTCTTTTTTGTATCAAGCTGGCTGGCGTTGCCGACCTTCATCTTCATTACAGAAGCCCCGTCGAAATAAAGGAGCGTGTCTCCGTCCTTTGACAAGCCGGCTTTATCCGCCGCCGCGATCTCCGCGTCTGACCGTGCGCGGCCCGATATGCGTACGCTCTGCAGACTGCCGTACATCTGGCCGGGGAACCCGAACGCCAGCACGTCGTTGTCCGCCATGGACTGTGCGCTGAAGCCGACGCGGTGCGGCGCCGTGCCCCTGCCAACACGCTTGCCGTCGAGATAAAATGTTGCGATGTGCGTGTCGTTGGTCAGATACCACGTAACCGCCATCGAGTGCCACTCGCCGGCCTTAACCGCAGGCTCTTTGTCCAGCCGATGCAATGACGCCGAAATCCACCGATCCGGAGGGTGGTTTTTCCGCGGCCGCTCGAACAGTGAACTGGTCACGGATATGTGATCCCGCGACTGCCACTGCCCCAGATAGATGTTGAAGTGCAGTCCCGGCCCGGCTTTACCTGGATTTGCGGCATCGTAACGCTCGCCTGCGTAGTTGTGTGTGGAAAGCAGAGAGAAAAGCCGTCTGCCTGAACCGGCGGTGCTGAACTGGTCGCCGAAGGAGTAGGCCAGAGAGAAGACCGCCTCGATCGTCCCGTTGGTGACGTCCAGATGTCCCTTGGCGGGGAACATGATCGATGCATTGTTCTCGTCCGGATCGACTTTTCTGGCAGTGCGTTTTTGCGCGTTTACCCCGACAAACGGCACCACCACCAAAACCAGCAACATCAAACTTACTCTCGCGCGATTGCTCAATACCATATAATAACCTCCTTCAATCTCTTTTACTGGCATATATTTTAACAGATAATGATTTAACCGGCAACCTGCAGAAACTAGATAGAGCGAAGAGAGAAGGGGAAAAGAGGAAAATCTCACCCAAATCGCAACCAGTGGCAAGCATTGCGTTGCGACAGGCGGCGGGGTGCGCTATACTCTGAAGTGTTTGTTTAAGTTTAGGGCAGAGGTAAGCCGGCCGCCCGTGGTTCCGGGCGAAAACGAATGGGTAACTGGAACGCTCGGTTTATCGGTAGGGACGGCTCGCCGAGCCGTCCGCGGCGGTTTCGGCGAAACCGCCATACCGGCTGTAACACGGTTTTGGTATGACAAAATGTCCAAGTTATAGGTAAGGAAAGTGGAGAGTTGCGATAACCGGAGGTACGGTAATAAAAAGAATGGAGGTGCAGAATGATCCGTCTGGGAGTCAATATAGACCATGTGGCTACGCTACGCCAAGCGCGGCGTACGACCTATCCAAGCATTCTGGAGGCAGCCGCGCTGTGTGAACAGGCCGGCGCGCATGGCATCACGGTACACTTGCGCGAAGACCGCCGGCATATCCAAGACGCCGACATCTACGCATTGCGCGGGTCGCTGACCACGCGCATGAACCTGGAGATGGCCAACAACCCCGACATCATTGAGATAGCCTTGGACGTTAAGCCCGAAGAGGTTTGCATGGTGCCGGAACGGCGCGAAGAACTAACTACCGAAGGCGGTCTGGACGTGGCGGGGCAGCGCTCGAGTCTGGAGCCGGTTGTGGCGGACCTGCGCCAGGCCGGCATAACTGTCAGCATGTTCATTGACCCTGACCCGCGTCAGGTCGAGGCGGCGGCAGCGATCGGCGCGCCATGCATCGAACTGCACACCGGTACTTACGCCGAGCGCTCCGGAGCCGGACGCGAGGATGAACTAGGGCGATTGCTGGCAGCCGCGCAACTGGCTTGCGAAATTGGACTGCAAGTCAACGCGGGGCACGGCCTTAACCTTGAAAATGTCGGCCCCATATTGCAATTGCCGGGTCTGGACACTCTCAACATCGGGCATAGCATCGTCTGCCGGGCGCTCTTCACGGGATTGGAAAGAGCCGTCGCAGAGATGCTGGAGCTGTGCTCAAAGGGATGAGCCGCCGTCCGGAAGCGACGGGCGAAAACAAGAGGATAACTTTGAAGTTATAAGTAATAGGTTAAAGGTAAAAAGTCTGGAGCGGGCGTCCTCGCCCGCCTTGGTAGGGACGGCTCGCCGAGCCGTCCGCGGCTCGTGATGACACTCGCCCTCCAGCGCGAGCGTCTCCGCGAGTACGGGCGGACATCTCGGACGCCCTAGGATGTTACAAAACGCCTAAAGTTACAGGCAGGAAAATGCGCATTGTATTCATGGGTTCTTCAGAAGCCTCGGCTTACACGCTGCGCGCGATACTGAAATCGCCGCTGCTGAAAGTCGTGGGCATGGTGACGCAGCCGGACCGTCCTTCAGGCCGCCGGCAGCGCATCACCCCCTGCCCTTGCAAGGCGTACGCCATACAATGCGGGGTGGAGCCGATTATTTGCCCGGAAAAGATCAACGCGCCTGAAGTGGTCGATCAGATCGCGAGTCTCAAGCCGGATGTGATCGTTGTGGTGGCGTTCGGCCAGATCCTCGGCAAGCGCCTGTTAGAGTTGCCGCCGCGCGGCTGCATCAACGGGCATTTCTCGCTCTTGCCCAAATACCGCGGTGCGGCGCCTGTGCCGGCCGCGATCGCCGCAGGCGACAAGGTCACGGGCGTAACGGTCATGCAGATGGCCGAGGGCATGGACGACGGCGACATACTGCTGCAAGCGATCGAGCCCATCTGTTCAGACGACACGGCTGCGACGCTGATGGACCGCCTCGCGATCCTGAATGCGGTCACGGTCGCCAAGGCTTTGAAGCTGATGCTCAACGGCGATCTGCCCAGAACGCCGCAGGATAACTCGCTGGCTACTTACGCGCCCAAGATGCAGAAGGCCGACGGCTTGATCGACTGGAACGCGCCCGCCGCCGTGATCGAACGGCGCGTGCGCGCTTACGACCCCTGGCCGGGCGCCTTCACGTTCATGCCTGAGCGCTTCCGTAAGCCCGCTTGGCCCGGTCGCACCAAGGTGCTACAGGCGGATATAATCAGAAAGTTGCCTGCGGAGATGCAGACCGGGCTTGCGCCTGGCACGGTCTGCGGCATCATGCCGGCAGGGCCGGCCGTGGTGACCGGCGACAGGGTATTGTGCCTGACGGCTGTGCAGCCTGACGGCAGCAGGCGCATGGACGGCAAATCTTTTCTTAACGGGTATCCGCTGGTGATTGGCGACCGTTTCACCGGCGCGCCGGAAGGAGTGCAGATATGATATCGGATAACATTGTAAAAAAACCCATGGGGTCACGTGTGCGCGTGACGCTGGCAGCAATAATTCTGGCGGTTGTGTCAGTGTTGGTGTGGGGATGCGTGACGAATCCGATCACCGGGCAGTCGCAGTTCAGCTTTGTCGGAAAAAGCCAGTTGCTGGCGCTCTCGCGCGAAGCAGTGCCGTCGCAACTGTCGGCTGATTACGGCGTGGTCAATGACACGGCGCTAAACGCCTATGTCTCGCAGGTCGGACGCAAACTGTTGGCCACACTCAAGCCCACTGACGTGGTATACCCGGACATGCCCTTTTCGTTTCAGGTGGTCAACGCCGTATATGTCAACGCCTATGCTTTTCCTGACGGCACGATCGCGGTGACGCGCGGCATGATGGTCGAGATGGAGAGCGAAGCGCAACTGGCGGCAGTGCTGGGACACGAGATCGCGCATGTGAACTGCGGGCACACGGCTTCGGCGATCAGCAAGAGCACGGTGTATGACGCGCTGGTGTCCGGGACCGCCGGATATCTGGCCAGCAAGGGCAGCTCTTGGGCGGACCTCGCCGGCAAGGCGGGACAGCTCGGCAGCGCGGTAGTGCTGGCAAGCTACAGCCGCGAGCAGGAGCGTCAGGCGGACCAGGGAGGCATGGATTACATGGTGCGCGCGGGATACGATCCGCAGGGCATGGTAGACCTGATGAAATTGCTCGTGAGGTTGGGCGGTTCCAATCCTTCGGCCTTGGAGCAGATGTTCTCGTCGCACCCGATGAGCACGGAAAGGTTGCAGGCGGCGCAAGAGCGCGTCAGTTCGCAATATGCGGGAGTGAACCGCGGCGCGGATGGACGCGATGCCTATTTGGCTGCCACCGCCGGACTGCGCAAGAACAAAGAGGCATTAAAGCTGTTCGAGAAGTCGGAACAGAACCTTGCGCGAAAACAGCACGCAGCGGCCAAGAGTGCCGCCGAACAGGGGTTGCGGATTGCGCCGAACGATTATGTGGGGTTGATGCTGGTGGCGCTGGCCGCGCAGCAGGGCGGCAACATCGCGGCCGCGCAGCAGGCCGCCGCATTGGCGGCGCGGGTCAAGACTGACAACGCGCGGGCGCAAAGCGTGTTGGCGCAGTGCGCCCTGCAGCAGAAAAATTACGCGGTGGCACTGCAGCATCTGAACGCTTTCGAGCGGCAGGTGCCGGGCGAGTCGCACACCGCTTTCTACAAAGGCATGGCTTACGATGGCATGGGCCAGAAGACGCAAGCCATACAAGCCTATCAGGGCTATTTGCGCAGAGCGGGCGCAGGCTCGGCGCAGGGACGCTATGCCATGCAAAGAGTGCAGCAGCTAGCGCCGCCAGCGACACAGGCACAGACGCGCTGAAGCTGAGCGATACCATGCGCAAGATGCGTTTATTGATCATGGTGACAGTAACCGGGCTGTATGCCGTAGCGCAAGACCGCCCGGTGGTCTTCGTCTCCATACCGCCGCAAGCGTGGTTGGCGCGGCGGCTGGCCGGCGCGGAAGCCGAGGTAAAAACATTGCTGCCGCCAGGCGCCAACCTCCACACCTACGAACCCGATGCACGCCAGATCAAACAAGTTGCCGAAGCGACCATGTACCTGACTGTCGGCATACCGTTCGAGACGATGCTGGTGCGCCGCGCCGCACGCTTGAATCCGGTAATGCGGATAGCGCCAATGGATCAGGGCATTGTCAAGATAGGCGCCCATACCCATGCAGGAGCCAATTGCTGCGCAGGCGGCGAGGACCCGCACATATGGTTGTCGCCGCGAATGATGGCGGCAATGGCCTCAAACACGGTCGAGGCGTTATGCGCGGTGTTCGCGCGCGCACCGGATGTTTACGAAGAGCGACTGCGCACGACCGTGGCGGAAATATCGGCTGTCGACGCAGCGGTACGCAAGAGTCTGCAAGGTCTTAAAACCCGTACTTGGGTAGCTTACCATTCGTCATGGAGTTACTTCGCGGCGGATTACGGCTTGCGCCTGCTGGTTATCGAGCATGACGGTAAACGCCCTTCTGCCCGTCATCTGGCCGAGATCATCCGCGAGTCCGGCGAGGCCGGGGTCAGCAAGGTCTTCACCGAACCGCAGTATGACCGGCGTCCGGCGGAAACGCTGGCGCGGCAGATCGGCGCGGAACTGCTGGTGCTCGACCCTTTGCGTGAAGACTGGCCCGCGCTTTTGCAGGAGGCCGCAGCAAGTTTGGCGGGGCGGCCAAAGTTATAGGTAGTAACGACATGGTTCAGACATCACCGGCGGTAGAGGTGCGGGACGTTTGTTTCGCATATGGCGACCAAGAGGTGCTGCATAATGTTTCATTCAGCATAGCGCGGCAGGAACTGGTGGCGATCGTCGGCCCTAACGGCGGCGGCAAGACCACGCTGTTGAGGCTTTTGCTGGGCGAGTTGCAACCGCGTTTCGGAAGCATCCGGATTTTTGGCGTGCCTCCGACAGTTGCTAGGAGCCGCATCGGCTATGTGCCGCAGGCAATCCCGTTTGACCCGCATTTCCCGGTCTCCGTGCGTGAAGTGGTTTTGATGGGCAGGGTGGCAAAAGCCCGCCTGGGCCTTTTCGGCAAAAAGGACCATGCCGCAACCGCAGACGCTCTGGCTAAGGTCGGCATGTCCGGTTTCGCAGGGTGCGCTTTCGCTGAACTCTCGGGCGGGGAACGACAGCGCGTGATGATCGCGCAAGCTTTGGCCGGCGGTTCCGAGATGCTTTTTTTTGACGAGCCTGTGGCCAATGTCGACGCTGAACACGCCAGCCAGCTCTACAACCTTTTCAAAGAACTTACCTCCGGCGGGGTCACGGTGTTAATGGTTTCGCACAACCTGGGGGTCGTGACAGGACACGCCACGCAGATTTTGTGTGTGAACCGTACGGCGGGCCTGCACGCCATCGGCGAGGTGGCTTCGCAGACTTTCACCGAGGCCTTCGGGGGCAGCCTCATGGCACTCCAACACGGAACCGATTGCCATGTGCTTGATCCTTCGACCGCAATGCATACGCCGCACCATGGGGCAGGGAGAGAGGCGCAGGGAACCGATGATTAGCTTTTTCAAAGATTTGCCGGTGTATCCCTTTCTGCTCAATGCCGTGCTGGCGGCAGTGCTGGCAGCAGTGGCTGGCGGGGTGACCGGCAGCCTGGTGGTGGTGCGGCGTTCGACCTATCTGGCGGGAGCGGTATCACACAGTGTCTTGGCGGGCTTGGGTTTGTCCCGGCTATTACAGCGCCGTTTCGGCGTGGAGTGGCTGACCCCGATGGGCGGCGCGGTGCTGGCGGCAGTGACGGTAGCCTTGCTGTTGGCACGGCTGACGACGCGCGGGCGGCACAGGCCAGACACAGCCTTGAGCGCGGTCTGGACCGGCGGCATGGCATTAGGCGTTTCCTTTGTGGCTGCGACGCCGGGTTATCAGGATGATCTGATGAGCTATCTTTTCGGCTCCATCTTGCTGGTCAGCGGTGCTGACCTGTTGTGGATGGCCGCGCTGGACGTTGTAATCATTACGGTGATGTTCTTGTGTTACAACCGGTTTTTGGCGATAGCCTTCGACAAGAGGTTAGCGCACCTGCGCGGTATCAACACCGCATTTTATGAAACGATCTACCATCTGCTGGCCGCGCTGACTGTCGTTTTGCTGGTGCGAGTGACCGGAATTGTGCTGGCGGTGGCGCTGTTGACACTGCCTGCGGCAACCGCCGGATTGTTGGTGCGGCGCTTGGACCGCATGATGCTGTTGGCGGTGGTGCTCGGTATAGCGGTTGGCGTGGGCGGGCTGGCGATCAGTTACGCGCCCGGCTGGCCGCCCGGCGCCACGATCGTGGAACTGGCACTGGTGGTTTATCTCTTGGCAGCACTGTTCAGCCGTAGCAGGAAGAGAGAAGAGGGTGCGATTCAATAAAGTTGAATCGCAAAAGGTCAAAGGGTTCAGGGGGAATAGGTAAGAAGTAATAGGTAAAAGGTAAAAAGTCGGGAACACGGGCGTTTTCGCCCGCTGGTAGGGACGGCTCGCCGAGCCGTCCGCGGCGGTTTCGGCGAAACCGCCCTACCGGAAGGGGAAACGCTCAAGGAAGAAAACTCTTGGGCTCTGAGACACCTTTCAAAATCACCCGCGAGCAGGCTATTCTTAATCATGTCAATCATGTCAATCATGTCTCTCACCCTTTCCAACTGAACCCTGGCTCCTGAATCCTAGGTACGGTGCAACGAAGTAAAACCACACCCGAGAGAAGAGTGAGCCATGCTTTTTGCTGGCTGAATCACAAGAATTCAAGCATAATCAAATGTGTTTTTGAAAACTCAAAGGAGGCGGCAATGAAAATACTGAAGAGTGTTGTATTATTGATGTTAGGGCTGTCGCTGGGTTGCGGCATGATATGCCGGAAAAAGAGCGGCGAACCGGCGACTTGTGTTCCCGATGCCTGCCAAACGAATTGCCAGGCGGCGGCGGTGTCGCAATTGGACGAGTGCCCGCACCCTGACTCGCGTAACTGGCGAACGTTGTTTAACCCTAATCTGGACAACGCGGTTTTCAATAAGGGCGTCTGGTTCATCAATAAGCGCGGCGAACTGACGGCCAACAAGGACGAGGCGATCTGGACAGACCGGGATTATGAGAACTTCATCCTGGATCTTGAATACACGTGTGATCATGCGGCCAACAGCGGCGTGTTGATCTATTGCAATGACACAGCCAATTGGATCCCCAATTCGGTTGAGGTGCAGATCCTTGATGACAACAACCCGCACTGGGCCAATGAAAAGCCGTTCGCCAAAAATGGCGGGCTGTACGGCCACCTGCCGCCCAAAGTCAATAACGTCAAGCCCGCAGGCGAGTGGAACCGCATGACAGTGACCGCAAAAGGAAAAAATATCAAGGTGGCGGTCAATGGCGAGATCACGGTAGACGCTGACCTGTCGCAGTGGACCAGTGCCAAAAAGAATCCCGACGGCACAGACATCCCGTCTTGGCTGAGCCGCCCGATGGCTGATCTGCCGACCAAAGGCCGCATCGGCTTACAGGGCAAGCACGGCAATGCCGCCATTTATTTCCGCAACATGCGGATCCAAGAGTTATAAGACCTTTAGTGCCTTACGGATCAACAAGCGCGATAAAAAACAAGTTGTTTCTCACACGAAGGGCACAAAGGCACGAAGGGTTTTTTAAGGGGCGTTGCTCGGCAGAGATCAAGAGGAACCACGGAGGCACAGAGAAAATTAATGATTTTTCCTTCTTTGTGTGAGATTGAATTGAGTTGCGGGCTCCGCCCGCGTTGGAATTTAAGATTGTGCATTACGATTAGAAGAGCTTTTGGTATGATGACGCATTATTTTAGTGCCTTACGGCTCAACAAGCGCGATAAAAAACAAGTTGTTTCTCACACAAAGACACGAAGGGGAATGGATTGTCATGGAAAAACCTTTGTGTCCTTTGAGCCTTTGTGTGTGATTGAATTGTGTTGCGGGCTCCGCCCGCGTTGGTAAGTTAGCAGGAGGTTTAAGCAAGTGAAACAGTACAAGGTTGGGTTGGTGGGGATCGGTGCGGTCGGCACGGAGATGATCAAGGTGCTGCGGCAACGCAAGTTCCCGGCCAGCGAGATACGCATCATGGCCACCCGCGAGCGTGACGAAGAGGTGGCGGGCGAGACTTTCCATGTGATTGAGACCACGCCGGAAGCTTTCGACGGTTTGGACATCGTGCTTTTCGCGGGCACTGAGGGTTCGAAAGGCGCATCCAGACAGTTCGGCTGGGAGGCGGTCAAGCGCGGTTGCGTGGTTATCGACAACGGCGACGACTACCGCATGGACGAGCGCGTGCCGTTGGTGATCCCGGAGATCAACCCGGAGGCGCTGGATAAACATCAAGGTTTTATCGCCAATCCTAACTGCAGCACGACCATAACGCTGATGGGCATAGCGCCATTGCACAAAAAAGCGCATATCGAGCATATGACGGCTGTGACTTTCCAGTCGGTCAGCGGTACCGGTCGGGCGGCGATCATAGAATTGGAGCAGCAGATGCGTGCCTACGCTACTGGCGCGGAGATGGAGATCAGTGCATACCCGCACCAGATCGCGCTGAACGTGCTGCCGCAAATAGGTAGCGAGAAAAAAGAGATGCCGGGCTTCACCAGTGAAGAGGCCAAGCTGACTTTCGAGTCGCGCAAAATACTCGGCTGCCCCGATCTCAAGATCGCCGCCACCTGTGTGCGGGTGCCGGTATTCTTTGCGCATTCGGTGGCGATCCACGCCTCCTTCCGCCAGCCGATCACGCCTGACGAAGCGCGCTCACTGCTGGCGGCCAGCGAAGGCGTGGCTGTGATTGACGAACTGTCGGCGGGACGTTATCCGATGCCGCTTTTCACGGGCGGCGGGGATCTCGTCAATGTCGGGCGTGTCCGCGTGGATCCCAGCGTCACTAACGGCCTTGCGCTGTGGTGCTGCGGCGACAACATCCGCAAGGGCGCGGCGCAGAACGCCGTGCAGATCGCCGAGACCATGATCCGCCGCGGCCTCCTCTGATGATAATCCCTGACAGGCTGTGCCTGTCAGGGTGGAGCGGCTCTTAGCGCGCGTCACGGGACGATCCGTCATGTTGTCCCGTGGCGCGTTCTGTTTTTCAGGCGCGGCCTTTGGCCTTGAGGAACTCGAAACAGCCGCGCACGTTCTCAATGGATTTGGGGTCGGCTTCGGTCTCTACGATATACCACTCGGTGACATCAGCCTCGGCTGCGGCAAACACGGCATCCCAGTTCACGCCGGTCTTGCCTTCCGGAACCTGGCCGAGGATGCCGGGGCCGGGGTAGATCTCTTTGGCGTGCAGTGTGCGCGAGCGATTGGGGTATTTCTTAAGCCAGTAAACCGGGTCGTCGCCAGCGGAAACGACATGCCCGACATCCAACTGTTGGCAGACGTCAGGAGTGGTGTTGTCGAAAAATATCTCCCACTTGCACTTCCCGTCAAACTTGTCTTTGAACTCATGCTGGTGGTTGTGGTAGCCGACAAACATGCCCGAGCGCTTAGCTGTCTCGGCGGCGGCTGAGAACTGCCGCGCCAGATTAATCCACGCTTGCGCGTCCGGCCCTTTCATGCCGGGGACTATAAGGTATTTGTTGCCGAGTTCCTGATTGAACTCAATGGTGGCGGCAAGCTGGTCAGGGCCGATGGTCGCGAGACCTGTGTGTGTGCCGCAGGCCAGCAGCCCGATATCGTCCAGCATCTGGCGCAGTTCCTTGGCGCTCTTGCCGTAATAACCGGCGAACTCCACGCCTTCATAGCCGATCGCTTTGATCGCCTTGAGCGTACCGACCAGATCATTCTTACACAACTCGCGCACAGAATAGAGCTGGACGCCGACCTTGGGTTTGGCGCGTTTGCCGATGATGGCTCCGGCATTAGCGGTGAGCGAGAGAGAGGTCATGACGGCACCGGCGGCACCGGTCTTTATGAAATCGCGGCGTGAAAAACACTTCATGGAACGATCCTTTCCTTTTTGTTCGAGCATTTATGCGCCTTGTTTGAGGCAACAGCGCCATTATGTCAAAAGACTGGCACATGTCGCAAGGACGCGATTAAAATTCCGCTAATCGCAAAACTGCCCACCAACAAACCACTGACTTTGTGACGAGCATTTTATATACTTGCGACAAAAGGGGTAAAGCATGTCAAAGTTGTCCGATTTGTTGTCCGCATCCAAAACACCGCTTGTTTTAGAAAATTTTTTGCCGCGAGTGGTTAAAGCGGTTGAAAACGCATTGTCCGAAAAAAACGGGAAGATGTTGGTTACTTGTGCAGTAAGGCACAAGGAGGTATTGGCAAAACCGGAAGAGCTGATCCGCCAGCTTTGGATTCACACGTTGCGCAAACAATATCACTATCCCGCAGACAAGCTTGCTGTCGAATATCCTATCACCTTCGGACGCGACACATCTAAACGAGCGGACATCGTGATTTTTGATGCCGACCGCCCGACGGTGCCGTATGCGATTGTGGAAGTCAAACAAGCCACATCCAAAGGCGGCAAGGAACAGCTCAAAAGCTATACGCATGCCACCGGCGCCCCGCTGGCGCTTTGGAGCAACGGGGTTCAGACCATCGTCTGGCACCGCAAGAACCCTAACTATTTCATAGAGATACCCGAGTTACCGACCGCTATCCAAACGATTGAAGATGTCGCCGGGCAACCATGGACAATCGACACCTTGTTGGAAAAAGAAAAGGCGCGTATCCGCGAGGGTAATCGCGGACGTTCGCTCCGCCAACTGATTGAGGACATGGAGGACGAGGTTCTCGCCAACGCGGGTGTGGACGTGTTCGAAGAGGTGTTCAAGCTGATCTTCACCAAGCTCTACGACGAAATGTCCTGTTACCGCGGCCTTTACAAGCATTTGCGTTTTCGTAATGTCAATACGGCGGCGAAGGTCAAAGAGAACCTTCAGGAACTTTTTGACGCGGCAAAGAAAAAATGGGAGGGCGTGTTTTTGCCCGATGAAAAAATCCGCCTGACGGCGGACCATCTTCAGGTCTGCGTCGGTTCGCTGGAAGAGTGGAAGTTGTTCAACTCCAATCTGGATATCATCGACGAAGCTTTCGAATATCTCGTCAACAAATCCTCGAAAGGTGAGAAGGGACAGTACTTCACGCCGCGCTGGGTGATTGACATGTGCGTGAAAATGCTCAATCCGCGCGAGTATGAAACGCTCATCGATACCGCCTGCGGATCATCCGGGTTCACTGTCCACGGCATTTTCCATGTCTGGAAGCAGATTGAAGGATGCACGACCTCGCACCTCTTCACGATGGACAAGAAATCCGCGCGTTGCGAGGACTATGTGCGCAATCAGGTTTTCGCCATTGATTTCGATGAGAAAAGCGTGCGGGTCGCCCGGTGTCTCAACCTGATCGCCGGTGACGGCCAGACAAATGTTTTGCACCTCAACACGCTCGACTGGACGAAATGGGACGAACACACCAAGCAGGATGATTGGCGCGACACCTACGGGGAGGGCTGGAAGAAATTCCGCCGGTTCGTCGTCGAAAAAAACAACTACCGCCGGTTTAATTTCGATATCCTGCTCGCGAATCCGCCCTTCGCGGGTGACATCAAACAGAGCGACATGCTTGCACCCTACGAACTGGCGCACAAAGTCGGCAAGGACGGCAAGCAGGGACGGCTTCAAACCGCAGTCGGGCGTGACCTGCTCTTTATCGAGCGCAACCTTGATTTCCTGCGGCCCGGAGGGCGCATGGCGGTCGTGTTGCCGCAAGGGCGTTTCAACAATGCTTCCGACAAGCGCGTGCGTGAGTTCATCGCCGAACGCTGCCGCATCCTAGCGGTGGTCGGCCTGCATCCCAACACGTTCAAGCCGCACACCGGCACCAAGACCAGCGTGCTTTTTGTGCAGAAGTGGAACGATAATCCGCTTGCTGGGCCGCTCTGCCCAAAAACGGATGACTACAACATCTTCTTTGCCACGCAGCAGCAACCCTCCAAGGATAACCGGGGCGACAAGATTTACGAGGCAGACCAGGACGGCAATCTCCTGCGCGACGACCACGGCCACTGGATCGTCAAGCACGACCTCTTCAACCACGAAGGTCTCACGCAAGACGGTATCGCCGAAGCCTTTGAGCTGTTCGCCCAAAAGGAGGGGCTGAGTTTTTTTTGAGCGGCCCCTTTGACAACGCCCATTACGAGGCGTTGTTGGAGGGGCTGGAAATAACGGTAGCGAGATGCTCTGAGATCCTGAAGGACAATCCTGTTATCCGCATTGACAGCGAATATTTCTCGAAAGAAGCACGGCGGTTGCTCGCTCAGCTTTGCACATGCCCCGTAAAACGCATTTCTCAAATTTCAAATGCTGTTACAGACGGGATTCATGCGTCGATTGATTTTTCTGAGGGGTCAGGGATTAGGCTTATCTCAGCAAAACATCCCAAGGAAAATTACTTTGATGCGGGGACAGAGGAAATATCACGGAGCCAGCATGAAGCCAATTCAAGAACGGCGCTTCGGCGCGGTGATGTTGTTATCTCGACAGTCGGGACAATCGGTAATGCCGCCGTCGTAGACCGAACTTTGTTGCCTGCCAATACGGATCGGCACGTTGGCATCGTTCGCTTGAAAAAAGGTTGGGAGCCAGAATTTTTATCTACGTTCCTGATGTCGAAGTACGGCCAATTTCAAATGCGCCGCGAAGTGACCGGAAATGTTCAACCTAGCCTCTTTATCAGCAAAATAAACGATATCCTTGTTCCTGATTTGCCGAGTATGTTCCGTTTGGGAATAAAGCAACAAGTTGAGCGGGCAAGAAACAACCGCTGGTCATCGCTAACAGCTCTTGCCTCTGCCGAGCAAGCCCTCCTTGACGCCTTGGGGCTTGCCAACTGGCGTCCGCCTGAACCGCTCACATACACGCGATCCAGCAAAGATGTGATGGCCGCCGGACGTTTCGATTCCCAGTATTTCGCGCCGCGTGTGGCGCTGTTGCTTGAGCGTTTGGGTAAAGATGGCCTCGCAATCCGGGATGTAGCCTCGTCGCGGCAGGAGCGGTTCAAGCCTGAAAATGCAGGGTCTTTCCGTTACATCGAGATCGGCGACATCCTGGGCAACGGCACGGTGGCGGACAAAGAAATCGAGATGGCCGAAGCACCGAGCCGGGCCATCTGGCTGGTCAAGGCGGGTGACGTGCTCACCTCGACCGTGCGGCCCAACCGCCGTCTTTCCGCGCTGGTCATGCCGGAACAGGACGGATGCGTGGCCAGCAGCGGTTTTGTCGTGTTGCAACCCAAGTATGTCGCAGCGGAGGTGTTGCTGACCTATTTACGTCTTCCCATATTCTGCGAGCTGATGGATTTACACACGAGCGCGAGCCTGTACCCCGCCATCAGCGAACAGGATTTTTTGAATCTTCCCTTTCCCAAGGTTGAAGTGAAAACGACCGAAAAAATTGTCGATCTTGTTCGTTCGTCCCACGCCTTACGACAGCAATCGCAAGTACTTCTTGATCGTGCGCAGCAAGCCGTGGAAGTGGCGATTGAAGAGGGTGAGGCGGCGGGCATGGCGATTTTAGAGGAGGGAGACCATGTCTGATGCGACGATACAAATCCGCGACCCCATCCACACATTCATCAGTCTGAATAGCGAGCAGGCGAAAATCGTCGACTCGCCTCTCTTTCAGCGGCTCAGGCACATCAAGCAACTAGCGTTGGCATCGCTGGTTTATCCGGGGGCGTTGCACACTCGCTTCGAGCACAGTCTCGGTGTCTTTCACGTTGCCTGCGAAATGTTGCGGCGTCTGGGTCTGGAGGGCGACGATATCAACGTGCGTGCTGTCCGCTTTGCGGCACTGCTTCATGATCTCGGCCACGGGCCGTTTAGCCATGTCTCGGAACAGTCGCTGAATATGTTCGCTGACCGCGACAGTCTGCCCGCCGAACAGAAAAACGAAAAAATACACGAATTGATAACCGCAAAGCTAATTAGAGAAAACCCAGTGATCATCAGGGCTATTGGGGAGGACACCGCTGAGACAGTGGTAAAGCTACTGAATGACTGGGAAGGCGACCCCGTTATGCAGGCGATCATCTCTGGCCCGCTGGATGCCGACAAATTGGATTACCTCTTGCGGGACAGCTATTTTTGCGGTGTCGCATATGGTCGTTTTGACAGCGCCCAGTTGTTAAGGTCGTTTCGCCGTGTCGACAGGCAACTCGTGTTAGAACGGTCCGGGATGACGGCTTTCGAACAGTATGCGTTGGCTAAATATTATATCACGCAGAATGTTTATCGTCATAAAGGGCGGCTGATCACTGATGAAATGATCACACGGGCAATAGCACTAGGCATCCGTGTCGATAAAATTTCGGCAATGGAAAAGCTTTACCGTTTTAACAACTCGGCAGCATTTTATAAAAACTATAGTCAGTGGCAGGATGCGCGGTTCCTGACAGAATTTTCCGGCAAAAAAGCTCGTGAAGGAAAATGTAAGCAGATTTTGGACAGACTTATGGCGCGGCGGCTCTTCAAAAGGGTCTTTTCGGTTGATTTGGATCAGTTTCCTACTGAAATCAAGGCTGAACTGAGCCGATACACGGAAACGCCAGAAAATCTCGAAATGCGAATACGGATTGAACGCGGTGTGGCGGATGTGTTATCCTCTGAACTTAGTACGGGGAGAGTAGATCCTGATCTGGTGATCTTTAAGTGTGTGCGGAGTAAACCTATTTGTGATCTCGCCCTGAACGACGGTGTGGTGCTGGTCGACGACAAAGTCAGGCTGACGCCGATTGAGGAGTGTTCGAGGTTTTTGCGGGCGGTCAGCAAAAATGGCGCGGGCGGTGGTGTTGACGTGGAGGTCTATGCGCCGGTTGAATGGGAAAACCATACCAAGCGTGATGCTATCTGTGATAGGCTTTCGGCAAGGATTATGGAAGCTATTAAGACTGGTGCAAAAGGAGGGGTGAGCCATGACAGCATTTGAGTTTGTGCTACTCTTGTTCAATGAAGTTCCCGGCCAGCGGATTGAAGGCCGGACTAAGCTGCAGAAGGTGGCTTATTTTTTTGGATTACATCTCGGCGTGGGCGGGGTGCTCGGGTATCGGCCACACTATTACGGGCCTTACTCTTCAGAAGTGGCGGATGCGGCATCAATGTTAGTCTCTCTCGGGTTCTTAGCCGAAACTGTTTCTCCCGGTTCTTTGGATGAACAGGGCTTTGAGCGCAGGAAATATGTGTACGCTCTTACAGAAGAGGGAAAAGAGGCGACAACGGTTATTTCAAAACATGCGGAATCTGGTTTTGTTGCCCGGCTCCAGAATGCGGTGAGTACACTGTATGCGGTCATAGAAAGCGATTATGTGCCGTTGTCGTTTGCGGCGAAAGTTCTCTGGATTACCAAGGGACGGCTTGAATCGGAAACGGAAAGGATTCAAAAAAACGCCGAAACGGTCGGCTGGAAGCTTGATGACAATCAAGTTACAGATGCTCGCGACTTCCTCAAAACGCTGAGCGGGCGTGGATTCCATGCCCTCTAAATATTTAAATAAAACAAGTGTGCCGGTTTTCGCGTAGCAGTTACGAAAAAAGATTAACCACAGTAGCGTTGTTTCTTGCGTATGTCGCGTCAAATAAAATAACACCGAAAATGGGGCAAGCCCAAAGCGGCGCTCCGCTGAAAAACACGGCTTTTGTAAAACAGGTTGAGCATAGTGCATTAAAGAAAGGGATCATGACTCATGACCACGAAGAAAAAGAAACAGGCGTGTGACGCCGAATCACTCCCGCAGCGGATGAAACGACTGATGGGTTCTGTCAAGAAACGCAAAGTGGAGGAGGCGACGGATCTGGTCTTCGACTCTTGGGAGACAGCGTACTACGACGAGGCTTATGCGCTGTTGACCAAGGCCGCTGAACTCGACCCTCACAACGTGGACGCTTGGCTAGGACTGATAGACTTCGAGCCCCTTGACCGTGAAGAGGAGATCGCGTTTCTCCGTCAGTTAGTCGCGTTGGGCGAGAAGAACCTCGGCAAGCAGGTGTTCCAAGAACTCAAGGGCCACTTCTGGGGTTTCTTGGAAACGCGGCCTTACATGCGGGCGCGGGCGCGTCTGGCTCAACGTCTGGTGCAGGCCGGGCGGCTGGAAGAGGCCGTGACCGAGCATGAGGGCATGCTCGAACTCTGCCCGCATGACAACCTTGGCATACGCTACGGTCTCATAGCGCTCTACTTGGCGCAGAATAACCTCGATGGTGCGAACCGACTCTTACAAAAGTACGATGAGCGAGAACACTTCGCAACATTCGCCTGGGCCTTCGTGCTTGAACGTTATCTTGCCGGTGACACCAACGGCGCTGCCGAAGCACTCGCAATCGCGAGGAAGCAGAACCCGTACGCTGAAGCGTATTTCTCTGGAATAAAAAAATTACCAAAGATGATGCCGGATGCGTACAGCCTAGGGAGCCCGGAAGAGGCTATAATCGCTTGGGATATCCTCCAGACGGCATGGAAGAAACATACGGAGGCGCAAGTCTGGGTGAAAGACCAATGCGCGAAGAAAAAAGCGTAGCCCTAAGTTTTGGTGTGTTCTTGTGTTCCGTGGTTAACCAATCGATCCCGATAGCGATAGCGATACCGATTTCGGCGGGGCATTTCAAATTACCTGTCCCTTTGTTGCCCGATATCATTTGCAATGGACTTCTTTGGGGCTATTAGGTACTATTTCTTTACCAATGGACTCAATGAGGGCTGTTAATGATAGCTTATTCGAGAACAGATGATTTGGAGATTGCGCTCGGCCAGCACCTGCGAAGTCTTCGCCTGCGCCAGAACATCAGCCAGCGTGAGTTGGCTGAGCGAGCCTCGGTGGCGCTGAATGTGGTTAAAAAGCTGGAGGGCGGGAAAGGCGCAACGGTCACATCCCTGATCAAGGTGTTGCGGGCTTTGGGCCGGGAGGACTGGCTCAATACGCTGGCACCGCGGGTTTCCGTGAGCCCCTTGCAAATGCTGAAAAACAAGAAGCCCGTCCGGCAGCGGGCCTCTCCGTCGAAGGAGGAGCCGCGTGTATAAACCCGTTGAAGCAATCGAAGTTCGGGTATGGGGCCAGAAAGTCGGCGCTGTGGCACTGGATCCGAACTTGCGTTTCTATGCGTTCGAATACGCGCCGAATTTCGTGAAGACGGGTATCGAGCTTGCGCCACTGACCATGCCGCTCGCCAAAGCCTCGGAACCGTTCGTGTTCACGGATTTGCCGGAACAGACCTACAAGCGGTTGCCGGCGCTTCTGGCCGATGCCCTGCCCGATGATTTCGGCAACACGCTGATCAACGGGTGGATGGCCGCGCAGGGTGTTGAGCGTGATGCCGTCACCGCGCTTGATCGCTTGGCTTACATGGGGGTGCGCGGTATGGGCGCCCTGGAGTTCAAGCCGGCCATAGGGCCTGCGGCCAAAGACAGCACGGCGATTGCCCTCGCCGATCTGGTGGAAGGGGCTCGCCGTGCCGTGCGGGGCGATTTGGGGTCGGATGCTTCAGCGCGAGCCGCACTGTCGCAGATCGTGAGCGTGGGCACTTCGGCGGGCGGCGCACGGGCAAAAGCGGTTGTGGCATGGAATCCGAAAACAGAGGAGATCCGTGCCGGGCAGTTCGACGCGGAGGAGGGGTTCGAGCATTGGCTGTTGAAGTTCGACGGAATGGGCGAGGACAGGGAACTGGGCGGTTCGCAGGACTACGGGCGCATCGAGTACGCCTACTACAAGATGGCGACAGCCGCCGGCATCAGAATGTCACCCTGCCGTCTGCTGGAAGAGAACGAGCGCGCCCACTTCATGACGAGGCGGTTCGATCGTGACGGCAATCGCAAACACCACATGCAGACCCTCTGCGCTATGGCTCATCTGGACTACAAGCAGAAGGCCAGCCACGACTACAATCAACTTTTCCAGACCATCGACCAGTTAGGGCTCGGTTACGAGGCGAAGGAAGAAGCTTTTCGGCGCATGGCCTTTAACGTGATGGCCGCCAATTGCGACGACCACACCAAGAACTTCTCGTTTCTGTTGCGTGAGGATGGGGGATGGACGCTCGCTCCGGCGTACGATGTGACGCACGCGCATAATCCAAAGGGCGAGTGGACGAGCCAGCATCTCATGTCAGTGAACGGCAGGTTCGCCGATATCACACGCCAAGATCTGCTGGTCGTGGCGGACCGCTTCGGCATCGGCACAGCGGCCAAAGCTCTCAAGCAGATCGGCGATGCGCTCAAGGCGTGGCCGGACTTTGCCGCAAGCGCCAATGTCTCGCCCAAGGAACGAGACAGAATCAGCAGTCATCATCGAATCCTTTGACAAGAATTTTCACCAGAAAAGCATGATCTTCGCATGTCCCTGTCACCCATTGATTGCCATGAAAAAAGCGTAGCCCTAAGTTTTGGTGTGCGAATTTTACGGTGACCACTTAACCTTAGTCACTCCACTTAGTCGTTTTACACTTAGTCTCCAAAACTTAGTCGGTTGCGCTGGCGACGAAGTGTTTGGACGAAGTTGAACTGCGGGTAGGCATAGGACAAGCAACACCGCAGTAGTGTCACTAGGCTGTTTCTGCTCGTATCAAAAAAATACGCAATGGACGTTTAAGTGTAATGTGTTATCCTATTTCAATTCCGGTATGTGATACAAGGCATACGGCAAACATGAAAGGCGATATATGAAAAAAGCATTTATCACCGGTATCACCGGGCAGGACGGTTCTTATCTGGCGGAGCTTCTGCTGTCGAAAGATTATGAGGTACACGGCATGATACGCCGCTCGTCCAGCTTCAACACCCAGCGCATCGACCATCTCTATCAGGATCCCCACATCATCGGCAGACGGTTGTTCCTGCATTACGGCGACCTTGCAGATGCGGGGCGCATGGCCAAGATGATGTACGAGATACATCCAGACGAGGTCTACCACTTGGGCGCACAGAGCCATGTGCGGGTCTCGTTCGATGTGCCTGAATACACCGGCGACGTGGTGGCGCTCGGCACGATCCGGCTGCTCGAGGCGTTGCGCGAAAGCGGCGTAGGCAAGAAGGCGCGCTTCTATCAAGCCTCATCCTCGGAACTCTTCGGCAAGGTCCGGGAGACGCCGCAGAACGAAAACACGCCGTTCCACCCGCGGTCGCCCTATGCGGTGGCCAAGCTTTACGGGTATTGGGCTACGGTCAACTATCGCGAGGCGTACGGCATGCATGCCAGCAACGGCATACTTTTCAACCACGAGTCACCGCGGCGCGGGCCGACCTTCGTGACGCGCAAGATCACGATGGCGGCAGCCAGGATTAAAGTGGGCTTGCAGAAACATCTGTATCTGGGCAACCTCGACGCCCGGCGCGACTGGGGGTTCGCGGGCGATTACGTGGAGGGCATGTGGATGATAATGCAACGGGACGAACCCGGCGATTATGTGCTGGCTACGGGCGAGACCCACAGCGTGCGCGAGTTCTGCGAAGCAGCCTTCGGCATATTGGATCTGGACTGGAAAGAGTACGTGCGCCATGACTCAAGGTACGAGCGACCCAGCGAGGTGGATCTGCTATTGGGCGACGCCTCTAAGGCCCGGCGCGAGTTGGGATGGGCGCCGAAAGTTACTTTCGAGGGCCTTGTGCGCATGATGGTGGAGGCCGACATGCAGGTGGCGCGGCAAGAATTGGCCGTGCATCAGGCAGGCGGGGTGCTGGAGATTGCGGAATGACCGGTTCAAACAGAAAAATGTTTGACCGTGTTTTCGTGGCCGGACACCGCGGCATGGTGGGTTCAGCCGTGGTCCGTGAGATGGCACGGTTGGGGTTGCCGGAGCCGGTCACAGCCACGCATGAGGAACTGGATCTGACCGAACAGGCTGCCGTGCGCGGGTTCATCGCGAAAACAAAGCCGACGTGCGTGATCGTGGCGGCGGCCCGGGTGGGCGGGATCGAGGCCAACCGTTCTGATCTCGGGGCTTTCCTTTACGAGAATCTGATGATCGCCGCGAACGTCATCCAAGCCGCTTACGAGAACCGTGTGCCGCGTTTGCTGTTCTTGGGCAGTTCTTGCATCTATCCGCGCATGGCGCCGCAGCCCATCGCTGAAGACGCTTTGCTGAGCGGTCCGCTCGAGCCGACCAACGAGGGTTATGCGCTCGCCAAGATAGCGGGACTGAAGCTGTGCCAGTATTACCGCAGGCAGCGCGGGGTGATGTATCACTCCGCCATGCCGACCAACCTTTACGGCACAGGTGACAACTACCACCCCGAAAACTCGCATGTGTTGCCGGCGATGATACGCAAGTTCGAGGAGGCTCGGCTGGCGGGTGCCCGCAAGGTGGAGTTGTGGGGCACCGGCACACCGCGCCGCGAGTTTCTGCACGTGGATGATTTGGCGCGCGCACTGATTTTCTTGTTACAGCTTGACGATCCGCCGGATTGGGTGAATGTCGGGTCGGGGAAGGACTTGACGATCCGCGAGCTGGCCGAGGAGGTCAAGGCGGCGGTGGGGGTTGATGCCGAGCTGAAGTTTGATGCGTCGAAGCCGGACGGCCCGCCGCGCAAGCTTTGCGACACCTCACTCATACGCGGGTTGGGCTGGCGTCCGGAAATAACTCTGAAAAAGGGGTTGCGGCGCACGGTGGCGGAGTTCCGCGAAGACCTGAAGGCGGGGCGGCTGCGCGGGTGAGCCGCGCTGTGCGCGGAGTCAGGAGAGGGAAGAGCGGTGGACGGGAGGGACGAGCGTCTGCTCGTCCGGGCAAGCAGACGCTTGCCCCTCCCGATCTGAGGCACCGCTATCGGGATCGATAGAGAGTGAATAACGAATAGTTGATAAATATTTTTCACTTTATTTTTCCGTTTATCTCCGCTTGATTCAAAAGCGCCTCTGTGCCATCATTCCTAAGCGTGATGGCTTTGTTTATCCTGTATCAATAGATGACACAGATGAACGCATGTGGAAATCAAAAAACACTCTGCGCTTATCTGCGAAAGGTGTGGATAAAATCATTTGGAGTTTGTCATGAAATTTGAGTCTTTCAGGTCCGGTAGTTGGAAGCAGCAGTATCAGTATAAGAGCTTTCAGCCGACTAGAATCAATCAAGAGTGGTCTTGGGACGACCCTCGGATAAACGTGCTGTTGGAGAAGGCTACTAAAGCTCTGGGAGAGCTGAATGCCTTCACTTGGATCGTACCCAATGTGGATCTTTTCATTCACATGCACGTCATCAAAGAGGCCAATACTTCTAGCCGTATAGAGGGCACCCGCACCGAGATGGACGAAGCCTTGCTCGATGAGGCATCTATTCGTCCCGAACTTCGTGATGACTGGCGCGAAGTACGCAACTATGTAAAGGCCATGAACAGTGCGATTGAAGAACTGCAGCAATTACCCTTGTCCATGCGCTTACTCCGTAAAACACATGAGATCCTTTTAAGCGGAGCTAGAGGGGAACGAAAGACTCCCGGTGAATTTAGACGTAGCCAAAATTGGATCGGCGGCACATCCCTGACCGATGCGGCCTTTATCCCGCCCCACCACGACGAACTTCCTAGCCTGATAACAGATCTTGAAGCTTTTTGGCATAATGAGAGCATTCATGTCCCCCATCTGGTGCGATGTGCTCTCAGTCACTATCAGTTCGAAACTATTCACCCTTTTTTGGATGGCAACGGTCGTATCGGTCGCCTGCTCATCACCCTATATCTGGTCAGCCACGGTCTTTTGAATAAGCCTTCTCTCTATCTCTCCGCCCACTTGGAAAAACATCGAGGTGCCTATTATGATGCGCTGACACGAGTGCGTGAATCTCATGATATTGGCTACTGGGTACGTTTCTTTCTCCAAGCCGTGATCGAAACCGCTGAAAACGGGAAGCGAACTTTTCAACGTATATTGACCCTGAGTCAGGAAATGGACGCTCTGATCGTAACCTTGGGACGCAGAGCGGAAAACGCCCGCACTTTGGTGTATCATCTTTATCAGGAACCCTTTGTGACTGTCAATCAAGTGGCAGAGTTGCTGAGCATTAAATACTATGCAGCCAATCAACTGGTGAAGACTTTGGTTGATATAGGAATTTTGCAAGAAGAAACGGGCTGGCAACGAAACAGGCTCTTTGCTTTCCGTAGGTATCTGAATCTTTTTAGCGATGAAAACGAAATATGATAAATCTTATTGTGTTTTAAGTGAACAAAAACACAATAAGGCTTGTTTTGTTCTGTTTCTTGCGCCATAACGCATCATCACGACTGGGGAAAAGCCCCAAGTTCGGATTGCTTTTATGGACGAGGCGATGGGTGTATGAGTTATGCACGATGTCGTTGCCGTAACCGAACCCCGCAGGTAGTGCAAGCCGATTGTTTGACATGTGCGCTGTATTGAGTAAAAATATTCAATTAAACGGCAAATTTACTAGGAGACCTGAAATGAACGAGAAAGAGATCAAGAGTGACTGCCCCTGCACATGGCCGGGGTGCCCGCGACACGGAGACTGCAAAGCCTGCAAGGCTTACCACCATGCACGAGGCGAAAAAACGACCTGTGAGAAGAAGTAGAATGAAGACCAAAGAATCCATGGGAGCCAGAATATGAAACAGGCGATAGCCGTCCTTAATGACATGGTGTCTGTCGGAGTAATCCAAAAGTACGCGATTGGCGGCGCGATGGGTGCAACGTTCTATACCGAGCCGTTCACTACGTTTGACTTGGATATCTTTGTCATGTTCGGCGAAAGCGATGGGTTGCTTGTTTCTTTGTCTCCCATCTATGCGTATCTCCGAGAGCGCGGCTATACCGAGACAACGGGTGAGTGTGTGATGATTGAGGGAACCCCCGTTCAGTTTCTACCCACATCTCCGGGATTGTTGGACGAGGCGATGCAACATGCCGTCCAAATCGATTACGACGGTGTGCCGACTTGGGTGCTGGGCGCGGAGTACCTGTTAGCTATCGCGGTCTCTACCGGGCGCGCAAAAGACCGTATGCGCGTGCCCCTGTTTTTGGAAAGTGGGAAAATCGACCTTGCCTGTCTAACAGATATTCTGGAGCGTCATGCTTTGTTCGAAAGGTGGGAAACATGGGCACAACAGTAAACACGGAGAACACCTTTGTCGGCGGAAAGGAAATGCACCGTCGCCGATTGGCTGACTTGCCTTATCCCGAAAAGGTGCGGATTGTGATTGAATTGCAAAAGATCGCCGCCCCCATCCTGAAAGCGCGAGGTGTAACGGTCAGCCCATGGCGTCTGAATGAGCAAGATTGTTTACTAAAATAAACAACCATTCCGCTTTCGTTTGTTTCGTGGTTGAGGTTGTTTTTAACCGCGAATTGTGCGAATTGTGCGAAAAGTAGTTGGAAATATTTCAGAATATGAGAAGATGGAGAACAAGCGACAAAGCGAGGAGGATAACAGAGGGTTCTGGCATGGATAAAGGAAAGACCGTTGCCGAATTTTTTGCCGGGATCGGTCTCATGCGTATGGGACTGGAACTGGCGGGATGGCGCGTGGTATGGGCGAATGACATCGACGCTGATAAAATGAGAATGTACCGTGGGCATTACTCGGACGACGCGGCACACTTCCATCTGGGCGATGTTCATGCTGTATAAGGATCATTCATGGCCGCTTCATCCCAGAAAATGAATCACAGAGACCGTCAGATTCTGTGCGGCCTATTTCTCTCCAAATTCGACAAGAAGGGCTTGCAGTACCTTGGCTTTAACAGTTTTACCGAGGCATTCAACACGCTCGGCTATAGCCTCAATGCCAAACCGGCATCCATAAAAAATTACCGAGATGAACTTGATCCGTTCTTCCCCAATGCGCGAATGGGCTGGCACAAGCGCTCTATCAGAGAGCACTGTCAGCGTATCCTTGACGAATACAAGACAGTTGATCTTGTTGATCTTGGCGAGATCATCAAGGGGTTTCTCTTGCCAGCCCGCGAGACGGACTCTATGCCGGAGGTGAAACGGGTGTTGAGTCTGCATGACCCTGAGCCGTCTGCATCATTTGCAAAGCGTCTGATCACAGGCAAGGCTGCCGAAAGCTATTTTATGACGCACTATAAGGATATGGCGGAGTTTGCAACTGCACAACTTACAGACACAACTGAATGGGGGTGTGGCTTCGATTTCAAGATGACGCCTCATGGTAACGATCCACATCCGTTTTATGCTGTCGAGATCAAGGGGCTGCGGGGGCGCTCGGGGCAGATACAGATGACTGATTTGGAATTCGAGATGGCAGAGGCACTCCGTGAGCGATACTTTCTTGTCTTGGTATGCAATTTCATCGAGGCGCCTTTCCATAACGTGATTAATAACCCGACGAAATCAGCAATTCAGTTCAAACAAGTGAAACGAAAGGAGATAAAGCTCTCATGGACGGCCAACATCAACGTATGATTGAAGGAAATCTATACGTATTCTCCATGCCTTCGAACTTGGACAAGGCTTCTCTGGCAGCGGGAATCGACGAAGGTTTGGAGACGGCGAAATGTGGTAAAATTCTTGGCTCAGGCATGTTGCTCGGTGGCGATCCCACTATCTGTCTCGAAGTTGGGGCCTTCGACCGGGACAAGGCAGATGCCGTGATATCGCGCGTCTGCCAAAAGATGAAGTGCCACGACTATGAGATGGCTTGGGATTGATTTGTGCGATCAAGGACATAGGGCAGCGATGTGCTTTGTTGTTAGTACTGGAAAAACAACAGAGTACGGAGCGGTTTTCCGCCAGATGAGGCAAGGTAAATGTGTGGCATCTGAGGGGAGTAGACATGAATAACAAACTGATACGCGTATGCGTTGTAGGGATTCTGCTGGGTATGTGCGGCGGGGTGGAGGCGGCGGATTATTTCAAGATACGCGGCGGCATTCCTAACAGCCAGTACTTTTTCAAGAATGACAAGGTCGGCAACCAGTATCTCTTTTTCATCGGCAATGAGGTTTTGTCGGGCGCGGGTCTTAAGGATCAGAGCC
>Ga0255347_1000648_pt1 | contig 61772 bp, 50 predicted proteins | sample wastewater_treat_2_FD_192479 | JGI IMG/M metagenome (GOLD analysis project Ga0255347, IMG submission 192479) | Wastewater microbial communities from Lulu Island WWTP, Vancouver, Canada - plant24 | ecosystem: Engineered > WWTP > Wastewater > Unclassified | place: Canada: Vancouver, British...
TCCTTTTCTTTAATAAAATCAAAATTATGCAAGGTAGCTTGTTTGACGATCACGCCACCAATCTCAACAGGTTCGAGGATTGCAAAGGGCGTAATCACACCCGTGCGGCCTACATTGACACCAATATCGTTGAGTTGCGTGGTAACTTCCTGTGCAGGGAATTTATAAGCAATCGCCCCACGAGGATCTTTTCCAACAACGCCCAATTGATCTGCCAGGTTCAGGTCATTAACTTTCACCACCATCCCATCTACTTCGAATGGAAAAGTATCAGGCTCTGTTTCTTCACAGATTTTAATGACTTCATTCATAGTTGCACAATGACGAGAAGCAGTGGAAACAGGAAATCCCAGTTTTCGTAAATAATCGAGTGTCTCCCATTGAGTGGCAGGAATTTCACCGCCTTCAGAATGAACAATTGCATAAACCAAAAGGGTCAATGGTCGCTGGGCAGTTATCCTAGAATCTAATTGGCGGAGAGAGCCAGCAGCCGTATTGCGCGGATTAAGGTAAGTTTTTTGTCCTTGCGCCTCCAGCCTACGGTTTAATTCTTCAAAATCCGCTTTATAAATTAAAACCTCTCCGCGCACCACAAGTTCATTTGGAACCAGAGGGCCATCAATTGCAACAGGGATATGCAAGGGCAGGGCTTTAATTGTTCGCAGATTCTCAGTGATATCCTCACCCACCTCGCCATTGCCGCGGGTAGCGCCCTGTACAAAGGAGCCTCCTTGGTAATGCAGTACAACCGTCAGTCCATCCAATTTAGGCTCCAGAACAAAATCAGCCTTTTCAGCTCGAGGGTCTATACGTGTAATGCGCGCATGCCAATCTCGCAGGTCCTGACCATTAAATGCATTGCTCAGGCTCAGAATAGAAACCGGATGAGAAACCTTTGAAAACTGTTCCAAGGGGTCAGCCCCAGCTCGCTGCGAAGGCGAATCCGGCGTGACCCATTCTGGATGGTCTGCTTCGATTGCGTTGAGCCGTTTCAGTTTCTTGTCAAACTCGCTATCACTAATTACAGGATCGTTTAGCACATGATACCGATAATTATGGTAATGAAGTTCATTTTTTAATGCCTGGTACTCCTCTTTGAGGTCACTTGGTGTCATTCCATCTCCCATATATACAAAAACCGTTCTTTGAATTTTACACGATACTGATCTTAAATAAAAATATTCCCGGTGAGATTCGAACTCACATTTACGGCTCCGGAGGCCGTCGCCTTATCCATTAGGCTACGGGAACGAAAATTGTTGGTGTTTTTCACCACGACTTTCAATTATACCCAAATATCGCCAGCCGACCACACCTCAATTTAATATCAATTTGGTTCGTCGAACGAGATAAGCTGTATTGGGATAACCCAGCTCTTCTAGGACATCATCTGGCCGACCAGTGGCCCGTGGTTCAGCTTTTAATCGCATCCAAATCCCAAGATTGCCAATCAAGGGGGTAACAACTTGCAAATCAAGAATTAACGGACGTAAATCATAGGTTTTCTTGCGGCGAATTTTAATTATCCCTGGTTTGTCCATTAATGCACCAATTTTCAAGCTCAATTCCAGAGTGTTTTGCGGATCATAAAAACTGACCTCAAATTCACTGGCTTTCACTTGCATCTGTAAAGCATCTTCGCGATTATCAATTTGTTGAACCGAATAGATTTCTAAGCCAGGCGGGGAGGCTTTTTTCAACTTCGCCTGAACCTCTGCTAATGGGCGGGGTGCATCCATCCAAAAATCGAGCAGTTCTTCATCGCTGACAAAACCAAGCGGAAGGGCAGAAGCCAAATTCAACCGTGCGCGCGGGTGAAATCCTTTTGTATAGCGAACAGGCAGCGCGGAGCGTCGAAGGAGTCGTCCCCATAAACGCTGCAAATCCAGATGTCCGATAAAACGCAATGAAGCTTCTTTTCCATAACGTACACGGATACGAACGATTTCTGGCAATTGTGGATTCATGGACATTTCCATCCGCCTCCTGGTTCTGCCAGACGCAAATCGTTGAATGAAGCTAGTATCCCACAGGCATAACAGTGCTCTCGACAATCGGGCCGTACTTTTCCAGCCATGCTAAGTCGATAATCTTCCAATAAAAAGGATTTTCGAACGCCAGCATTGATATGATCCCAGGGTAAAACTTCATCCAGTGCGCGTTCCCTAAAAGAAAAGAAGTCCGGGTCTAAACCACATTCAGCAAAGGCCTCCAACCAGGGGGTGATCTGGAATTGATCCCCCCATGCGTCAAAACGAGCACCCTTCCGCCAGGCTTGTTCGATCACTTTGGCCAAGCGCCGATCGCCACGGGAAAGCCAGGCTTCCAGTAAGGACACCTGAGGGTCATTCCAGGTCATCTTAATTTTTGTGCCCCGAAAAGCATCCCTTAATAAGGACAATTTGGCTTCAATTGATTCAGGATCAGCAAAAGGAGACCATTGAAAAGGCGTATGCGGTTTTGGAATAAAGGTGCTCACCCCAACATGTACTTTTACCCGACCACCGGCAATTTGACGACCTTCCTGCAAAATCGCTTTGCTTATGTTGGCAATCGCCGCTACATCTTCCATTGTTTCTTGTGGATGTCCGATCATGAAATACAATTTGAGTGATTTCCAGCCATGCTGAAACACTGAACGAATTGTTTGCATCAAATCAGCATCACTGAGCGGCTTGTTGATAACCTTTCTCAATCGCTCTGTGCCGGCTTCTGGAGCCAGGGTAAACCCGCCGCCCGGCGAAAGTGTTTGTAAAACGTCCATTAAATCATCGGAAAAGGATTCGATCCGCAATGATGGCAAAGCAATATCCACCTGACGTTCTTTTAAAAGGGCCTGCAAACCTCCAATTAATGGGACAATGTCACTGTGATCAGATGAAGAAAGGGATAACAAGCCAACTTCCTCGTATCCGGTTTGATCCAATCCACTCTTAATGGCACTGAGTACTTCTTCTATAGGCCGCTCGCGAATGGGTCGATTGACCATCCCAGCATGACAAAATCGACATCCGCGCGTGCAGCCGCGCATAATTTCAATACTAACTCGCTCGTGTACAACTTCAACATTTGGAACCAGAAAACGAGATAAAGGTGGAGGAAGTTTTGCCAAAATTCGTTTTACAACCGGTAACTTCACATCCTCATATATGGGTTGAACGGCTCGGATTCTCCCGTCGTGAAAATAATCAACCTTCACCAGGGCGGGAACATAGACTCCTGGGATATCCGTCAGACGTACAAGAAGTTCCTGTCGCGATCCTCCTGATTCCTTCCACACTTGGTGAGCAGCAACAACTTCCAGGATTGCTTCTTCACCTTCTCCTATGACAAATGCGTCAACAAAATCCGCCACGGCTTCCGGATTAAATACTGCCTGTCCCCCTGCAAGCACCAACGGGTGATCTGCTGATCGATCTTTGCTGTATAAAGGTATGCCAGAAAGGTCGAGAATATTCAGGAAATTTGTATACAATGTCTCGTAAGGGAGGCTAACCCCGATAATATCAAAATCCAGTAAAGGACGTTTACTCTCCAGGCTAAAAAGGGGAATGCTTGCGTCACGTAAAACAGCTTCCATATCAACCCATGGGGAAAAAGCACGCTCTGCAACAATATCACTCTGCTGGTTTAACAGGTCATATAACAAAGCAATTCCTAAATTCGATTGTCCTAAATCGTAAATATCCGGAAAGACAAGGGCAACATGGGTTTGCACGCTCTCCCAGGGTTTGTTCACCTGGTTCAACTCGCCTCCCACATACCGCCCAGGTTTTTCTACCGTGGGAAGTATTCTTTCAAGCCGCTCTGATAAGCGTTCCTGATTTAAAAAAGGCACTTCAAACCAAACCCTTGTAAGTTCCGCCATCAACCGTCAACAACAATCCTGTAATATATGAAGCTGCAGGAGAGAGAAGAAAAGCAGCTGCTCGTGCAAATTCCTCGGGTTTTGCCATGCGCCCAAAAGGAGCATCGGTGTTTTGTGCTTTAATTTCCATTTCAATCGTGGTGTTGTTGCGCTTTGCCCGGTCTGCCATTAATTGCTCGACCCGTTCTGTTTGCGTCCATGAAGGTAAGATCGAATTGAACCGAATGCCCTCGCCACCCAGTTCAAGTGCCAGGGTTTTCGTCAATCCAGCAGTCGCTGCTCGGATGCTATTAGAAAGGATCAGGTTTGGAATCGGCTGTTTCACAGACATTGAAGTCACTGTCAGAACAGAAGGTACTTCCGATTGTCTGAGTGCTGGCAATGCTGCTCGGATCAAGCGCACATGGCTCATGAATGATAGATCAATTGCGTCCAACCAGGTTGCATCATCAATATCGACAAACAATGCTGGTGCCGGTCCGCCCGAGTTCGTGAACAATAAATCCAGGCTGCCAAAAGCCGATAAGGTCTGCTCGATCAATCTTTCGGGGGTTTTAGGGTCGGTCACGTCTCCGGGCAAAAGTTCGACCATCACACCATAATCAATCAGTTCTTTTTTGGCCAATGCAAGTTTTTCAGGATCTCGACTATTCAGTGCGATTTTAACACCTTCTCCGGCAAGCACTTTTGCAGTTGCCAACCCCAGGCCGCGACTTGCACCAGTTAACAGGACAGTTCTGCCTTTTAATCCAAGGTCCATGTTTTCCTCTTTTTAAATAATAATTTCAATTTTCTGACCGGTTAAAGGTAAATCAGGCCATTGCCTTTCAAAAAATATAGTTATGTTAGCAAGGAATTTCTCAATATTAGTGCCAGAGCTGGCAGCACAAGCAATTAATAAAACACTGCTTTGCCAGAGGTCCTGATGATCGTATTCCACTACGGAGATATTAAATTCTTTATGTAGGCGAAAAATGATCGGCTTAATTAACCGGCGCTTTTCTTTCAGAGACAGGCAATTTGGCAGGTGCAATGTTAATGTGAGTATTCCGACAGCCATAGGTTTAATTAAACCCAACAAACCCTAAATGTCAATCAAACCTTGCGCTCGCTGATTACCGGATTTGTAAGTGTGCCAAGCCCCTCAATAGTGATTGAAACAACGTCGCCATCCTGTAAATCTCCAACCCCTGCCGGGGTACCGGTTAGAAGAAGATCCCCGGGTTCCAGCGTCATTATCGATGAGGCGAAAGCAATCAATCGAGGGATTGAAAAAACCATATCACGTGTTGAGGCCATCTGGCGCAAAGCCTGGCTGACATGGCATGTGATCAACGCATCAGCAGGATCAAATTCAGTCTCAATCCAGGGTCCTAGCGGGCAAAAAGTGTCAAAGCCTTTGCCGCGTGTCCAGGTAACATCGCTGCGCTGCAAATCACGTGCCGTCACATCATTGGCAATTGAATAACCAAAAACGTAATCCATCGCAGTTTCGAGGTTTATCCAACGCCCACGCTTTCCGATCACAACCGCCAGTTCTGCTTCATGCTGCACCTGGTTCGATTGCGGTGGCAAAATGATCGCATCACCCGGACCGATCAGGCTGCTACCAGGTTTGAAAAACAGGATTGGTATCTCACCTACTTCGTTGCCGTGTTCTTTTGCGTGCGCTTCATAATTTCGCCCCACACAGATGATCTTTCCCGGTAGCACCGGTGGCAACAAATGAACTGCATCAATTAGCAAGTCGGGCTCAAGGCGGCGATAAGCAGAAAATGGATCACCATCAATTTCACCAATCCTGTCTTCAAAAAGCCAGCCATATCGTGGTTCATATTGTTCTGTTTTAAAACGGATAATTTTCATACAGGAAATGATACCATTTAAATAAAAGTCTGCGGTATAATATGAACTTCGGGCGGATAGCTCAGTTGGTTAGAGCGCTTCTCTTACACAGAAGAGGTCGCAGGTTCGAGTCCTGTTTCGCCCATTTTCTGAATAAAGGGGTGCTATTAAAAGATTATTCACATTAATCCAAAAGCCAAACATTTCAATGACTAGCCTAACTTTTTGCATCCTGCTTTACAAATATTCAACTCATCAAAAAGATTAGGCAATAGAGTAAATTTCATTAGCCTGACAGGATTTTCTTATTATCAACTTCTCTTATTCTGTTAGAAATGATTTTAATTTTGGAGAGCACAACTAATTCAATAAAAAATGCCCCTAATCTATCTGGGAAAAAGGGCACAATATTTTTTTACTTACAATGAAGTGGAAGGATTACTATTACTTCTTTTCCTGATCAGAATCCTTATTTCTCTTTTTAACATTCCGGGTATGAAAAGCATACATTCCAAAGTACACTAAAAAAACAGCACCTCCAAAAATCAGGCCCCACAAAATTCCCGTTCCCCACTCACCAGACCCGCGTATTATTTGATAAGCCACCCAAACAGCAAGCCCAACACTGGCTAGGACAATAATCTGCAATCCACTTGATTTTGAAATCCAGGGTTTTCTTTCTAAGATCACTTCAGTTTGCTTTTTCTCTTTTTTCTTACTTTTTTTACTCAAAGTTTTCTCCCAGATATTACTAAATAATAAGACCCGATATAAAAAAATAGGGGCGAAGGAAATCCTCGCCCCTTGTTGTTTCGGAAGGTGAAATTACTCTTCGACCCAGCCGAATGTTCGAGTAACGGCTTTCTTCCAGCCCTTGTAGATTTCTTCGCGTTTTTCCGCGTCCATCTCGGGTTGCCATTCTTTGTCAATGCCCCAGTTCTCGCGCAGGTCTTCAACTTCCTTCCAGAAGCCAACAGCAAGACCGGCAGCATAGGCTGCACCCAGAGCGGTCGTTTCAGCAACGGTCGGTCGGATAACCGGAACGCCAAGAATATCAGATTGGAATTGCATCAAAAGTTCATTAAAGACCATTCCACCATCAACCTTGAGAGCAGTCAGTTCAACGCCAGAATCCAGGTTCATGGCGTCCAACACCTCACGAGTCTGGTAAGCGGTAGCTTCAAGGGTTGCACGTGCAATATGGCCCTGATTGACATATCGGGTCATTCCAACAATGACGCCACGAGCATCGCTCTTCCAGTAGGGCGCAAACAAACCAGAGAATGCAGGGACAAAGTAAATGCCGCCAGCATCATCAACGGTTTTAGCCAGTGCTTCCACATCGGATGAGCTCTCAATGATCTTCAAGTTGTCACGCAGCCATTGGACCAATGCACCGGTGATAGCAATGGAACCCTCAAGTGCGTAAACAGCAGGTTGATCACCAATCTTGTATGCCAGGGTGGTCAATAAACCATTCTTTGACTGGACTGGTTCGGTTCCGGTGTTCATCAGCATGAAGCAGCCGGTGCCGTAGGTGTTCTTTGCTTCACCAGGTGCATAGCAGGTTTGACCGAACAAAGCAGCCTGCTGATCGCCCAGATCACCAGCAACAGGAATTCCCTCAAGTCCGCTATTCTTTGCATATCCATAAACTTCACTGGATGCTTTAACAGCCGGCAGCATAGCACGCGGAATTGTCAAAACTTCGAGCATATCCGGATCCCAGTCCAGGGTCTCCAGGTTCATCAGCATGGTACGGGAAGCATTACTGACATCAGTAATATGAACACCGCCATCAGGTCCACCGGTCAGGTTCCAAATGACCCAGGTGTCGATATTGCCGAACAACAATTCGCCGGCTTCTGCTTTTGCACGGGCGCCTTCAACGTTATCAAGGATCCATTTAACTTTTGGTCCTGAGAAATAGGTTGCCAAGGGCAAACCCACTTTTTCGCGGAAGCGATCCTGACCACCATCTTTAGCAAGGTCATTGCAAATTTGATCGGTGCGGGTATCCTGCCAAACGATTGCGTTGTAAACTGGTTTACCGGTTGCTTTTTCCCATACAACGGTGGTTTCACGCTGGTTGGTAACACCGATAGCAGCAATATCTTTGATATCAATATCGTGCTTCTTCAAAGCACCCAGAATAACATCCTGAGTTGCCTGCCAAATCTCCAAAGGATCGTGCTCCACCCAACCTGGCTTGGGGTAAATTTGCTCGTGCTCTTTTTGATCAATACCAACAACTGCTCCCGCATGATCAAAGATCATAAAACGGGTGCTGGTCGTTCCTTGATCGATTGCAACTGCATATTTTGCCATTTTTTTGCTCCTTTTTGTAACTAGTTGATTATTGTTTTAACTGCAATTTGCCCAAACTTTTGCGGCCGTATCAAGCAACAAGAAGGTCGAAGTTGCACCTGGATCTTGATGCCCAGCACTGCGCTCGCCAAGATAGCTGGCACGCCCCTTGCGGGCGACTAAGGGAATCGTCGCTATCATGCCTTCTTCTGCAGCTTTAGCCGACTTTTTCAATCCTTCATTTAACGATAGACCCTGATCAACAGCATCTTTCAACGCTTGAACCGCAGGGACTAACGCATCAACCATTGTTTTCTCCCCTGGTGTGGCTTTGCCTAAATTCATCACTCCTTCAGTAGCTGCCTCAAGTGCTTTAGCCCAATCTTCCAGACCAAAGGATTCTTTACCATTAATAGATTTTCCTGCCCGAATAAAAACTGTTGAGTATAAAGGACCACCAGCTCCACCAACTTTTGAAAGCAGAGTCATCCCAACAGTCATTAATATTTTTTCAATATTTACTTCTTCGGTATTGGATAATTTCTCCACAACAGCCCGGAATCCCCGGTCCATGTTTGCGCCATGGTCTGCATCGCCAATTTGTGCATCGAGTTCGGTAAGATATTCTTTGTTTTTGGCAATCACCTCGGCATATGAACGAATCCACTCGAGGATGCCATCTTTCGTAACAGCCACAGAAACCTCACTACTATAGAGTCTGAATTTTCATTCAGACTCTATAGTTCTATATTAATATATTTCAAATTCCCCAGCGCATACCGGCAGTATTTACCGGAGCATCCCAAAGCTTAAGGAGGTCTTCATCCATCTTCAACAAAGTGATGGATGCACCAGCCATTTCTAAGCTTGTGATATAGGGTCCAATTAAATTGCGGACAACTTTAATGCCCTTAGCTTCGAGTAACTCGTAAGCTTTCCGATAAACGATATAGAGTTCGATCAAAGGTGTACCACCCATGCTGTTCACAAACAACAGCACTTCATCTCCTGATTTAAAGGGCAAATCTTCGACGATTGGGATGAGCAGCATTTCAGTGATTTCGTCAGCAGGTTTGATCTTCATTCGCTCGCGGCCGGGCTCTCCGTGGATGCCAATGCCGATTTCCATTTCATCTTCCGGCAGGTCAAAGGTTGGCTTTCCTGCATGGGGAACCGTACAGGATGTTAAAGCCATGCCCATACTGCGCCCTTGCCCGTTGATTTTTCGTGCCAAATCAGCAATTTCTTTCAGCGAACGTCCTTCTTCTGCTGCTGCTCCGACAATTTTTTCCATCAGAACCGTCAAACCGACACCCCGTCGGCCAGCAGTATAAAGGCTATCTTTCACCGCAACATCATCGTCAACCACAACCGACTCAACCTCAATTCCTTCAGCTTTGGCTAAATCTGCAGCCATTTCAAAATTCAAGATATCGCCAGTGTAATTTTTAACAATGTGCAAAACACCTGCTCCCCCATCAACTGCTTTTGTTGCTTCTAACATTTGATCAGGAGTCGGGCTTGTAAATACAGCGCCCGGACAGGCAGCGTCAAGCATTCCCAGTCCGACGAAACCGCCATGCATGGGTTCATGACCACTACCACCACCAGAGACGAGGCCTACCTTCCCTTTTATTGGCGCGTCAACGCGCACAATGTAATCAGGGTCATAATGAACTTTTACAAGATCAGGATGCGCAAGCTCAACACCTTTGAGTTCCTCGAGTACCACTTCCTCTGGATTATTAATTAGTTTCTTCATGCTTAGTCACCTTTTGGAAGGTTCTTGGCAATGAACAGATCATAAAGAACCAATCCGATGGGACCACCAATCATTGGCATCAAAACAGGTGGGATCAGCCAGTACAGTCCATCGAAGAGGCCCTTACTTCCTACTAGCGCACCCAAGATACGGGGACCAAGATCACGGGCAGGGTTGATGGAGTATCCACTGGGGCCGCCGAGGGAAAGACCAACCGCCAGGACACCTAAGGCAACGATAAAGGGTCCAAAGTTGTTCTTCAATCCCATGTTCTTTTCATCACCGGAAGCCGCTACCGCCAGCAGAAGTACGATCGTGCCGAAGATCTCAGCGATACAGGCGGTCAGCATGCTATAGGGAGCTCCACCGGTTGCTTGTTCAGCCTGGAAGAATGATTTACTGAATACTGAGCCAGGTCCGGTTGACCAAACATTGGGCATACCAGCTGCAATCAAGCCGTCGCGATAGATTAAGTAAACAGCGAGGGCACCAAGGAAAGCACCGAGCATCTGGGCAATGATAAAGGGAATAACCTTCTTCCATGGGAAATCACGTTTGATTGCCAAGGCAAAGGTTACGGCAGGGTTAAGATGCGCACCCGCAACACCGCCTGAGACGAATACAGCAATGAGAACTGCCATTGACCAGCCAATGGTGATGGTGTTCCAGTTATAAGCAACGCCAGCAAGGCGAGGAGCCAAACCAACGTTTGCAACAACACCGTCACCCAGGAGGATCAAAACAAAGGTTCCAAATACCTCTCCGATAAATTCATTCAATGTTCTGTCTTTCATTTTATTTTTACTCCTCTTTGATTAAATATGAATTTGAAAAAATAGTAGGAAGCAAATAAACGTTGACACCTTATCTAATTTTTGTTATCCTCTCCTTTCTTTGCGACTTATCGCGAAATAGTTTCTTTGCCAATTAAGTTTAGTTCTCAAGCATTAATCGTTCCTAATCTGATATATGCTTGGTTAAAAAAATTCAGGAACCCACGCTAAACTAAACTTGATGGCACCGTTGATTGAAAAAAGGTTTGTGAAGTGCATCTTATTTGCGGTTCCTGACCAGAAAAATGTTGGAATAACATTCTTTTATATCTTATTTTCTTGTTATTTTATATCATAAACTTCAATTTTTTACAAGGTTTGTTTTTGTTTTAAAATGGTAGATTTTTAAAAAATCTCTCTAATTTAAAACGACCTTTTTATATTCCAATTTTTAAAATTATTCTTTTTTAGCCGATAACTTGTAGTATAATTGCCCAATGTTAGCTCAATCGTTGATGTTTTTTATTATACACCTTTAGAGTATCACATGAGCAAGCAATTTTTTATCAGGTGCAAAAAAAATTCCCAACAAAATTTCAATGCGCTATCTTTCATTCTACATGAAATTATCAGATCTGTCAACATAAGCTATTTGGTTTTATGAGTTATAAATGGGTTAATAATGCAAATTTCGCAGGTTATTTTTATAAGATAATGATAAAATCAAATAAAATTTCTTCATCCGACATTATCAAGAAGAAACGGAGGTAGTAGTGCAAGAAAAATATGATTACATCGTAATTGGAGGAGGCGTCGTTGGTTGCATCATTGCGCGCACGCTCTCGCGCTATGAAGGCAGCCTGCTGCTCATTGATAAAGAGGCTGATCTTTGCATGGGCACTACGGCTGCCAACACTGCAATTGTTCATGCAGGATACGACCCACTTCCTAACACCCTGAAAGCCCGTATGAATGTGCTTGGCAATCCGATGTGGGATAGTTTAGCGGGTGAATTAAATTTTGCCTTTGAAAGAAGAGGTGATTTTGTTGTGGCTGTAGGTGAGGATGAGTTGCCTGCCCTGGACACATTAATGCTCCAAGCTAAGAAAAACGGCGTTCCAGGTTGTTCAATATTAAGTGGTGCCGAGGTTCGCCGTCGAGAGAAAAATATCAATCCAAATGTGAGCGGCGCCTTGTGGGCTTCCACGGGCGGCATTTGTGATCCCTTTGCTGTGACCATTGCAGCCGCTGAAAATGCTGTGATGAACGGCGCTGTTGTAAAACTGAATACTGAATTTAAGGAATTTATTTTTGATGGTGATCGCATAATCGGCATAAAAACCAACCAGGGCGATTTCTATTCCCGTTGGGTAATCAATGCTGCCGGGTTGTTTTCAGATTTTGTGATGCATCAGGCTGGTGTTCGCCCAGAATTTTTCATAAAACCTCGTAAAGGTGAATACTTTATCTTTGATAGCGCTGATGTTGCCATTGATAATGTGCTTTTCCCGGTTCCCTCTGAAAAAGGAAAAGGCATATTGGTCACCACAACCGTCCATGGCAACACCATCCTGGGGCCAAACGCCAACATTATCGACGACAAAGAAGATACTTCCACGACTACGGAAGGCATGAATGAAATCTGGAGCTTTGCACACAGTTTGGTGCCATCGCTCCGCAAAAAACATGTTATTGCAACCTTCGCTGGCTTACGCCCGATGGGTAACGCCCCTTGTAAAACCCCAGGTGTAAATTACAATCAGGACTACATTATCGAAATTCCCGAAGAAGTGAATGGCTTTGTGAACTTAGGCGGGATCGAATCGCCTGGTTTGGCATCTTCACCTGCAATTGCTCAAGAAGTTGTTGATTTATTAAAAGATGCTGGTGAAAAGTTGGTGGTTAAAAAGGATTACGACCCCATCCGTCCGGCACGACCTCGCTTCAGGGACATGTCTCAAAAAGATCGTAAATTATTGGTTGAAATGGACCCGCGTTATGGGCGAGTTATTTGCCGTTGTGAAAACGTTACTGAAGGTGAAATTATCGCAGAAATCCATGCTCCTGTACCGGCAAGGACATATGACGCCATCAAACGTCGCACCTGGCTTGGAACGGGTCGCTGCCAGGGTGGCTTCGATACACCTCGCGTCGTTGAAATCTTAGCCAGAGAATTAGGTGTCTCACCCTTAGAAATCACCAAGCGGGGTGAGGGTTCAGAATTCTTATTTAGACCGACAAAAATGGTGGAGTAAAAATGTTGAAAAATAATATTTACGATGTTGTGATTATTGGCAGCGGTCCTGGCGGTTTAGCAGCAGCCGTTGCGGCAAAAAAAGCGGGTGCTGAGGATGTTCTTGTCATCGAACGGGATACCGAATTGGGCGGTATTTTATTGCAATGCATCCACAATGGCTTTGGGGCAGAGATTTTTAACGAAGACCTCCCCGGTCCAGCTTATGCACAGCGTTACATTGATGAAAGTCTTGCGCTTGGTGTTGAGATTTTACTCGATGCCATCGTTCTTGAAGTAACACCAAACCGGAAGCTTTATGTTTCCAGCCAGGAATACGGCTTTTTAGAGATCAACGCACGGGCAATAGTTCTGGCCATGGGTTGCCGAGAACGCACCCGAGCGATGATTCAAATTCCGGGTATGCGCCCTGCCGGTGTATTCACCGCCGGAACTGCGCAACGTTTTGTTAATATCGAAGGCGATATGCCCGGTGAGAAGGTTGTTATCCTTGGCTCTGGCGATATTGGCATGATCATGGCCCGTCGGCTTACCTTTGAGGGCGCAAAAGTTGAACGCGTATTAGAAATTTTGCCCTACCTCTCAGGCTTAACGCGAAACTATGTTCAATGCCTGCAAGACTTTGATATTCCGCTGTTTTTTGAGCATACCGTTAAATATATCCATGGGAAAAACCGTGTCGAAGCTGTTGAAACTGTCGCTGTTGATAAAAACTGGAATTTCATTCCGGGCTCTGAAGAAATTATCCCCTGTGATACCCTTCTCCTTTCCGTTGGATTAATTCCCGAAAATGAGCTCTCGCGTCAGGCGGGTGTTGAACTCGACCCAATCACCGGCGGACCATATGTTGATGAAAGCAGGCAAACGAATGTGCCGGGTATTTTTGCTGCTGGCAACGTAGTGCATGTTTACGATCTTGCGGACTGGGTGACTTTGGATGGTTATGAAGCGGGTAAGGGTGCCGCAAAGTTTGCCAAAGCCCTCCGAGCAATTGAGACAGCTCACATTCCCGTCATCGCAGGAAATAACGTCCGTCATGTTGTTCCCCAATCAATTAACAAGCTCAGCCTGGAAGATGATGAGATCGAATTACAATTTCGCGTTCGCTCACCCATTGAAAGCCGTGTGATGATCGAAGTTCACGACGGTGAAAATCAGATTGCTCGCAAGGCTGCACGCTACGCGCGTCCGGGTGAAATGAACACGATCACTATTAAACCGAAAAACTTTGCTGACATTGAGAAAGCTGCCAGCATCACCGTTGATGTAAATCCACGATAGGAGTAAAAGATAATGGTGGAAAAAAGAAGATTAATTTGTATTAGTTGCCCAGTGGGCTGTGAGCTTGATGTCACTCTTGAAGACGACAAAATTATCTCCGTTGAGGGCAATTCCTGTAAATTAGGCTTAGATTATGCTCAACAAGAAATCTTTGACCCCCGACGAATGGTTGCTTCAACGGTAAAAATCAAGCATGGCTTTCATCCTTTAGTGCCCGTTTATACGGAACACCCCATCCCCAAACCGATGATTATGGATGTACTGGCTGAAATTAGAAAGGTTGAGCTGGAAGCACCTGTTAAGACCAATGATATTGTGATTGAGAATGTCCTGGGTACCGGGGTCAATATCATTGCCAGCAGAGACATGCCAAGGGTTTAATCACAAAGAAATTGACCTGATAATAAAATTATTTTTATTATCAGGTCAACTTGATCATTCTCAAGATTGGCAATTTTGCCATTTGAAATTTTTGAAAAGAAAAGTGCTTTTGTTTTCTCCGGTGAAGACGAAGCAAAAATCAACTTATAGTATACATCCAACGAAATAAATACACTACTCCTCATCCTCAAGATTGCGGTCAAACAAATCGATCAAAGCATCAATGACCGCATCTTTTTGGTTGCCGCTGGCACTGATACGAACCTGGTCGCCCTGGCGGCCCGTCAGCGTCATTACGGAGATCAGGCTGTTAGCCGCAACCGGACCCTTTTCTTTTGTTAAGTTTTCAATCATTACGGTCGCATCATATTCTGCGACCGTTTTTACAAATACGACCGCAGGCCGTGCGTGCAATCCTTGTGCGTTCGGAATGGTAAGGGTTATCTCCCTCTCATTATGCTCATCATCTGCTTTTTCATCGGACAACATGTCTTCATCGGCGTAATCGCTGGTTATTTCGGATAATTGTTCCGTTTTTAACCGGAGTGCTTGCATTGCTTCCTGGTAAACACTGGCTAAATCCGCACCAAGCCCGGCTTTAACAGTGGCGGCAATAGCGCCTTCAATAAAAGGCGCCGGGCAAACCCTGATGTTTGCCTTCATCTCATCAGAAACCATATTTAATGCCATCTCTGTACTCAGAACAGCACTGCCTAAATCCATCAGGATGAGGATACCGTCTTCCGAATAAGCGGCTTCAATTGCCTCCATAATCTCAACGGCATTGGTACCTAACTCCAGGTTGTCATCGCCTGTTCCGGCTGCAGTGAGAATGTTTACAGATTCAGTCGCCGTCATTTGTTTAATCATTTCAACAATGCCATCAGCAATTTTTTTACTGTGAGAAACAAGAATAAGATTAACCATTTAATGATCCTTTTTAACGCTATTTCCTCAAAATTATACCTGTTTACAAGCATTACAACGAATTTTGATTATTTTAATTGGAAGTGATACTGATCCGCCTCATTTAAAAGAAACCTGTTTGAAATAAAGGAAAGAGCAACGGGACATCCATTTTCCGTTCGATTTTTTCAAGATTATTTTTCGTTATTTTTTTGGTTAAATTTAAATTTTTTATTCCACCAGTGCAAATGTTATTAGTATCTGTTTTCTTCTAAAAGGCTGCTACTTGCGAAGTTAATTATAAAAGATCATAATACTATTCGCTTCCTTTTTTAAGTTTAGAACTTGCTTGGAAGCGCGGGATAGTATTCCCATCGTTTTATTTAATAATTTTAATAAGATTAACAAAAGGAAAGAAAATGAATACTAAAATATTTTCAAAAACAATTCTAACACTGCTAATTGCATCAACGCTCTTTACAGCTTGTGCCCCCTTTGCCGGTCAAAAGAAAACGATTTCTCTGGAGGCTCTCTATTCCGGTACCTGGCACCTGATTGCTTATGGAAACAAAAAAAGCACTCAAATTGTCACGCCTGGATTAAAAACATTTATTAACTTCCAGGAAGATGGCAACTTAAATGGGAACGCTGGTTGTAACAATTTTTTTGGCCCTTTTGAAGCCACCGAGAAAGGCAATTTGTCACTCAAAGAGGCGGTAGGCTCAACCCTTATGTATTGTGAAGACTTCATGGACGAAGAAGCTACTTTTTTAGCAGCCATTCAATCGGCTAAAAGTTTTCATTTTAACGATCATGACCAGCTGGTAATAAAATTTAAAAAGTCAGTAGAAGGCTTTGATTATATGCTTTTCGTCAATCAACAAGCAACACTGCTCCTTGGCACGGATTGGGTGCTCAGCTCTCTCATTGCAAAAAATAGTGATATCCCTGTTCCACCTGCCAGTGCACCGATATTGAATTTGGATGAAAACGGTCGTATGACCGGTCACGGCGGTTGTAACAATATTTTTTCAGACTTCACAGCTGCAGATGGAAGCATATCCTTTGGTCCAATTGCCAGCACCAGGATGTTCTGCGAAGGTTTAATGGAATTGGAGAACAGTTTTACCACCGCTTTGGATGCTGTCACCCGCTACGAAATTGTTGACGACCAGCTTGTTTTATCTACCGAAGATTTTTCAACTGTCCTGACCTTTTCCAGCTCCGTATTTGCACTTGAAGATACACACTGGTACTTGCAAATTTTAAATGGCGAAGATCTTCCTTCGAAAATCAAGGTGTCTCTCACCTTGTCACCGGAAAATAATAAAAAAGAAGGCGCCATTTTTGGTAGCGCAGGTTGCAACGGGTATACCGGCACCTACACCCTGGATGAAGATCGGATAAAAATCAACCTCCTTGGTATCACCGCGATGTTTTGTGAAGATGCCATGGATATCGAAGCAGCTTTTATCGCGGCATTACAGGACGAGCTGACTTATGAGATTCAGAGTGATCGTCTAACTTTACTTTCAGATAACAATAGGCTGATATTCTTAGGCGAAGCACCTTCTTTAGCGGGAGATTGGCGCCTGAACAGCCTGGGTACTCCTGACAACGCAGTAGAAATCGCTTTTGAAGACGAAATTTTAGCAAAATTTGAAATATGGGAAGGGTCGCTAATCGGATCTATCAACGGTAAAACATCTTGTTCTGAATACACAGCCCGGTTTTATACCAACCAAAATGCAATTGCCTTTGGTGAACCTGAGATTGACCTCCTCGATGCCTGTGCCGAAGGATCGGAGTTGGATACAAAATTTTTCGCAACCCTAAGCAAAACCACCCATTTTGGTTTTAGCATGGGTAGTTTGCTCCTTTTCGACGCTGAAGGCACGCAACTGGTGGAATTTGTTCCTCAGTTCAACTAGCTGTTTGTCATCTGCACAAAGAAGCCTGTTGATTTGTGGTGATTTCCCATTACAGTACAACCATTTACATGGTTGTACTGGGTTTTATGCTGCTTTTTAAAAATGTAAAAGCGCCCTTTATTTATTGAACGATTGTATTGTAATTTAATTATGTTTAAATAAGGAGATTGTACTGATGGAATTTGTAATTAATACTGGAAACCTTCTTGAAGAAGCAGCTGACCTGGCAATAATCTTTGCTGTAGAAGATGCCGCCTTACCCGATCCGCTAGCAGAAGTGTTCCTTGCTGACGATTTTTCAGGCAAATCCAAGCAAAGCCTTCTGGTATATGCCCGAAACACAATCACGCCTTCACGAGTTTTGTTAGTTGGCCTGGGCGAGGCTTCCAAGATTAATGCGGACACTTATCGCAATGCTGCTGCTGTTGCAATTAAAGAAGCCCTCCGCCTTAAAGCAGACCGGGTGTCTGTTGGAATACCACACGAAACTGAAGTGGATGAACAGGTCATCTCTCAAGCAATTGTCGAAGGTGTAATCCTCGGTAATTATCGTTTTCTTGAATATAAAACCAATTTAGAAGAAGATGATATTTTTGAAGTAAAAGAGATCCTGCTTTTCTGCCAGGATTTTCAAAAAGCAGAAAAAGGTGTTAAGGAAGGTCAGGCAGTTGCTGCGGGGGTGGTCCTTGCAAGAAATCTGGTCAACAAACCTGCTGCTGAGGTTACCCCTGGCCGTATTGGTGAGGAAGCCTTAGCGCTGGGCAATCGCTTTGGAATTAAAACAACCGTATTCGGTTTAAATGAATTGATTGCGCAGGGGTTTGGAGGCATCATTGCTGTTGGGAAAGCTTCGGTCAATGAACCCCGATTTATTGTTATGGAATATGGAGAGACTTCTGAAAACATCCCAACAGTCACCCTCATTGGAAAAGGCATCTCTTTTGATTCCGGCGGAATAGATATTAAACCCGCTGGCAATATGGCTGCCATGAAATGTGATATGAGCGGAGCAGCAACGGTGCTGGGCACCATGGAAGCCGTTGCCAGGTTAGAATTACCGGTTCATTTAGTAGGTCTGATTGCGTCTGCAGAGAACATGCCCGGTTCAAATGCCACTCGCCCAGGAGATATTGTTAAATCTTTAAGTGGTAAAACCATCGAGATTTTGAATACAGACGCTGAAGGAAGGGTTGTTCTGGCAGATGCAATCCATTATGCGCATCGTTTCAACCCCGATGCCATCATTGATTTTGCCACGCTTACCGGTGCAATTTTGATCTCCCTTGGGCAGCATGCCACTGGATTGTTTTCAACAGACCAAACATTGGCAGACAAAATCAAAGCAGCTGGTGAAAAGAGCACAGAACGTGTTTGGGAATTACCCCTCTGGCCCGAGTACCGAGAGATGGTTAAAGGTGATAATGGCGATTTAAAAAATTCCGTCGGCCGCCCAGCCGGTTCGATCACTGCAGCGGCGTTCCTTGCTGCCTTTGCGGGTGACTATCCTTTCGCCCATTTAGATATTGCCGCCACGGCCTGGTTTGAAACGCCAATCAAAGCCTATCATCAAAAAGGTGCCACCGGTGTTGGTGTCCGTATGATGGTCGATTTCTTGAAGGATTTTTAATCACCCGGCTTTGTTAGATTTGCCGCAGTATTAAAAGCTTTAGCAAAAATTTTATTCATCGCCAGGTGAAAAAACGCTTGTAGTTAAATCTTCCGATTTTTCTTACAAGCGTTTTCGTTTTTAACAGATCTTCTTGATGTATTTAGATAGTTTCTAAATTTCAGGAATACCAATTTTTCCACATGATTAAAACCTGGCCAGAACAAAATCTAAAAGAGCAGACGATTAATTCAAATATCATTACTGCAAGCATTGACTTATTTGCCAGAATATAACCTGTGCTTCAACCCAGTTCATACAAAAAATGTACCCACCATGAGAAGGTTTTCTTCGGGCAGTTTTTTAACCATATTTACAACTATCAATGATTAATCCAACGCCAGCAGGGGCTCCAATTCCAACAAAGATTTTGTAAACAACTCCAGATCAATCAGGCTGGTTTCTTTGTCACGATTGAGCCCTGAAACAACCAGTTCCAGGCGAGCCAAGAGGGTAATAGCCAAATCCGGATCCACTGCATCGATAGCCGGTTGTAATTCTTCCAATTGTGCTTCCGTGTTTGCAAGTGCTGCCTGAGCCCCTTCGTTATCATCAAGGAAAAGAGCAATCCGGGCATTGCTGACGTCCACCAATGTCTGGTAAAACAACGCATTCGCGCGAACCGCTGATAATTCCGCCTGTAATGTTTCGATTGCTTTGTCTGCTTTTTTGTTGCTATCCTTTAATTCTATATTTTCAGCCTCCAGGTCGTTGACCGCTTGATTGGCTTCGTCTAACGCAATGCGGGTTTCATCGAGCGTATCAGCAAGAGGTTTATAACGCGTAAAATGGTTGGTTAAAAAACCCGCTAAGAAGAGTAACCCCACCACTATCAGACCGATCAACATTTTTCGTAAGAAAAGTTGAAAGCGAGTAGGCGGTTTCTTTTCTTCTATTTTTTCTGGTTTTTGTTCTGGTGCAATTTCAGGTTCAGGCGTTTGCTCGAATGGCAAAGCGTTTTCATCAAGTTCCTCTGTCACCGGTTCTTGAAGTGCATTGTTTTCCGATGCGCTGTCCTGATCGAATGGGGCCGGCTCCTCGAACGCAGGTTGATTATCATTTAATTCGTTTTCCGTCATTTTTGTTCTCCTTGATGAGGAATGTTCAGATTGTTAATAATAAAACTTTTATTTTCAATTAATTATACCGATCATTGCGCATAAAAAATGCCATATGCTTATTTCCCTTCGTTGCTTTTTTTGAGAGTGGTTTTTATCCTTTATGAACTCTGTACAATGGTTCTTTCATTTGCCAGCCGCTATTTTATGAACATTACACTCTTTTTAATACAAGAATTTATAATGCGATTATAATTTTCATAATTTAAATCAGATTTTTAGGAGGTTGTTATGATCGCTATCATCGCTGACAGCACCTGTGACATCCCCGCAGAATTGGTAGAAAAATACGGGATCTATATTGTGCCGCAATACATCCTTTGGGGCGATGAACAATTTAAAGATCGGGTAGATCTTTCGCCCGAAGCTTTTTATCAGCGCTTAAAAACCGATCCTTTAAGACCAACCACTGCTCAGGCAACCAGTGATGATTTCCTCTCCACCATAGATAATGCGATCGAAAATGGCGCTCGGGAAGCGATAATTCTAACCGTGTCGAGTGCAATGAGCGGGACGTATCAAACAGCCCAGACAGCTACAAAACAAGCGAAAATTCCGGTATCAGTGATCGATGCAAAAGGGCCTACGATGACTTTAGGTTGGCAAACGCTGGAAGCCGCTCGAGCTCGCGATTCTGGCGCCAAAATGGCTGAAATCATCGACAGGGTTGCCACAGTGCGCGAAAAACTTGTCCAGGTCGTCGCCATGCAAACCATTGAGTACTTACACCAAGGCGGTCGGATTGGCGATGCCGCTAAATGGGTGGGAACTCTATTAAAAGTAAAGCCTGTGGTGAAAATTAATCACAAAAGTGGCAGGGTTGAACCAATTGGACTGGCACGCACGCATCAAGCCATGTTGCGCATGTTGTACAAGAAATTCTTCGACGCTCTCGACCTGGAAGGTAAGCTCCATATCGCTGTATTGCATGGGGGCGTACCGGAAGAAGCACAGCTTTTAGCAGAACGTATTCAAAAAGAGTTTGATCCTGTTAAACTTATTGTAAATATAACCGGACCAGTTCTGGGAATCAACACCGGGCCCGGCGCACTGGCACTTTGTGGTTTTTCAGGGTGATTTTTAATGCAATACCAATCTATTCCCAAGGTCGCTATCTTTACAAGGTGATATTTTTGCTCTTTCACGAACGGGTGAGAATCGTATTTAAATCCGCTTTTTTAAAATAATTTCGATAAGCTCGACTCTCTTCAAGCGCTTCCTTCAATGAGAGCTCAAGCAGGTCAATCGCTGGTTTGTCAGAGCTACTTGTTCCAGCATCGATAGATACAGTGTCTTCCTCAAAGTTTACACTTATTGCCCCCTTTGCTTGCCATAGCAACAATCCAATACGAACTGTCTCTTCATCAGCAGCACAGACAGCACCCAACCTTTCAATTTTTACTTTCCCATCGAAATGATTTATGGCGTATTTTGCTGCACCGCCCAAACAGGCTAAAAATTTTGCCGGGTTGTCAAGGTGAGGATCACATGCAAAAACCGTCACATGTTTTGGCTGCACGCGATCTAAAACATGTTGCAAAACAGCCTGTGATGGTGGTATCGTCCAGATGATTAAATGTGTGGACTTTCCAAGCTCATGCCGATTTTTAATGGGCAAGTTTTCAGGGTTATTGCCTTCGCCCCACATCTCGGCCTGTGGAAATTCTAATACGAGTTTAGCAAATTGCGTCTGAGGTTGAAGGTTTGCCCGACAATCGACAATCTCCATCTGGCGCTCTGAAATTTCCAGTTTTCCAACCTCTGAAAGGCGAAAATCAACCCATTCTGCGCTCAGTTGTGGCTTGCCCTTAAAATCACTTTCCGTTAATCGGCACACAAGGTCGAAACGCGCCTCGGGCAATAATTCATCGGCGCCATTCCACCAGATCAAGCGCATCTCATTGCCCTCTTGGTCAACAACCTTCACCTGACGGTGTTCCCGCTCAATTCCCACCAAAGATTCTGATGCAATTTGCACATTTTCAATCACAAAGTTCAATGGGGGGTTTCCCTCACCAAAGGGCGCCAAACGAGAAATATCTCTGACCAAATCCAGATCAATCTCATCGATACGGAGCGCTTGCGAAATTTCAATCGGAACCCCAACCTCACCAATGGGAAGTTTTTCTGCAACAGATGCAAGAAAGCGTCGTTTAAAGGCGGGTAGATTGTTAGCAGACAAAGATAAGCCAGTAGCCATCGGATGCCCACCAAAGCTGTTTAGTAAATCGCTTTGATCGCCAATTGCCTCTGTAATATGCAATCCTGTCACAGAGCGAGCCGATCCATGAATTGGATCGGTGCCCGTCAACAGGATCACGGGTTTGTGATAGCGTTCCACAAGACGGCTGGCTACAATGCCAACCACGCCTCCGGGCCAACTGGGATGGTGAAGGACTATTGCTGGCGCATGGCGGTCATCGTGGGAGGCTTGCAATTGCGCTTCCGCACCCTGTTCCACCTGCCGTGTTTCTGCACGACGCTTGATGTTAAGCCCTTCAATCAAAGTTGCCAGCCGTCGCGCTTCGGCACGGTCGTCCGTTGTCAAAAACTCAACCATCGAATTTGCATCGCCCAATCGCCCAACGGCATTCAATCGCGGAGCAATCTGAAAGCCAATGTGCCCTTCATTGATAAGATCTGGGTTAAGTTCCGCATATTCAAAGAGCAGTTGCAACCCAACCCGATTTGTAACCCGCAAACTTTGTAAACCTTTCTGCAGCAGATAACGTGTATCCCACCGTTGCTCGGCCACATCCGCAACAACACCCAAAGCCACCAATTCCTGCAGACGACTCAAATCTACATCCCTTTTCAAACTCAAAGACAAGGCTTCAATTAATTTATAAGCCACGCCCACACCGGGCAGCGTCTTCAAAGCATGCCCTACATCCAGACGCTGGGGGTTAATCACTGCACCTGCAGGTGGCAACTTATTACCCAAAAGGTGATGGTCGGTGACGATAATCGGTATCCCCAGGTTGTGCACCAATTGCAAACTCTCGTATTCGGTTATCCCCGTATCGCATGTGAGCAAGAGGTCAAATCCCTTTGCCAAATATGTTTTCAACACCGCTTTCCGAATACCGTGGGACTCGTGTTCACGGATTGGAATATGATAATTGACAATTGCTCCTAAAGCGCGCAAGCCCTCGACAAGGAGCGTTGTGGCGGTCTGCCCATCGACATCAAAATCGCCCCAAACCAGGATCCGATCCTTTTTGTGGATCGCCTCAGCCAAAATATCACAGGCACACGCCATATCGGGTAATTCAAAGGGGCTTGAAGGTTTATAGAGGTCAGGGTTAATAAACGCCAAAGCCTCATCAACCCTTTGAAAGCCACGATCATAAAGCGTTTGAGCCACCAGTGGATGACCACCAATGGCTTTCTGAAACTCGGGTGGAACGGAATGCGCCTTCATGAATAACCAGGGGGTTGCTTCAGGCATCAAAACTCTATTTCTGGCAAATCATCAAATTCTATCAACCCTTGGATTTCATCCAGCGCGTAATCTGGCTGTTCAAAATCCTCCAAATTGCCTGCCTTTACACCACGATCACAATGCGACCGATACACACAAAACTGACATTTTGAAAGGTCGTCTGTGCGGAAGAAATCTTGCTCTTCAGCATTAGAAATAGTATCAATTAGCAGAATCAAATAATCACGGTCTTTTTCATATTCAGCCTGGCTGTAAACGAGGGATATTGGCTTCTGGGGATGGGTCGCATACCAGTAATGCATGGTGATTTGTTCCGGTAAAAAAGTCTGACCTTTTATCAAAGCAGAACTAGCCTGGTATAGAATCAGGCGATAAAGCCTGGTTTGAATGCGCTCCAAAAGTCGAACTTTATTCGCTGGTTTTTTTGATGTCTTCCAGTCAAATATGGTCAATTTCGGTTGATTTTCCACAAGAATCAAATCGTATTTCGCCATCACTGGTTTTTCGGCAAGGGAGGAGATCAGCGTCATCTCCACCCAACGCTCCCCGTTCAACCAGGTCGGTACATATCTCACAAAACCATTCCACCAATCCTGCAGATCTGGATAAGCATCTTCATCCGCCAATAAAGAAATTCGTTCAGACGGTATTCCCAGCAAGTATTGCTGCACCAGCCGGTGAAAGCGCTCCCCTGCCTTTAGACGCTGTTCAAAATCAAGTGCCTGATCAACAACCAGCGCGGGCCAGCTGGTTTTCAATACATAACGAAGGTAAAAACTATACGGACAATCGACATAATTTTGAAGACTACCCTGGGAAAAAATAAAGTTTTTAGGAAGGATCATTGCTGATGCTCCAAATAATTCAATAATGCATTATAAGCCTCTGCTGGAACATTTTTATTATTAGGTCTACCGATATTCCAGCTCATCGCCAACCAACGGCGAGCACGGGTTATGCCCACAAAGAACAGGCGTAACCTTTCACGGATAAACTCTTGCCGTGCTTCTAAAGATGCCTTGCCCGGCTGATACCAATCATATGGATCTCCGTCGATCAAAATCCGAAATTGGGCGAGGGTTTCAGCCTCCAGATTGTGTTGGTTTTTCACAAACCATTTCTCGGGTAAGTACTGGTCGTAGGACGCACCGGATGGGAAATTATAATTATTTAAGGCGGTTAAGAATACGCAATCCCATTCTAAGCCCTTGGCTTTGTGCATGGTCCCTACAACCACCTGACCAGGATAACGATCGGGGTCAAAAGCATCATCATCCGCCGAGAACCCCAAATATTTACGTTCATTTTTTGTAATCGTCACCAATTCTTCAATAAATTGTGGCAACTGCCAATCCAGATGGGCATCGCTCAATTGGCGTAACAGCATCGAAAGCTTGTAAGCCAGCGCCAATTCCACAGGGTCAAGGAATAAATCCTGAGCAATTGTTAGCAGGAGCTGATCGACCGGTAATACCACCGCCATATACCATCGCTGGGCAACCATTCGAAATTCTTTCAATTCATTCAGGATTTCAATGTCCATATCTTCTGAAATACCGGTCAACCAATCTCGTCCTCCATAAGGCCACAGGTAATCTTCAAGGTTTCGGATTTTCCCAATCCGTTTGGCAATTCCCAAATGAAATTTCCAGATGTCTTCATCTTCACGTGCTTTTCGACGCCAAACCTTATAGGCTTCGGACAAATTCCTACTCGATGTTGGATCAGAAAGACAGCGCAAGATAGTGACCATAGCATCTGTTGAAAGTCGGGTCGAACTGGAGGATCTTAGCAGACTGTCTACACAGGGGATTTTCTGTTGTTTCAGTAATTGAGCATATTTAAATGCCCGATCATTACTCAGGCACAATATTGCCACCGTTTGTTCAGGATTCTTTTTAAGGAATGATTTTGCACTCGAAACAATATGCCGCATTTCCTCATCAGCATGTATTCCACGGGTGTTCATATGGATGCAGGCAGGGCAAGGCGCCGGGTTTGGTTGGGGATCATCTAATGGCGTCGGTAAAATCAATGGCGGTGTCAATGCATTCCGCACAATCAAATTGGGGTGTTCCTCTTGTGTCCATGTAATCAGGTGATTCGCAAGGTCAATAATATTCTGCGATGAGCGACCGCTTTCAGGCAGGGTCCGTGCAACAACTTCTGGATGGTTCAAATAATCAAGCAGGAATTGAGGACTGACGGTAGTGAAACTCTCATAAATTGCCTGATTTGGGTCGCCAACCCGTACCCAATTTCCCCCCTCGCCTGCTAATAGAGCCAGGATTTCCTGTTGTAAACGGCTTGAATCCTGTGCTTCATCCTCGAGGATAAAGGGCCAGCGTTTGCGCAACAATTCTAACAAGGATGAATCCGCTCGCAAACACTGCAAAGCCAGCCGAATAAGGTCATCAAAGTCGACACCGCCCCGATAAGCCAGCGCATTTTGATATTCGGTATACATATCCAGCCCCATCCTCACCAGCGGCAGTGGTATTTGCAACTTGCTAAGCTTTTTCTCAATATCGGCTGGCATTAATTCTCTGTCTTTTGCCAAACGGATAAAGGCATTGGCAATTTGCTCTACTGTTCCAGGAAGGTTATTTTGCGCGGAATAAACCTGATTTTTCTTGTTTTGAGGGTAATCAAGGTAGGGTTCTAAAAAATCATCCTGTGTGGCAAGCCAGTCCTTGGCAATTCTGCTTTTTATTCGGTCACATTCGTATTCATCAACAATCTGAAAATTTGTACTCAGGCCGGCCAGGTCGGGGCGCTCCCGAACGATGTCATTGGCTAATCCGTGCAGTGTACGCACCCGATACCCATAGCCGGGCAGCAGCCCTTCCTTTTGTAATTGAGCGCTGATCCGGGATGAAAAATTGTCGACTGCAGCATTTACCAGAGTTACTACCAAAATTTCTTGATCGGTATCAATTGTCCCCCGTTTGATCAAATTAGCAGCCAAATAGGCCAGGGTCCAGGTTTTTCCGCTACCAGGAACGGCACTGATCCCCATCCGTCCCCCCTGATATCGAAGAATTTCTTTTTGTCCGGGTCGCAATTGGATAAGTCGCTCGGTCATACTTCCTCCCTCAGCGAGCGGCGCCAGGCTTCATTTAGTATTCGGATTAACAAGCCCCGATTCTCAAACCCGCGCACATCTAAAGCACTCATACCAATAAAGACTTTTTTACGGCAACGATTAAGCAGCCCAATTGTCAGTCGCCGCAAGGTCTCGTGGGCTGCAGCCAATTCTTCTTCGGTATCCCATACCTTGCCAATTTCCCAATTCCTACTGAGTACATAAGGATGCGTCAGGGGTTGATGCAAGCGTTGATACCAACTTGGGCTGCCAATATCCAACCAGAATTGCATATCCACCGGCTGGTTACTAATTAAAAACGTGTGAGCAGGGGCAATGAAAACGGCATCAGGTGAACGTTCCTCCCAGGTGTGCAGGTATTGTGCAGCGATCACACCATCCTGCACCATTTGAAGGTACTCTTTTCCAAAATCATCATATCCCAGGGTGTTATGTTGACCAACAACCCAGCGGAATTTTTGCACCGATTCGATCAGTGTTGAAACAATATTGGCACGAGACAAATCGGCATGAAACCTGAAACCGGACTGGCTTAATACCTCACCAAAAAGTCGACTAAGGAAAAAATCAAGATTCTGCCGATTTGTTTCCTTTCCAGTTTCAAATAACCAATGGCGCAGTTTTTCATAGCAAGCACCGACACGATAAGTGATACGCTCTTTAAATTCATTAGGAATTGCATCAAAAGGTTTAAGGGGAAATTCTGCATTGGAGGGATCAAAAACCAGGTTTGTGAGCAATCGTGCCCGCACCAGGTCTAAATTGTCAATTGCTTGCATAAATGCGGTTGTCAGGCTCGTTCGCTGTACCGGTAAGGACCAATTTGAAAAAGCAATCGACGCCAAAGTTAGCAAGGCTTGAGTATCGGGTTCATCACGTAAAGCCCGTGAGGGGCGATGTGATTGGTATGAAATGCCCCTGGCATCTAAACTTTCTCCCAAAGCAAACTTTAAAACATCCGGCATATATGGCGCCAAAAGGACAATTTCACCGGGGGATACTCCCCGTTCAACGAGTTCTTTCACCTGGTCTGCAACCCACGATACCATTGATGGGAACAGTTTTATGTGTTCTTCAGGCATAATCAATGCCTTCCGTAATGCAGGTGTGCGTTCTTCTTTTAATTCCTTTTCACGAGATTGAATCTGGTTGATAACCGCTTGTATCCCCTTTTTCAATTGGGCGATTCCGGGTTCATTAACAAGGTTTTGTTTGAACCATAAGCGTGTCTCACAAACAGAGCTTAAAGAAAAAGCACTGATAACATCGGCACCAAGAAAAGACCGAAAGCCCGCATCTTCATCGACAATCAAGAGCGCTGATTCAAAACTGGGGAGCCATTCTCTCAATATATCATGGGTTATCGGGGTATCCTCTTCAAGGTTATCTGCTATCAGGTGGCGGTAGGTGCGGTTAAGATACTCTCGACACAATCCCTGTGTCCAAAGATGTTTATAAAACACTTCAACCTGCAAAGAGAAATCCAGAAGATTGTGTTCCAAACAAAAAAGTCGAAAACGATCGACACAGCGCTGCACATCGTCATATATATTGAGTTGCTCAATGCCACCAACCCAGGCAGATTTCAAACGATCGCCAATTTCCCCTATAGAAAAGCCCACAATTGCCGCTTTGTTTAAGTTGTCCAAAATTTGGGCGTAAATCCGATTACGGTTAATGGATAGGCTCTCAAAATAACCTTCGTTTTCAATCAGCGGCCGTACCACATGCGCCATATAATATTGAGCCGATTCAAGCGTTAAAAAGTGCGGAGCCTGGTTTGGTTTCGCAAAGCCAGCCTCATGGCTTATCATTGGCCAGAACAAATCAACCATCCGTCGTGCCAAACCACCCATAGTCAGCGTTGAAATTACGCTGTGCACCGGCTCCAATGTCTCTCGCATAGAAGCCAAATAAGGTTCTACCAATGTCCTTTGCGGTGTAAAAACCAGTATCTGATGGGCAGGCACACCGGAAGCCAATAATTTTTTCAACCAGTACACCCCAGCCGTCGTTTTTCCCGACCCTGCCCGACCCTGGATGAAAATTTTCGAATCCATTGCCTGGTCAAATAATAAACTTTGATCTTCCGTAAGCTGCATATGCATATTATATGATAAAAATGGGCGGCTACCTGAGGCATCGCGAGTATAATACCGGAGATACTTGTTTCTGCTTTTTGAAGGAAGGAACTTATTCATGACAACAAGTCTGGCTCCCTTTTTCTCCCCATCCGGCGTAGCAATCATCGGTGCCTCGCAAGACCCGCACAAACTCAGCCATGGCGTTCTGAAAAACATGACGCTGTATGGTTTTAAAGGCGGCATTTACCCTGTAAACCCCAAGGCTGACCAGATACTGGGTTTAAAAGTTTACCCAGATGTGAATGCCGTCCCCGACCCTGTAGACCTGGCAGTATCTATTCTACCCGCGGCTATGACACCAAGCGTATTACGAGCATGCGGCGAAAGGGGTATTAGGGCGGTTATCATAATTTCGGGAGGATTTAAGGAGGTAGGGGGGTCTGGAATAGAACTGGAAAAGGAATGCCTAAAGATTGCGCAAGACTACCAAATGCGATTAATTGGCCCAAATTGCGTTGGCACCATGGATCTCTACTCAGGTTTAAATACCACATTCATTGAAGGCGTTCCTGCAAGAGGTTCGATTGGGTTTGTTTCTCAATCGGGCGCTGTTTGTGGTGGGGTGGTTGATTTAATTGGCGACAAAGGCATCGGTTTTTCACATTTCGCCAGTTTGGGCAATGAATTGGACGTAACCGAAACGGATGTCATCGCCTTTTTTGGCGATCACCCACAGGTGAAGGTCATCGCAGCATATGTTGAAGCAATTGAATACGGGCAACGCTTTATGAAAGTGGTCAGCCAGGTTTCGATGCGAAAACCTGTTGTCCTTCTAAAAGCAGGACGAACTGATGACGGGGCAAAGGCAGTTTCTTCACATACTGGCTCTTTGGCAGGCAGTTTTGCAGCTTACCAGGCAGCCTTTAAACAAGCCGGTGTGATTGAAGTGGCAAATCTTTCCGCTTTATTCGATATCGCCTGGGCATTAAGTTGCCAACCTTTACCAGAGCACAATAAAGCTGTCATTTTTACCAATGCTGGTGGCCCGGCAGCCCTTGCTTCAGATGCATTAGCCTCAAATGGCTTTACACTGGCAGAAATTAGCAAAGATAGGCAAAGCCAATTAATTAAAAAACTGAACCCCAGTGCGCAGGTAGCCAATCCGGTTGACATGCTTGGCGGGGCTGAAGCGCATGAATTTGATCACTGTTTTAAAGTGCTTTCAAACGATCCCAATATTGATGCTTTCATTCCAATGCTGGTTCCTCAAGCACTGGTCAATCCTGCAGATATTGCCCGTACCATTGTTGAAAATTCAAAAAACATTAAGAAAACAGTTTTAGCCTGCATGGTTGGTGAACAAAGCCTGGCAGAAGCGCGGAAAATTTTTCACGCCAACAACGTTCCCATGACCATTTATCCTGAAGTCCCTGGAAAGATTCTGGGCGCAATGCAAAGTTATAAAAAATGGCTTACACAGTCAAAGCAGAAACACTTTCAATTTCAGAATCTTGATAAATCTGGAGCTGCCAACCAATTGGTTCAGGCAGAACAAAAAACGATGGGGGAACTGGAATCGCGTCCAATTATGGCGGCTTACGGATTGAAACTTGTGCCCGGCAAGATGGTAACTAATCAAAGTGAAACCCTGGAGGTTGCTGAAGAGTTGGGATACCCTGTGGTTTTAAAAATTGTATCTCCTCAAATCCTTCACAAATCAGATTTTGGTGGAATTGCCCTCAATCTCCAATCATCCGATGCCATAAATTCAGCAATCCACCAAATGACTACCTCAATTAAAAACTCTGCGCCCGAGGCTGAAATTAAAGGGTTTTTAGTACAGAAGATGGCTCCAAAAGGGATGGAAGTTATCATTGGCATGAAACGCGATCCGGCTTTTGGCCCATTGTTAATGTTTGGTTTGGGCGGAGTGTATGTGGAATTATTCAAGGACATTGGTTTTGGCATCGCCCCAATGACAGAAAACCAGGCTTATGACCTGGTTCTTTCCACCAAGGCCGGACGGCTATTGCAAGGATATCGAGGCGGACCAATTTACGATCTCAACGCCGTCATCGACGCCATCGGTCGCATCGGGCAACTGGCTTTGGATCACCCAAGTATTGCAGAAGTAGAGGTAAATCCACTGTTGGTATTGCCTGAAGGAGAAGGCGCCCTGGTTCTGGATGCACGCATAATCTTATCGGGCAATTAAGGATAGGAACAAATGGTTTTATTAAGCATCAGTATTGTTTTCGCCTTAATCGTTACCATTGGGCTGCCCATTATGGGCGCAGTATGGTTAAACAAACGCCTGAATACCACCTGGCAAACAGTTGCCTTGGGTGCTTTGGGCTATTTTATCGTTCAGTCGCTCTTCACCCTTCTGTATAGCGGCATTGGCTTTTTAAGCAAAGGTGAATTCGCAGCCAATTTTTTTGATTCGAATAGCCTGGCACAAATTGCGATTAATATTACGTTAGCCGCGGTTCTTGGGGTTGCTTTGCGATGGGCAGGCTTAAAATATATCAAAATGCCTTTAATCAATTTGCAAGCAGCCTACGGTATCGGCCTTGGTTATGGTGGAGTTGAAAGCATCACTCGCTTTGGATTGCCATTATTGATGACCTTTTACACCATGTTAAGAAATACCAACCTGCAGACAAGTACCCTCGACCCTGAAATAATCAATCAGCTCGAAACTCTTTGGCGGACTTCGCCATGGATACCTTTAGCAGGTTCGGTAGAACGAATCACAGCAATGGTTATTCATATCACCGTAACTATCCTGGTTCTTCAATACTTTACTCGCAATAAAATGGTTTGGCTTGTGGCAGCAGCCGGATTGGAAACTGTTATAAATTTAATAATTTTTGGATTGATGGTTTTCGGTTCGCCGCCTGTTTGGGTGTTTTTAATCGGTATACTTGCAATTGCAGGGTGCTTCTATTTACTTTATCGCCTGAATGCTTTTTACATCGGAAAAACAACTTCGCAAAACGACACGATTTGAGATAGTGTTTAAATCAAATACTTATTGATATTAAAATATTTTAAAAGATTTTTTCAACATGGTTTTTGCAATTTTTTAGAAATTTTTCCATACCATTTTCCAAAGATTGTGACTAAAACAGGGTTAATCCGTTAAAATAAATACAGCTCAATGAGCTGTATACATTTCTACAAGCCAACGGAGGGAGTTGAACCCTCGACCGGGCGCTTACGAAGCGTCTGCTCTGCCACTGAGCTACGTTGGCACAATAAACATTATACCAGTATGCCATGAAGAGTGACAAGAATAATTTCGGGAGCCAAAAATAATGAATATCGCCATGCTTTCCTTTCATACCTGTCCTTTGGCGATTCTGGGAGGGAAAAATACCGGTGGAATGAACGTTTATGTGCGGGAGTTGACCCGTTTCTTGGGGCGACAGGGGGTGCGTGTTGATGTCTTCACCCGCTCGCAGGATGAACATGTCCCTTCGGTATCTCACGACCTGGGTTATTTCAATCGCGTTGTCCACATTCCTGCTGGGCCTGAATACTATCTCCCGAATGAAAATATCTGGAATTACACCACTGTTTTTGCAGAAGGGATCCTCGAGTTTGCAGAAAGGAAAGACATCCGCTACGACCTGATTCATGCCCATTACTGGATGTCAGGCAAGGCAGGTATGCTGCTAAAAGCCAAATGGAACCTCCCTATGTTGCAAATGTTCCACACTCTGGGACTTCTAAAACAGCAGATAGCTCGTTCCGCAGAGGAATACGAGGGTGATTACCGAATCGCTGGTGAAAACGAGGTAATGGCTGCCGCTGATCGTATCATCGCATCTACCGAAGCCGAACACGACCAATTAGTTGGCCTTTATGGTCTGAGTTCAGAAAAAATCACCATCATCCCTCCCGGCGTTGACACACACCACTTTTATCCTATTCCTCAGGATGAGGCAAAGGAAGCCATCGGCATTCCGGCACAAGATCGAATGGCATTATTTGTTGGCAGAATAGAACCATTAAAAGGACTCGATACGCTGATCAGAGCAATGGGCATTTTAAAGAAAACCTGTAAATCTTTTCGATGTCCTCACTATCTGGTCATCATCGGTGGAGACCCGCAAGAAGACCCAGCGGAGATGTCTGCCGAAATGACGCGCATTCAATCTCTTTGTCAGGAATTGGGCCTTGGAGAAATGATACTGTTTTTAGGAAAGCGCGGTCAGATGACCCTTCCCTATTATTATGCAGCTGCCGAAGTGGTTGTCATGCCTTCTCATTATGAAAGTTTCGGAATGGTTGCTCTCGAAGCAATGGCGTGCGGAACTCCCGTCATTGGGTCGCACGTCGGTGGTCTGGCTAACCTGATTAAAGACGGGAAGACAGGATATCTAGTCCCAATGCAAGATCCATATGCACTGGCAGAAAAGTTGCGTCTTGTGTTTGTTGATGCAGAATTGCGAGCTCGCTTAAGCACACAAGCAGCAAAATATGCACAGGATTTTCGTTGGGAAGCAATTACTGAACAGATGATCCGTGTTTATCAGGAACTGATTACCCGCTCGTATTAAAAGAATAAACTATCAAAAATTATAATTAACCGGTTCGCAACTTAACATAGTTGGAATTGTTGATATTTAATTTTATGGGAATGTCCTTTCTGAAACCCCTAAACGATAGCCAATTGTCGTGAACAAAATCACGATAATTAACAAAAATGCAACCAGCGACAGCACCCAACTATGCACTAGGCTGCTTCCCGTCATAAAAAGTACGAGCAGGCTGATAAAGATTAATAAATTACGCATCGTGTGGTTTTTCTTACCCGTATTTTGCCACCCAGAGGCCCACAACCAGATACCGGCTAATTGGAGTGCAAATCCTCCAGCCAACGCAGTTAGGATGATAGTATTTGCTGACATTCCCCACAAATCCACAAGAATTATCCCACAATGTTTGGTTCGTGCCGGAGGGTGAGCTTTTGTCAGGCGTAAAAAAATTCGGGCTTGGATCATCGAGTGGTTGACAACATTTTCTGAGCTCACCAGCCAACGCAAATTTGAGCTTTCTCCAGGCTCCAGAGGAACGCTGATCATGTCTCGAAGCATGTTTTCAGTCTCACCGGGTTTGCTGATGTGTGCACTGATCCAGGCTTCAATCGGATAATTATTCGGGTTCCGCACGATAAGATCCAAATTGCCTGTTTCGTTCGGCGTAATTATCATCGGACAGCGTAATCTTCCCAGACGCGCTTCGGTTGTCAGGCTGGTGTCGAAACTCAGTGCTTCTGGATATCCCCAAAAAGATTGCCCTTCCAGGTTAGCCCAGAGAACGAACACGTTGAATGTTAAACTGGCGAGAATACCTGGCAAATAAAGCACCAAGCCAATCACCATAAGATGCTTATTGTTACGATGCATGTATTTTTATCCTATGTCTTTTTATTTGGCGTGTTTATCATACCCAAATTAAATGAGGATTGAAACCTGTTCACTCATGATTGTCTCCCTCGAGACCATTACGATTATCCATATTGAGTGATGGTGACCGTTTAATAATGTCTTTGCCAAAACGTTCCCTCAGCTCATCAACGGCAGATAGTAATTGTCGCTCTTTCTGTTGGTTATCATCCCATAGGCTTAATTGCCGTACGGGAGGACAGAGATTGCTAACCCCAACCCCAATTAAACGAACCGGCCTACCTTCAATGTAATTTTCTTCAAAAAGGGCAGCTGCCGTTTCATAAATTTCCTGATCCAGGTTACTTGGTGAGGGCAATGTTTTTTGCCGCGTGATCGTCGTAAAATCCGACCAACGTAATTTGATCTGAACCGTAGTTCCAGCCAAAGAAGCCTTTCTCAATCGTTGGCCAACCTGTTCGGCAAGTTTTCTAAAATTAATCAAAAGTGTTTGTTCATCGGTCAAATCATCTGGGAATGTAATTTCATTGCTAATCGATTTTACGGTCTGTTCTACAACTACCGGTCGGTCATCAATTCCTTGTGCTCGTAAACGCATTTCAGACCCCAAACGACCAAACAAAGGCTCAAGTGTTTCCTTGGGAGTTTGTGCCAATACACCAATAGTATGAATGCCATATCCCTTTAATTTTTCAGCAGTTTTTGGACCAATACCAAATAAGGCTTGAACAGGCAAAGGGGCTAAAAAAGCTGCCTCATCCCCTGGTGGGATAATCGTAATTGTATTGGGTGGATATGGTCCTGATTTTTGTTTTTTGCCCCAATCATTGGCTATTTTCGCAACAAGTTTGTTGGTTGCGGCACCTATCGATACCGGTAAATGGAGGGTTTGGTTAATCCGGGTTTGAAGCATTTTGGCAATGGAACCGATTGTATCGGGCAAATCGGATACATCGACAAAGGCTTCATCGATTGAGATCCGCTCAACAAAAGGGGAAACATCAATTAAATCCATCACCTGCGCTGATACTCGACTATAAACCCCATGACGAGATGGAATTACAATGAGCTCAGGGCAAAGTCGTAAAGCCCGTCCCATTGGCATAGCAGAGCGGACACCAAATTGCCGCGCTGCGTATGAACATGATGCAACCACACCACGCTGATCCGATTTACCCCCGACTGCAAAGGGTTTGGCTTTTAAACTCGGATCGTGCAGCTCCTCAACAGCACAAAAGAAGGCATCCAGGTCAATATGTAATATTTTTCGATCCATAGGGTGATTATACAATCAAATTATCCTGGCAATGAAAGAATTGCTGCAATTATTTCTAAACGCATGTTCTGACTAACAAAGTAAATCAATATCACAATCAACCCCATACTTACAATTGACCTCTTTTACCCCGTGCGATAAAATCTTATCTACTTAAAGATTTCGCAAAGGAAACAATGTCTAATGCCCCTCTATGAATATACCTGCCAGGATTGTAAGGCGAAAATTGAAATCCTACGCAATATTAAAGACGCTGATGCCCCATTAACCTGTGAACAATGTTCAGGTAATCACGTCATCCGTAACATCTCTTTATTTAATGCTTCCAGTGGTGGACGGGCTATCACCGGCGGGAGTTCTTGCAGTACCTGTTCCGGCGGATCTTGCAGCACTTGTGGAACAAGTTAGTCATGCAAAACACAAAATTGGCATTGATTACAGGTGGTTCAAGTGGCATCGGTTTCGCCCTTGCGAAAGCCCTTGTTTCGAGTGGCAGCGATGTATGTTTGCTTGCTCGCAATCAAAACAAACTGGATGAAGCAAAACAAGCGCTTACCGACCACATCATTTACAAAGATCAAAAAATACATCTTATTTCGGCGGATGTCACCGATTACAATTCTTTAAATCAGGCGATAATCCTCTGGATGGAAGAATTCGGTTGCCCGGATCTAATAATAAATTCTGCAGGCATTGCATATCCGGGCTATTTCAAAGAACTTGATATTGATATTTTTCACAGGTTGATGGATGTAAATTACTTTGGCACCCTGTATGTTTCTAAAATCATCCTTCCACAAATGATTGAGCGTCGATCAGGAATAATTGTAAACATATCTTCGCAAGCCGGATTCATCTCTATCTTTGGTTACTCTGGTTACAGCGCCTCAAAATTTGCTGTGCGAGCATTAAGTGAATCCATGCGGGCGGAATTGAAAGCGCATGGTATTAAGGTGGCAATTGTCTACCCACCAGACACACAAACACCCCAACTTGAATTTGAAGAACCGTTGAAACCTGCTGAAACCAAAGCCATCTCCAGCCAATCTGGCGTTCTTACAGCAGATCAGGTAGCACAAGAAACACTGAAAGGATTAAAAAAGGGGAATTTTGTGATCCTGCCCGGATTAGAAGGGAAAATATTTTACCGGGTTGTAAATTTAGCTGGGAATTTGCAATATCCTATCTTGGATTGGTTGGCAAAAAAGGCAGTAAAAAACTCTTAAACGACCATTACCCTTCCAGGCGTGTGGGCCGCGTTTCCATCAACCCACGAAAAGCCATGTGACTGCGCAATGCTTCAATATCTTTTTTAATATGAATAAACATACCCAACATAAGAAACAGACAAATAATCCACGGCACAATCGATATTATTAAGATCGTTTTGACAATTGAAAAAAACGACATTCCAAATGCCAAAATTCTAGGGACAAAAACAAATCCAAAAGTTTGTAAAAACAACACTATTGCCATTGCCGAAGCCCTCAGTTCAGGTAAGGTTACATCCATAATTGAAGCAAATAAATTTGGAAGTGGAATTCCTATAAAAAAGCCTGTCATTAAAATCAAGGAAAGAAACAAATTCCCGGATACGTTCCTCGTTCTGAGTGCAAAAATTACACTAATTAGCGCCACAAGAAACCCCAACAAACATAAAAACAATCGTCCAGATTTCTTTCGTTTAAAGAGGGCATCCCCAATAATTCCACCAGCAGGATACCCCAGTACCACACCAAGCATTCCAGGAAGGATGGTACTGTATATTTCTGGTTTTAAAAGATTATGCACATCCTTCAGATAAATAACCAATCCTTCCAACAATGCGACGGCTGGAATCGTACCAAAAAAAATTAAAAAATATATCAGAACCAAACTCGGATTGGTTATAAGAAGCTTTGCAGAATCTCTATTTATTTGATAGGTCCCATTCAAAGAAATATCGCTTAGAGCGGGTTCACTTGCCCCACGTTTTGGTTCAATCAGCTTTATATGTATCAAAATTGTAATTAAAAAAGCAATGGCTCCCATCAGAATTAAAAACTCTCGCCAGAAAAGCTCTAAAACAATGACATCCTCGAAAAGCGTACCGAGAACAATTGATAGAGGGTGGGCTAATAAAAGTAAAGATAATATCTTCCCCCGATTCACAGGCTGGAAATAATCCCCTGCCATTGCGTAAATTCCCGAATAACTAACCCTGCTAAGGCCGAAAACGGCACGTGAGACATTAAATGTTGCAAAAGTAGGCGCAATTCCCATCAACCAGCCTGAAATCCCCCAAAGAAAACTGCTCAGCGAGAGCAGCGGTTTTCTTAAATTACGATCAAACAATACCCCTCCTAAGGGCAAAAAGAGCATCATAAAAATTAAATCAGTTGGATATATAAAGTTAAACCAACGCTCAGTAATCGAAGAGAATTCGCTAACTAAAAGGGTAATTTGCTCAACAAAAAATCCTAAAAGCTGGCTAAAGAGTAAAAACAAAAATAATATCATTACCATCAACCAGCGAGATCGAAGCGTTCCGTTTTGCATCGACGGCTCCCTTAATAATTTGTTCTTTACCAAGTATAACCTGTTCCATTAATTAATTCCGGCAGTTATCAATTTTCGGCATATTGCGCATCCGAAATGGTTTAACCAACCGACAACAAAAAATATTTTATGGTTAATTAGTATGGGTTTATATTCCCGATACACATCAAGATTTGCCTTGATTTTTAAACCGACTTAAATTGAAAGCAGTGTCGTAATCATCTGTTTAAAAAATTGATAATACTGAATATAAACTTGTGAAATTTGCATCATAGGTCTGAGCAGAAGTTTGACTCACACACCTGAAATTGACCGCATCACTAAGCAGAGAAAAATGTTTTGTATCACAATCCAAGTCAATGGAGATTTTTATTAATATCCTTCTAAAAGGATCTAATCGGTCCGTCAGCTCTCTTTAAGCGGTTGATATACTCCTCATTTGTGAAGGAATGCGCTTATATTCGTCAATTTTTTAAGTGACCTTAAAAAGTTATGCTGTGGCAACAACAGTGTTCCAAACAAGCACTCGCAAAACCTGAATACAAATCTAATATTTTAATGACCAAATTTATTCTTTGTACAGGTGTTGCCAACCAACATTAAAGCGATTATCATAAATAAAACAAATATTCGAAGAATTTTATGCCTTCCCAAATCAAACGGATTCTCAATCGTTGGCGAAGCGACCCTACTATCGCAGATAATGTGGTTGAATGGCGTGTTCTCGCAGCTAAACCTGCTGATATGCTGCCATTCCCTGCTGCGCTTTCAACAGACTTGATTTCAGTTTTACAGAAAATTGGTATTTTCCGTTTATATAGTCATCAAGTCGAGGCTTTCGAATCAGCTTTGCAGGGCGAAAACCTTGCAGTGGTCTCGGGGACAGCAAGCGGGAAAACCTTATGCTACAACCTTCCGGTTATTGACAGGTTAATTAAACAACCAGCTGCCAAGGCGCTCTATCTTTACCCGACAAAAGCTTTGGCACAGGATCAATTGTCCAATCTTAACAAAACCCTGGACTTTTTAGAAAATTCCAGCTTCAGAGCAAGTGTTTATGATGGCGATACACCCACGCACCTTCGTGCTTCGCTGCGTCAGGATTCGTCTCTTATCCTTTCGAATCCTGACATGCTCCACACGGGCATCCTCCCCCATCATACGGGCTGGAAAGATTTTTTTGCCGCCTTATCTTTCATCATCATTGACGAAATGCATACTTATCGCGGTGTATTTGGCTCGCATGTTGCCAATGTAATTCGGCGCTTGAAACGTATTTGCCATTTTTATGGGGCTCAACCTCAATTCATCCTCACTTCAGCAACTATTGCTAACCCAAAAGAATTGGCGGAAAGATTGATTGAAAGTCCAGTCAAGGTTATTGATAGTGATGGATCGCCCCATGGAGAACGCCACTTTCTCATTTACAATCCACCTTTTGTCGATCAAAGACTGGGAATCCGAAAGAGTTCCTTAATGGAAGGCACTCGCTTGGCAGGAGAATTGATTGATGAGGATATTCAAACCATTGTCTTCGGACGAACGCGGCGGGGGATTGAATTGGCGCTTACCTACTTACGGCAAAAAGATCCCGCTGGTAACACACAACGAATCCGGGGCTACCGCAGCGGTTACCTTCCCAGAGAGCGCCGAACGATAGAAGAGGGTTTACGGAGTGGAGACATAAAAGCCGTGGTGGCGACCAACGCCCTTGAATTAGGCATTGACATTGGTGGAATGGATGCCTCTGTGTTGATCGGTTATCCCGGCAGCGTCGCAGGAACATTACAACAAGCTGGGCGTGCAGGCAGAAAACTCTCACCATCGATAGCAGTGATGATTACTGCAGCTAATGCCATGGATCAATACCTGGCCCGTCACCCAGAATATATCTTTGAACGCACTCCTGAACAAGCGTTAATCGAACCCAACAACCTGTTAATTCTTTTAGCCCATATCCGTTGCGCGGCTTTTGAATTGCCCTTTACTGCTGGTGAGACTTTTGGCACCGTACCAGGGGAAGGAGTTCAAGCTTTCCTTACAATGTTAGCGCAACAGGGTGATCTGCACCAACAAGAAAAACGCTTCTTTTGGATGAGCGAGCAATACCCTGCCTCCGGAGTTTCTCTTCGAAATGCTACACCGGACAACATCTCCCTTCTTCTTCAAGGTGCACAAGGGCAGCAAACTATAGGCCAAGTTGACCTTCTTAGCGCTTACTGGATGGTTCACCCCGAAGCCATTTACTTGCATGAAGGAGCTTCTTACTTGGTGGAAACCCTGGATTTCCAAACAGGTGTCGCTCATTTACGGCAAGCATCCGTCGACTATTACACCCAAGCCAATCAGAAAGTGGAAATTGAAGAACAGTCTTTGATAAAACAAACACCGATAACTGGAGCAATTAAGTCCTTTGGAGAGCTCATTGTGACAACACAGGTGACCGGTTACCGAAAAATCCGCTGGTTTACCCATGAAATTATTGGTGGTGGTGAAGTTGATTTACCGGCAACCCAGTTAAACACGATTGGATATTGGGTTGCATTATCCAAAGCCACCGTAAAAAAGTTAAAAGACCAGATGATGTGGCGTGCAGGTGCAAATGATTATGGCCCAAATTGGGCATCGATACGCCGGCAAGTATTAGAACGAGACAATCACACCTGCCAGGTTTGCAGGTATCATGGGAACACGCAATCTTTACACGTGCATCATATTCAACCTTTCCGCAGTTTTATTAACCAGGAAACTGCCAACCATCTTCAAAACTTAATCACCCTTTGCCCCAGTTGCCATCGCCTGGCTGAGACCAATGTTAGAATTCGCAGCGGTATCGCAGGTATCCGTTACCTTTTGCATAATCTGGCGCCCTTATTGTTGATGTGCGACGGAGAAGATATTGGTGTTCATTCTGATCCTAACAGTGCACTCGGATCTGGACAACCTACCATCATTTTTTATGATAATATCCCGGGCGGATTAGGCTTGACAAATAATCTATACGAAAGACATTATGAGCTTTTTTCAAGCGGGTATGAGACCATTTCTCAATGTGATTGTGCTGATGGGTGCCCTTCTTGCGTTGGTCCGATCGGTGAAGAGGGATCAGGCGGCAAACAAGAAGCCCTGGCGATCTTCAAGGCATTAATCAAAAATGACTGATTGGAATAAGCTTACAAAACAACTAAAAGCCCTGGGCGTTGAGTTTGGAAAAGATCGGCAAGCCAATAAACCGCGCCCGAAAAAGGTTCCAATTGAATCCGTTATTGAAGGACGCTTTCTCCATTTAGCGGAAGGTCAGGTTTTCTGTCACGAGAAGCATTATCCAAAAGATTATGTACACGGAACAAAGCAGATTTTGCCAAATCACCCCATTCAAAAGCTATGCCAGTGGGCGAATGCAGCACCTCTCTCCCAATGCGATTTTCAAAACATTATCTTCCTCGACACCGAAACTAGCGGGCTGGCTGGAGGTACAGGTACCTATGCTTTTGAAATTGGTGCAGCCCGTTATACCGATGATGGGTTTCACCTGGCACAATTTTTCATGCGCCACCCGGGCGAAGAACTTGCTTTATTATCAGCGCTTTCTGGATTTATTGATGGCATGCAGGCTGTGGTCACCTACAATGGTAAATCTTTTGACCTGCCCTTATTAAATACACGTTTTACGCTAGCAGGCATCCCCAACCCTTTTATCGGCGTAGATCATTTTGATCTCCTCCACCTCGCCCGTCGATTGTGGCGCATCCGTTTGGAAAGCCGGACTTTGGGAAATGTCGAACAGCATATCTTAGGCGTCAAGCGCGGAAAAGAAGAAGTGCCCGGTTACTTGATCCCCGAAATGTATTTTGAATATCTTCGTACCCAGGATGCGCGTCCCTTAGTCGGGATCTTCTACCACAATGCCATTGATATCCTCAGTCTTGCAGGACTTTTCTCGCATCTGGCTTTCCTATTGCAGGAACCCAATACTCATATCATCCAACATTCTGAGGATTTGGTTTCATTAGGACGCTACTTTGAGACCGCCGGTGATGACAGTCAGGCCGTTTTGCTTTATACGAGAGCTTTAGCTGAGGAACTGACGAATGAATTACGCCAGGATACACGCTTCCGTCTTTCGTTGATATTAAAACGAAAGGGAGATTGGGACGCCGCCCAAATTTTATGGGAACAGGCTGCTCGTGACCGGGAATTGTATGCCTTTGAAGAACTGGCAAAATATTTCGAACACCATGCAAAAGACCTGCAAACCGCCCAGTTTTGGGCCTCCCAGGGAAAAATAGTGCTTGCTGGAAGCCGTTTATCAACGGAAGAACACAAGCAATGGCAAAGTAACTTTGATCACCGTCTGAAAAGATTGGCTCGAAAGTTATCTTCAATCTAATTCGTTACTTTCAATAACTAATACAATAAAATAATTAAGCAGGTTTTTACGCATAGAAGGGTCTGGTATGTTATAATTCTGTCGAGGTTTATTTTACGTAGGCTTGTTTTAAAATTTATCAGGAGGTCAAAATCATGGCTGGGCATTCACACTGGTCGACCATAAAACGTAAAAAAAGTGCTGCAGATGCAAAAAAAGGGAAAGTGTTCACTCGGATTGCTCGTGAAATTGCAATTGCATCACGCGAAGGCGGCGGAGATCCAAACATGAATGTGCGTTTGGGTTTGGCCATTGAAAAAGCAAAAGCAGCCAACATGCCCAAGGAAAGCATAGAACGAGCCATCAAGCGCGGCACGGGTGATGATAAAGATGGTGCAAATTTCGAAGAGATTATTTATGAAGGTTATGCGCCCAATGGTGTTGCTTTAATGATTGAATGTGTTACCGAAAATCGCAACCGGACTGTCGCTGAGCTAAGGCACGCACTTGGCAGAGCTGGGGGCGGTTTGGGTGACCCCGGCTCGGTGAGTTGGCAGTTTGATCGACTAACCTATTTTGCATTGATCAGTGAAGCTTATGATTTTGATACCATCTTCGAATTAGCCGTCGAAGCCGGGGCAGACGACATCCAACATGATGAAGATTTAATCGAAATTTATGGATCGCCCAGTGCTTTCAAAACGATTGCTGATCACTTGAAACAAGCCAATGTAATCCCCGAAGAATCTGGCATTCGTTTCATTCCCAAACAAGAAGTATCCCTGGATGTTGAATCAACCATCAAGGTTATGAAAGCCATCGAAGTTATCGAAGACCTTGATGATGTGCAGAACGTTTACGCCAACCTGGATATCAGTGAAGAAGCGATCCAGGCTATGGAAAACAGTTAGGCGAAATGCGTATCCTTGGCATTGATCCCGGGCTGGCTATCACCGGTTATGGGGTAATTCGGGTCGATAATCAATCTCGATACCATTGTATTGATTATGGTGTCATCGCCACACCTACAGAATTAATAGAAGCTGATCGTTTAAAAATCCTGTTCTTAGAACTCAGAAAACTAATTGTCCAGCATCAACCAGAAGCAAGCGCGGTTGAAAAACTCTATTTTCAGAAAAATGTTAAAACAGCGCTCTCTGTTGGCCAGGCACGCGGCGTAGTTTTATTGACGCTTTCTCAAGCAGATTTACCGATTTTTGAATACAACCCTAATGAAGTTAAACAAACCGTATGCGGCTATGGAAATGCCGATAAAAACCAGGTCCAGCAGATGGTTCAAATACTTCTTGGGCTCGATGAGTTGCCAAAACCAGATGATGCAGCTGATGCTCTGGCAATTGCAATTTGCCATATCCATCACCAATCATTCTATGATGCGGTCCGCCGTTCACAATAATCACAATGATTACCAGCTTTTCTAACCCAAAAGTAAAAACAATTCGAAAATTGAATAGCAAAAAAGAACGGCAAGCTACGGGCATGTTTTTTGTCGAAGGTTTGAGAACTGTTGGTGAAGCCATTAATAGAGGTGCTCCCATCGAAACTTTTATAATTGCACCTGAATTGTTGATCAGTTCATATGGGAAAACACTTCTGGAACAACCTGCTGTTGAGAACATTGAAAAAGTTTTTGTTAGCAAAGAGATTTTTACAAAAATTGGGCGCACAGATGGCCCCCAGGGGATTGGGGCTGTTGTGCATCAACGCTGGAGCAATTTACGTTCACTATCGGTTGGCGGATCTGACATATGGATAGCTCTCGATCAAATTGCTGACCCTGGCAACCTCGGCTCCATCATGCGCACAGCGGATGCCGTTGGGTGCCAGGGCATTATCTTGTTAGGGCCGTCCTGTGATCCTCATGACCCTACCGCTGTCAAAGCGAGCATGGGCTCAATTTTTTCTCTCAAATTAGTAAGTGCTGATTGGGAGACTTTTCTTAATTGGTGTGTCGCCAATCAGGTTAACCTGATTGGAACTTCTGATAAAGCGAAAATGGATTATCAACTTTGCTCCTATCAGCGCCCCCTGGCTTTATTAATGGGTAGTGAACGTCATGGCCTTACAGATGAAGCAATGGCCGCATGTGACAGACTGGTACGCATACCCATGCAAGGACACGCAGATTCGCTTAATTTATCGGTGGCCACGGCAGTTGTGCTCTATGAAATTTACAACCAAATACGAAAGCTTGATACAATAGCATCATGATTGCTAGCATTAGTGGAGAAATTTCCCAGGTTTTTGATGGTCAGGTCGTCATTAGCGTTGGCGGTGTCGGGTTACTGATTCGACTCACCGATGCCACCTATTTGGAATGCAAAATAGGGTCACAGCGGACTTTTCACACCTTTTTGGTCGTCCGAGAAGACCAGCTAACCTTATATGGCTTCGAAACCCTCGAAGAGCGCAATTTGTTCATTCACCTGATTGGCGTCAGCGGCATTGGACCCAAGATTGCAATGGCTACACTCTCCACCCTTTCACCAGAGACGATCCGTCGCGCCGTAACCGCCGAGCAGCCCGAGCTTTTTGCTGGTGTTCCGGGGATTGGAAAGAAGACCGCCCAGAAGATCATCCTCGACTTGCAAGGAAAACTTCAGCCTCTAGAACCCTTCGAAGCAGTTTCAAGATTAGATCCAATCGACACTGAAATCATGGAAGCGCTCACCTCGCTCGGCTATTCTGTTGTGGAAGCACAAACCGCTTTGCAATCCCTTACAAAAGAAGACCATGCGGCAGATGCTGAAACACGGCTACGTAAGGCCTTACAGTATTTTGCATAACCCCACAAACCAAGAAAATAAATTGATGATAAAAATACGATTCTACTGATTAATCAATTTGTATCTTCAGTTCCATTCTTTTAAAAGATCAACGACTTCTTTTTGAAACTTTTCAATCTTCTCGTTTACGAACCTGACAATATCCAAATGAGGGTTCACAATCAAAGGGGTCAAGTCCATTGCAAAGGTTAAATGTGAGGCTTCATCAACCTTATGCGAATGATAGTAGGTAGCGTTGGCTACTCTGCGTCCCATAGCAGCCAAATCGTAGCGTTTGCCCCCACTAATTTGAGAATCAAAAACACTTATCAATGCCTCCTGCAAATCAATCTGTGTTGAGCAATCCAGCGCAACCTTCTCTGAATCTGGCAACCAGTCCAGGCTTCGCCAAAGTTCGCAACCCAGCAAGCGCTCTGGCCTTGCTTCCGGCTCAATCTGGCGAATGGCTTCGATAACACGCAAAGCAACTGCAACATGCGTGGGGTGCTTATCGGCCAAATTATGTGTATAGACAATCTTCGGTTTAGCTTGTTGAAATAAAGCCACTAAATCATCTGTAGATTCCTGTTTGGAACGGTTTTTTATTTCGCCGCTGGAAAACATCAACGAGACCAGAGCGCCATATTTCCCGATTGTGGCAGCCTTCTTTTGTTCCTCCAGACGCTCCCTGATCATATCTTCATCAGTGAAATCGGCATATTTCCCCGAACGGGGTGAACCACCTCCATCGGTCATCACCACGGCAGTAAATGAATCTTCAGGGTGATCAAAACAATGTACAATCCCTTCAATTGCCATCATTTCCACATCATCCGGATGTGCAGCGATCGCTAAATGCGTAGTTTTTTCAAGAGCCTGTTTTTGGGGCATACCATAAGGAATAAAAATATTTGCGAGCGGGTTTTTAAACATTGCTCACCTCAAAATTTTTATAAATTATTAAAAACTAACCCCTCATCTGTCAAATTTCATAATAAAAGCGCACTTCTTGTGATTTAGGCTTTTCTATCATTCAATATTGCAGGCAGGGCTTTATGTACCGCCTCCAAAGAGGGAAAAACATGTGTTGCTTCGGAAAAATTTGCTTCTTTAAGATACGCGTTAGGAATTACCACGCACGACATACCCGCCGCCAATGCTGAAATCATTCCCACCGGAGAATCTTCAAGCGCTAAACAATTTTCGGGTGCAACATCCAAACATTCAGCAGCGCGCAAATAAATATCTGGCGCTGGTTTCCCCTGTTTAACGTCATCTGCCGTTACAACACACTGAAAAGAATTATGAACGCCCAATGTTTCCAGGGCAAGTTTCACGTATACTTTAAAGCTATTCGATGCAACCCCTAACCGATAACCAGCTTGCTCTAAAGCTTCGATTAATTCCAATAAGCCAGGATTTGGTTTTACAAATTGGGGTAATAAATCTAATAAATTCTGCAATGTCTCTTTTAGATATGTTTCAACAGTTATGGGTAATTGTGCAGTTTTGATTACAAATTCTGCACTCTCGTAATTATCCAGCCCGATTAAGGGTTCAAACCATTCTTCCGGTGTCGTTTTTCCATATTTTTTCATTAAAACTTTCAATGCTTCAAAATGAAATATTTCGCTATCGATCATCAAATCATCAAGATCAAAAATCACAGCTTCAATCATAAAATTTACCTTTTATTTAAACCCTTCATCAATTTGTTCAATTTATAAACAACCTGGTCGTTTTAAAAAACCACATTCTATCATATCATCAATTGATCATGCATCCATTAAATATTCAAATTTCTATATATTAATAATACCCATCCAAAAGGTAACGGCGTCCTTTATCGAATTAACCCTTTATTTCAGATTTTAAAACATATTTCTGCAAGCCTTCTCAGCCATAAATTCGCCGTTTTTCAAGCGTCCTTCTGATTTGCAGGCATCACAGGTAAAATAAAAGCTCTAATTACTTTAAATTTATGGAGCTAATTTGGCAGGTACGGTTCAGGGGATTGCTCATATATGGCAGGTTGGAGATGCACCAATCGGCAGTGGTGATGCCGGCGAGGTTTACTCTGCAGCACGTCTCGATAAGCCCGAATTTGTCGGTGTGTTGAAAAAACCAAACAAGGTCGCTACCGGTGGTACCATTCAGCGCCAGGCTCGTCAAATTGCCCAGGAAGCTCAGGCTCTTAGCTTGCTGAACGGACTTCCCGATGGAAAAGCACATCCACCCCGTTTATTGGATCAGGCGCCAGAGTTTACCAAAGGAACCGCTAATTACTTTATTATTAGCGAAATTGCCACCGGTGAAGCATTAAGCACCATGCTCGCTGAAGCCCTAAAAACCGGGGAACCATTTCCTCAACGGGTGATCATAACGGTTTTAGATGCGCTGTTTGACTTATTCTCGCGAGCTCACAAATCCGGCGTATTGTGGAATGATGTTAAGCTGGAGCACATCTACTGGGATAATGAGGCCTCATCAGTCGGTGTTATCGATTGGGGAAATGCCATCTTTATTGATCACCAGGAGCAATCCACACACCCTCGTTGGCAAGACTATCAACAAATCGTTGAAACCCTCGGGATATTTTTACAAACCGCAGCACCATTTCTTTTTGAAGAATTGAGCTGGGATGAATTTACGGATAAATCCCTCAATGCTTCCCTGGTCTCATCGCTGGCCAGGCGCATCTCCTACCAACATGAGGTAATCACCATGCGGGTAATGGAAAACCAATCACTGATGCGAGTGGTGCTCAACAATCCCCCATCAGTTTCTGGATTAAAAGAGATCAAGGGTTACCAGCAGAACCTAAAAGAAATTGGCGCCCCTTGGAGTAATAATGAGGTGCTTCAATATGGCCAGAAAATGGTTGAAAAAGCCCTGCGGGATGGCGACATTCAGAGTGCAATTGTTGCCACTGCGCAAATATTTGAAATTTTCGGCGAAGATATCAGCTTCTCCTGGCACCTTTTGCGTGAGTATTTCCGGGATGCAAGCATTATCACGCTCCCCTCTTTCAGTGAACTAGCCCTCCACACGCTGAACAAGCGGTGGAACGCAGTAAAGAGTATTGCCAGTCAGATTAATAACCAGGAATATCGAAGCACCATCCTGAATGCAATAGAAAAAGCCTCTCTTTTGGATGAGCAGAATAAGAGAAAACAATAATCAAAGACCTTTTCTAAAGGTACACTCTATTAGAAAGCGTTCACCAATCAACCGCAAAGGAAAATTATTATCCGAATAAAGGCAAACTTCGGTTCTGATATTTTTAAAAAAATAATAATCAAATAACCGACAAAATCTTCGCTTCAAGTCTCTAAATTTGGTATTTTCAAATTACAGAAGATTACTAATTTTTAATCTGCTGGTAAAATCAACGTTTGCATTAAACAATAAAACTATTAGGATTAACAAGTCGTGGAAACCAAGATTTTTGGACCAGATGAACCGATCAATATAGCGGAACCGCTGGATACCTGGCTTTCAGCCGGCTTACGCGATTATGCCGTTCCTGAAGCAGTTGGCTCTTCATCGCGGGTTTTTTTACTTAAAGATCATACCTTTGCTGGCGAGTATGCTGATTATCCCGCCATCAAAATCATGCGTCCGGATCAACAGCAGTACGCCCTGCCCCTGTTCAAGCACGAAGTCCGCATTCTTGACCGCATGCGCCATGTGCCGGGTGTAACGCCAATGTTAGCCCTGGGCTTTCTTCGGGTGGATTCCGGCGCATGGCCGAGCGAAATTGCCCCCATTACCGCAACGCTTGAATCAAAAGCATCAGCCCGCCAGCTACATGGGTCAATGGATCTTATGAAACCAGAAGAGGTCGAGGTGTTCTTGTCAGAGATTGACGCCCGGGTTGCTGATGCCTGGCTGGCGTTTATCATCCTGTCCCGGCGATGGGAAGACAATCTTTTTTTGCGGTGCGATGCCGGGTATACACGCGGTGAATTTCGGCGAACCTTTCCCGTTAGCCAGGCTTTACAGATTGCTTCTCAAATCTGTCAGATTATCCAGGCTGCTCATGAGAGGGATATTGTATATCTGGATCACAAGGCTTTACATTATTATTGGAATGAACCCCGCCAGCAGGTCTTCGTCCTGGACTGGAATATTGGCCGCCAGATTTCTTCCAGCGATCAGAAAGACATGATCAAATTCGACCTGCTGCAATTTAGTGCCCGAGCCCTTCATCATATGTTGACCGGACGCCAGGCTTCTGGTTCTGTGAATGTTGGCCCTAATAAACCCGAAGATATTCAAAACGCTCCCGACAAGTATGAACCGGTATGGACCTACGATGACCATGAACGATTGACAGAGGATGAATTAAATTTTCTTAGCGTTGCCCTGCAAGGCGAATTTAAAACAGCTCTGGAATTGGAAAACGGTCTGCAAGCACTTTACCAGGCACGCCAATCAAAGGCCGGAGTTGGTTAGAAAGGAACCCCATGCTCGTTGATCTCATCATCAAAGCAAAGGACATCCTTCAACAGGATCAACCCTCAGATCAGGCATTAATGGAGGTAGAAAATTCCCTCAGTGCCTTTCTTGAGGCTTTGGCAACTGAGCGGATAACAGAGCCTGTTGATAAAACCGATTTAGAGCATGCTAACCGCTTATTACGGGAAGTTCGGCGTAAGCGATCCCGGCGGTTGGCTGATGCCCAGGCTCTGGCAACAACCGAAGTGTCTGAATCAGCTCAACAAAAAGCGTCCGCAGCAGAAACAGGCACTCCGCACATCTCTCCGCAGCTACATGAAGACGATTCTTACGACCCCCTCAGCGATTTTCTACCAGCCAGCCATAACGCCGAAGCTGAAGCCATGATGGATTCAGCGGAAGAAGCTTTCTATGCTGGTAATTATCAAATAGCAATTCCTTTGTATGAAAAAGTCTTGGCACTTGAACCATCCTGGTTGCGGGCACAAGAACATCGTGATGAAGCCGAAGAGTTTTTGCGCTCCGGCAATATTCCCTCAGTCGCATTGCCACCGGATGCTGGTAAAGCTTTTGGCAAAGCCCAATCTGCTGCCCGCGTGTTCCGATATCAGACCGCACTGAACTATCTGGATGAAGCTTTTGCAAGCCTGAAAGAAGCGGGGATCAGCCGTTGGCGAGAAGGCGAAGATCTCCGTCAGGACTTGGAAAACCAAATTCAAGCTCATGAGGTTTACCAGGAAGGAATTGCATTATTGGGTCAGGGTGATCTTCAAGGTGCGCTTTCGAAAGTTCAGGCTGCGGCTAGCGCGGTTGTTTTACCCGAATATGTCGATAAAGCTTCAGAAATTCGCTCCGATCTTTCCACTCTCTATCAAATTGGGGATGTGCTTAACCTGAGCAGTGGCGTTCTTCCCGAAAAACTGGCTGAGACCTGTCAAAAACTTGATCGCTTAACCATTAAATATGGTGAAATCCCTCAGATAACTCGGCTCAACAATCGTCTGGAAACAATTCTCCCTGTCGTTACAAGTTCTTTAGTAGAAGACATTCAACGGAAGATACGTCAAGCTGAAACTGCCAGTGCGTTAAAAATTGTCAACGAGTCTTATCATGATGCCAAACAGGATCTTGCGATCCTACAAGTTTTACAACCAGAAAATACGATGCGCCGCCTTTTAGACACGGAAATTCAAGATGCCCTGGCTGAGGTTAATACCTTAGAAGGCAGCCTTGAAAAAGCACAAGAATCCTTGAACGAAGAAAGTCGTTTCTTCCCGCGCTCTGCGTTTTTGATCAGCAAAGCGGTTCGCAAACGCTACCCTCAGGATCCAAATGTATTAGCGCTCAACCGTAAATTGCGTTGGTATCCCATCACTCTGGGTGCTGGAAGCATAATTCTCGGGATCATCCTCCTGCTGGCACTCTGGTTTGGCGGGCGAAGGATTGCCGGTGCTGTACGGGCTCAACAGCTGGCACGCACCCCATCACCTACCATCACAGCCAGCATTACTCCAACCAGCACAATTACCCAAACACCTACTGAAACTCCCACTCCGGGACCCACCGCTACCGAAACCCCATATTACACACAAACACCTACAGCTGTGATCACAGGAACTGTGCTGCGGAACCTTTTCGCCCGACAATCCTGCTATGAAGCTTATCCAGCCACCGGTCGCATCCCAGAAGGGGCTGTGGTCACTCTGATTTCTATACCCAACCGGGTTTTTGATGACCTGAACCGAGAATGTATGCTGGTTGAATATCGAACGGAAGAAGCAAATGTGATCGGCTACATTTTGTTGATAGATTTAAGTTTTCCCTAAAAACCCATTGGCTTTATCCCACTTGAGGAAACAAATCACAACAATACCTGAACATCCAAGGTTTATTCCAAATCGTTAGTTGTGTGTGGAAAATGAGAAGTTGGTTTTAAAGCCAAATCACCCATTCAAATGATCAACGAAAAAAAAGTTATCATATTGTTTAATGATTCCCAGGAATTTTTTTCAATTCCCGATGGATCCTTAAAAACATCCGTATCGAAAACAATTGTTCCCATGAATTTAATGAAGAAAAGTACCAATCAATCCTTTTACTGCATGGAATAGCAAAAATAAACCCGTCACAATTAATAAAATCCCTGCGATGATGCTTCCGATCATTTTGCTCACAGTCTGTGAGAGCACCGCTTCAGTTGGGTCTTCCGGATTGTAAAATACCGTGACTGAAGATTCAACGGGGTACGCAGCCAGGAACTGCTCAGCTTTCTTTTTAGAGCCAAAACTGGGTTCACTGCCAAATGCGATCCGTTGACCGGAAAAGGGTGTACCATCAACCTGATATTCATAATAAACTTCGGGGTTGTAACTAATAGAGGTTCCGTCTCCGTCGCTTTGAACTGCTCGTTTTATCCTGTTTCCTATGATTTGCCCCTCAACAGAAGGCCAATTTATGCTTGCCCGGGCTTTTTTCTTGTCGCGCGATACTTTAACAAATAAAAATATTGCAAAAAAGAAAAGCAACACCCCGGCCAAACCACCACAGACCATTTCACGTGCACCATCATTAAATTGGAATTCCACTGCATACCTCCAGAAGACTAATCCACAAAAACCCTAATAGCATTGAAATTCAGAAAAAATCTTGCAAAACTTGTTTCTTATTCTCCAATTAAAGAATACTTTTTGGCAGCTGTCAAGATCGTATTTTGACTTATTTCGAATCAGACCCTGTTTTATCCGCATCTGTAAAACCTATATCAACATCAAAATCGCATTTGCCTGGTTTGGCAGCGCCACATAAGAGAAGGCCAACTTCATGGCAGATAAGTGCACCATGATATCTTAGTTTCAGCGTACCTGAGATTTGATTTATGGCATTTCTAAGGCTTTTTACAACGATAAATCTTCTGGCTCTTTACGTTTTTTGCTCTTCTTGCTCACAACAAGCATGACTGTAAATGGCAAAAAGAATGTTGCTGAGAAGCAAATTTTGTTAACGGATGAGCTGATTTGATCTTGTATCCATTCTCCAACCCGTTTTTCGATATTTTCAATCTGTTCCTCGCTCCATTCTTTAACCTTCTCTTCCAACTCGAGCTTTTTCTCTTCTAATTTTTTTGGTATAACAATAACGCTAAACTTGACGGGTTCAGTAAATAATTCTCCATCTTTCGACATGGTCCATTCTGTTGTAAATATTCCCCATTTTGAAAACTTTTCTGTTGTCCAGGTAAAAACGACATTTTCACCAGGTTGTACGTCCTTCAATAATGGAAAACGTCTGTTTGTGACCCAGGGATTCTTTTTATTTTCCAGGTAATAATCGCCAGAAGTCCATAAATTTTTACCAGTATTTTGAATTTCAACTTCTACATATAAATTCTCACCTTCAATTAAAATCGGCCAGTTCGGTTGCTTGATAACTGTTGCCGATAAAGCCGGTTTTTCCTTGCTGACAACACCAAGAGATTGAGGAATTTCCCTGGAAGAACTGATTAATAAGCCCTGACCTTGACAGATCAGCTGTGTTGAACCGCCACCATCAAACATGATAATTTTTTCTGCACCAAACTCCCTTAATACATGTACCGCCTCGAATTGCTTGGCAGTTCTAGTATTGAAAATCAATACAATTTCATACTTACCATCATTATTCCTATCGCTTATTCCTACAAACGTTCTTCCTCCTGATTCCTGAGCCTGTTTATCGGCGTCTTCAGTTAACCCACCGAGAATGTTGGGGGCCGATGACCCATACAAATTTTCATTTGTCAGAGGTTTAATATCTACTCGATCATCCCAGATTTCGAAAATCAATTGTTTTCCCGAATAATTATCATCCCCATGACCACCACTGATGTGCACTCCATCTTTCTTTAAAGGAAACGCCAGAGTCGTTGGGTTTGCGAGATGGTTGAAAAATTGAGCATTGGTAAGGCAAAACGCATTGGGGTAAGACATTGAAAAATCGTGCCAGATATCTCCTAAATTCTGAGATGAGATTAATGGATTATATCCTTCAAAACGGCCATTACCGACGTCAGGATCGACAATCTCCCCATGCAATAATACAATGGTTGCTCCTTTACTAAGATTCACCACCTGAACAAAATCTGGGTTTCCACCCGGATAGTCTTTCTGATAAAGTTCTGTTCCTTCATCAGATAAAATCAGTGAGAAACCTGGTGGAATGTTCTGAGTGTGAGAATCGGCAAATACAATTTGAAATGACAACCCGAAGCCTATCAAAATACTCAAACAAAATAATGCAAAAAAGAAAATTTTTGAAGGTTTTTTCATATTTACCTCCATTAAATGGTGATCAATGGGTTCATTTTATAGATTTTCTCCCACTTCAGAAAAGAGCCAACCAATCTTTATCCATTCGCTGTGACACGGTCACATCAAATCTACCTTGGATCGATATTGTAAGGCTTCTGCAAGATGGACCTGGGTGATCGCCTCCGATCCAGCCAAATCCGCTATTGTACGGCTGAGCTTCAGAACCCGGTGATATGCTCGCGCGGTCAGCTGTAACTGGCGCATGGCAGTTTTCATCAACGCCTGACAGGTATCGTCAAGCACACAAAACTTACGAATCTGGGCAGGGTACATATCAGCATTGCTGGCAATGGACATTCCAGAGAATCGCTCCCGCTGACATACACGCGCCGCCTCAACGCGAGCACGTACTTCAGCTGAACTCTCCCCGGGTTTCATATCACGCAGCTTTGCATATTCCACCCGTGGTACCTGCATGTGAATATCAATGCGATCCATCAGCGGACCGGAGATACGCTTTTGGTAACGCGTTACCGTGGTCGACGAACAGGTACAAGGACGGGTTGGATCTCCAAAATAACCGCATGGACAGGGATTCATCGCTGCAGCCAGTTGAAAATTCGCTGGAAAGGTCAATGAACCCTGCGCACGGCTGATCGTAACTACTTTGTCTTCCAAAGGTTGACGCAGGACTTCCAGCACTTTCGAACTGAACTCGGGAAGCTCATCCAAAAAGAGCACACCACGATGCGCCAGGCTGATCTCACCCGGATGCGGCCAGTTACCTCCGCCTACTAAACCAGCATGGCTGATGGTGTGATGTGGAGAACGAAATGGCCTTGCCCGAATTAATGGTACATCTGAAGGCAACAGGTCTGCCACGCTGTAGATACGGGTGACATCCAATTCCTCATCGATCGTCATTTTTGGAAGGATTGATGGTAATGCCCTTGCCATTAACGTCTTACCCGAACCGGGAGGCCCTATCATTAATAAGTTGTGCCCTCCAGCGGCTGCCACTTCCAGCGCCCGTTTGACATGCTCTTGCCCTTTGATTTCACTGAAGTCCGTCTCTACAAGCGTTTCTTCCGGATTGTGCTCCGGTGGTTCGGCAGGTGAAATCGGTGTTGTGCCGGTTAAATGATCATAAAGCGCATTTAGCGTTGGGGCGGGAATAACGGTAATATCGGGGATCAACGCTGCTTCTGGTGCATCCACTTCGGGAACAATCACGGTACGATAACCAGCCTGTCGGGCAAGAGCAGCCATTGGCAGCACCCCTTTCACATGCCTCACGCCTCCATCAAGTGAAAGCTCACCGATAATTAAAGTGTTTTCCAGCGCAGCTGGATCTAACTGATTGGTCGCAATTAAAACGCCAATCGCAATCGGCAGATCGTAAACGGGTCCTTCTTTTCGCACCGATGCTGGCGCCAGGTTAACGGTAATTCGGCGGCGCGGGTAATAAAAGCCTGCATTTTTCACCGCCGATTGCACGCGCTCCCGACTTTCCTGAACTGCTGTATCCGGCAAACCGACGATGACCATTTTCGGCAGACCACCGCCTGTATCAACTTCAACCTCTACAACAACGCCATCCAACCCGATTACCGCACATGAATACACGCGAGCAAGCATATACACCCCGGTTCTGTGATTAATTTAATATGTCAATTTTAACATGAAATAACTTTTCTTAAAAATCAAACATCAAAATAAAGGACAAACGAACAATAACTGAAATGAAAAACTATTTATCGCGATTATAATAAACATCCATAAAAAGGTAAACATGTTCAGTACAAAACCATTAACGATTAAAAACTGACCTGTGAAAACGCAATCCAATCCAGATTTATAAAGATTAACCCCACGAAAGGTAGATCATTAATGAAACGCACCCAAATTGGCGATATTTTGTGGCTATTTGTTTTATTACTCATCACCGCTTTTCTGATCATCCCTCAAACGCGCCAGGTTTTTATTCAACAAACGAATGCTCACCCCTATTTGATGGGTTTTATCAAGTTTGCGACTCTGGCAACAATGGGAGAATTATTGGCCATCCGATTGGCCAAACGCACCTGGACAAAACCTGTCGGATTTCTTTTTAAAGTTTTTGTCTGGGGTGTTGTCGGTATATTGATCACCTTCATGTTTTCATTTTATTCTGCTGGCGTAGAAACGATGTTGGCGCCATTTAACATGGCCAATGCGGTTTTTTTAAAATTTCTGGCTGCCTTTCTTACCAGTACTATCATGAATCTTACTTTTGGCATTGTTTTTATGGGCGCCCATAGAATTAGTGACATGTATATAGAAATGAAGGTTGCAAAAAACCGGTTCAGCTTTGAAGGACTTGTCAAAGCCATAGATTGGAAAGTATTTATCACTTTTGTGGTCGGTAAAACCATCCCCCTCTTTTGGATACCCGCCCATACCATCACCTTTTTATTGCCGCCTTACCTCCGTGTGATCGTTGCTGCTTACCTTTCCATTTTGCTGGGTTTAATCCTGGCATCTACAAAATTTAAGAAAAGTGTTTAGCATTATAAGGGTCTATCCTAAATCCAATCGCCCATTTTAAACAAATATCGGCAAAATCTCTTCCTAATTCAGTTTTATTTCTCACACAATTTATTATCCAAAAAACAATCGATTAATTTTTAAATAGCCTTTTTTGAAATTTCAATTTGTTGTATAAAAATAAATATATTAACACCTAAATAATTCGCTTTTAAAGCTGTGTTATAATTTAAAAATCGGAAAAATGGTTTCATTTACAAAAAAGGAGGAAGTATGAAAAAGCGTGTCGCATTATTAATTATCATATTATTGGTATTAGTGCTTACAGGATGTCAGAAGAAGTCAGATAATCTTGTCGTCGGGACTTCCGCAGATTATCCTCCCTACGAATATGTTGATGAGGCGGGTAAGTTTGCAGGTTTTGACATCGAATTAATGGAAGAGATAGCAAAACGAATGGATGTGAAAATCGAATGGCAGGATATGCCCTTTGACAGTTTGATCCAGGCTGTTCAGGAAGGCAAAATCAACGCATCAATTTCCTGCTTCAATTATTCAGAAGAGCGTGCCCAACTGGTGGATTTTTCCGATCCCTATCACAGCTCTGAAGATGCATTCATCGTTAAAAAGGATTTTAGCGGAAAATTCGATCAAGCTGAAGATGCCGCCAATTTCAAGCTCGGTGTTCAATCTGGCACAATGCAAGATGAATGGATCACGGATGAGTTGATCGACGGTGGGCTGATGAGTGAAAGCAATCTCTCGCGTTACGAACGGGTGGATCAAGCTGCCCTCGATCTTTTGGCTGGCAGGATCGAAGTATTAATGGCTGATGATGTTCCCGCTCAGGCCATTGTCAACCAGCATGCTGATCTCAAAATTATTTTTAGGGAAGAGCTTTACACAGGCCCTATTAACATTGTCCTGCCAAAAGGAGATAGCAAGTTGCAGGCAGATATAAACCGCATCATTGCCGATTTGAAAGCCGAAGGTTTTATCGACAAGCTGGCGTTGAAATATTTTTACGAATAAACAAAATTTGATAACCTGGGAGAATTTTCCGCAAAAATTTCGCCTTTTTTCTCCCAGGTTAACTTTTGTTCATTATTAAATGTCGACATCAACCTGGGCTTTGAAAGCATAATCTGTGAACTTCAGTAGATTTATCCAATACATTGCATCTGGGACAGCGTACACGGTCGGCGTTACACTTGTAGCCCTGCCCTTCGGTCTCTTTTTAGGTTTATTTTTCTCATTATTATATGTGTATGGCGGAAAGGTTTTTAAGCAGATTATGTCTGTTTATAGCACGGTCATGCGCGGCATACCCCCCATTGTTTTACTTTTTATTCTTTACTTCATGGTTTCGGGCAGTATCAACCTTTCGCCATTTTGGGCTGGCTCGCTTTCGCTTGGTATTGTGAGCAGCGCTTATCAGATGGAAATCATCCGAGGTGCCTTGCTTTCTGTCAGTGGCGGTCAGATGATGGCTGCTCGAGCCATTGGTATGCGAAAAATTGACGCGATTAAAAACATCATCATCCCTCAGGCTTTTCGCCTGGCAATCCCCCCATGGTCAAATGAGGCGGCCATTGTCATAAAAGATTCATCGCTGGTTTATGCCCTGGGCGTTCCAGAGATTTTACGCCGCGCCCAGTTGATCAGTGCCAGCACTCAAGCACCTTTTTTGGCTTTCATCACTGCGGGGATTATTTATTTCTTACTGGTGTTTATCACCAATCACCTCCTCAGCCGTTTGGAAAAGCGGCTGGAGATTCCCGCCAATCCATAATTGTAGAGGAGTTTATGTCTGAACCGATACTGGTTGTACAGGGGCTTACCAAAGCATATGGAAACAACACCGTTTTCCATGATATCCACTTGACGGTTAATGAAGGGGATACGGTGGTGATTATTGGTCCCAGCGGAACGGGTAAAAGCACCCTGTTGCGCTGCATTAATTTACTGACCAAAGCGAACGCAGGGAAAATCTGGCTGGATGGCGATGAGATTACCGCTCGCGGACACAATGAGGACGAGGTTCGCCAGCATATCGGTATGGTTTTTCAAAATTTCCTGCTCTTCAATCACCTGACCGCCTTAAACAACATAAAAATTGGGCTCACAAAAGTTAAAAAACTCCCAAACGATCTTGCAGAAGCAAAAGCAATGCAAGAGCTGGAACGCGTAGGTCTGGCAGATAGAGCACATCATTACCCCGGACAGCTTTCCGGTGGACAACAACAACGGGTTGCCATCGCTCGCGCCCTGGCCATGGACCCCCGTATCATGCTATTCGATGAACCAACGTCTGCGCTCGACCCCGAATTAATCGGTGAAGTCCTCGAAGTCATGCGAAAGCTGGCAAAAGAAGGGATGACCATGCTGGTGGTAACCCACGAAATGGGGTTTGCGCGCGAGGTTGCCAACCGCATTATTTTCCTTGAAAACGGCAGTATCGTTGAAGAAGGCACTCCCGATGAAATGTTCAATCGACCGAAATATGAACGTACCCGCGCCTTCCTGTGGAAAATCAGCGAACTTTACGGTGAAATGGAAAGCGATTCATAAATGGGCGATACCCTTAATATCCTTATAAGATTTCTCCCAGAACTTCTGAAAGGTGCCGTTGTCACCCTTGAGCTAACCGGTGTCGGGTTGACATTGGGTTTTCTCCTGGGCTTAATCCTGGCTTTGATGCGAATGTACGGCCCAAAATTTTTACAAACCATCGCTATCGGGTATATCGAACTTTTCAGAGGCACCCCTCTTCTCGTTCAACTCTTTTTGATCTATTACGGATTACCCTCTCTGGGGTTAACCCTCAATCAAAAAACATCCGCTTATCTGGCGCTGGGTCTCAACAGTGCCGCCTACCAGGCAGAGTACCTGCGGGGTGCCATTCAATCTATCGGGAAATCTCAAATGACCGCAGGCAGAGCTATCGGGCTGACTCGCTGGCAGACGATTTGGTTTATTATTCTTCCGCAAGCTTTGCGGCTGGTTATCCCTTCCTGGTCAAACGAGCCAATTTCTTTGCTTAAAACAACCGCGGTGGTGTTTCTGATTGCAGTTCAGGACCTTATGGCAAGGGGAAAGCGGGCAGTCACCACGACCTATAACCCGATTGGAAGTTATTTGGCTATTGCGATAATCTACCTGGCGATGGTGTTTCTCATTGATGCATTATTAAAATGGCTGGAACGCAAGGCAAAAATTCCTGGATTTGAAATAGAAACCGAGCGCACTTGAGCTATGGAATTAATACCCGGCACATTGAATAATGCGCTCAATGACTGTACAACCACTCAAAACTGAGCGTTGCATTTTCCATTTCTCTTTCAATTAAATAAATATTATTACCTGCCTTGCAAAACTCCTATCGAGAAAAAACGGGTATAAAATTTTTCAACCAGTCAAAATAAGGGTAGATTGGATTAAATTCAAAAGCGCCAATATCGCAACCCGCCCCATAAGGCCGTGCAATACCGCGCTGGTCTGTAGCCGGGCAATTAATATTGTAAGCTGCATCAATCGCCGGTGAACCCGGCAAAAGCGCATGGGTCTGTGTTGGCCCGTTATTGCTCGCCAGGGGTCCGATCTTGGGGTTACCCGAAAATTCTGCATCGCAGCTTCCATCGCCAACAAAGTTATGGGATTGATAATAAATTTCGCCTGAATTAACACAATCGTCACCAATTGACCTGGCAATCAATGTGCTGGAATAGACCAGTGTGCTGTCAACCCCATTAAGTACACCAGCGCCTTTATCTGTGGCTTTATTAAACGCAATTGTATTGTAATAACTGGCAAAGTTGCCGCCAGCAAGGTTTTGTATACCTCCGCCCTGTTCTGCTTGATTTCCGGATATGGTGCTGTTTTTGATAAGCAAGAAGCCATATTCTCCCCAATTCCTCATCGCACCACCATAAAAAGCAGAGTTACCATAAAAAGTGCTCGTATTTATTTCCATGCTATTCCAATTCAGGATCGCACCACCAAAATGGGCATCGTTATTGTTAAATGTACTGTCGGAAATTTCTACCTGTCCAACATTCTTGATCGCACCACCCTGTATGCCTCCAGAATTGTGAAGAAATTGGCTTAATTCGACGGTTAATATATATTCATTATTAATTCCACCACCATATAAGGCAGAGTTGTACCAAAATGTATCTCTATCAACATTTAAATCACCCAGGTTATAGATGACTCCGCCTTCTTGGTCGGCTGAGTTCTGATAGTATGAATTATTTGAGCTTATAAGTGTTGCAGCGTCGGAATTCTTGATCGCACCACCATGCACTGCATGGTTAGCTGTAAAATAGCTATCATTTACCTCTAAATACCCCAGGTTGTAGATGGCTCCACCAGAACTGTAATCTTCGTCCTGCGCTTTATTTTTATAAAAGATGCAATCATAAGCCTCTACCCTTCCGTTTTCACCGACGGCGATCGCTCCCCCATTACCTTTGGCACGGTTAAAATTAAAGTTACAGTCATACAGGTAGGCGTTTGCATTCTTTTGGAGGTAAATGCCCGCACCATCTTTGTGTAAAAAACCGCCGATATAGCCATTAATAATCTCGATGTTTTTCATCGTCACCGAAACACCTTCAAAGACCCCAAACACCCGAGTTTTGTCATCACCACTGATTTTGATCTTTTGTGCCAGTGCCGTTCCATCAATCGTCACATTATTTTGAACAAATAATGGGTCACCTTCAACGGTGATGGTGTGCCCTGAAAGCGATGAGTCAAATTCAATCGTATCGCCTGAATTGGCATCTAATAATGCCTGCCGTAAGGACCCCGGCCCAGTGTTGTTGGTATTTGTCACGGTAATTGTTCCTGCTGAAACAGGTTTAACGGTAGCAGAAAGGGTGATCAGCAATACAAAGGCAAAAAACAGGTTCAACAAGGATTTTAATGTGCGAGAATTGATCATCATAGCGACTCCTTTCATTTTAATTCGCTTACCATTAAAAAGTTTTTTGGAAATGTTGTTTAGAATAAATTGGCTTAAATTACAGTATACAGGGATTTGCAAATTGTTTCAAGTAAAAAGGGTATTCAAAATAAAACTGACCCTCCAATCACAGAAGCATAAACGCCTAGCAAATATAATTAACCGGTTTATAATTAATTTACAGAACCCTCCAGCAAATAAAGCCAATCATGATGAAAGAAAATCGAATTAATTATTCCAGAAGGAGGTCGCCCATGAATCCAGCAGCATTTATTCTTTCCGCGATTGCGGTTGGTTTATTAATTTACGCCCTCTTTCAGGGGAAAAACCTCGCCCTTGCAGGCATAAAATTGGCTGGCGTCTATGTTTGGAACAACCTGATCCTCCTCATTGCCAGTTTTTTAATTGCCGGTTTCA
>Ga0255347_1000656_pt1 | contig 61454 bp, 46 predicted proteins | sample wastewater_treat_2_FD_192479 | JGI IMG/M metagenome (GOLD analysis project Ga0255347, IMG submission 192479) | Wastewater microbial communities from Lulu Island WWTP, Vancouver, Canada - plant24 | ecosystem: Engineered > WWTP > Wastewater > Unclassified | place: Canada: Vancouver, British...
AAAACAAAAATCCCTTACCAGATTACCGATGGGGGGTCAAAATATGCCGAAATGTCATTAAAACTTATTGAAAATTACGATCTTTTTCAATCCATTTCTAGGGGTCAATATCGTCCGAAATATCCAGTATGTTTGCACAAACTTTAAAATTCTTTGAAAAATGAAGTTCATCGATAAGATCAAAGGATTTGACCAATACTTAAGTTACAATTTGTGCGGACATCTGTCATTAAATAAAAATTACTGATGGTTAAGAACTGTTGCCTGTTTGTCGGTTACTTTTTCAAATGTCAAAACAACTTTTGAATTGTTTTTCAATTCTCAATATTTCTGTATTGGTTAAATTCTTGAACTCCTTAGTCCTTACTCTTTTTGATAAAATACCGCTATTCTGTTCAAGAAATCTGATTAGTAAAGCAACTATCCTGTCGGGCATCTCAAAATTATCATCTAACCATGTTTTCATTGCATCGTACTTCTGAAGGTAAGCAACTTCCTGGGGTATGACATTATCAATTGTTGATTCAACACATTCAAAAAGAAACTCTGTCTGAACTGTAGCGTCAAAATACCTGTAATAGTCAATAGTTTCATTGAGAACTTCAACATTATTGTCTGCTGTTCTCTTCCACTTTATGAAGTCAAGCGTTGGTTGGGAATAAGTCTCAAGGACCTTTCGATAATCATCAATCCGGTCCAGAATTGCTGACGACACAGGAAATATTATTCCTTGAGGAGTGAACTTCATAACTGAGAGAAGATGGTGAATTAAGTATCTATGTATTCTTCCATTCCCATCCTCAAATGGGCGGATAAAAACAAACCCAAATGCGATCTCAGCGGCACTTAGTACAGGATGAAATTTATTATTTTCCAGCAATTTGGCAGTTTCGATTAATCCGTCAAGTAATATATCCAAATCTTGCCACCGTGCGGAGATATGTTCAGGAACAGGTTCTCCGGTAGTTCTATCATGTTCACCTACAAATCCGCCCTTCTTTCGAAAACCCATATCTACAAAACGGCTATCCTCTATTACTATTTGTTGAAGACGGAGTAATTCCTCCTTTGATAACGGTCTGGTGCCAGCCTGACCGATTGCTTTTCCCCATCTTGTTGCTCTGTTCTGAGTTGGTTTTTCACCTTCTATTGTGAATGATGCTCGTGAGTCTTTCAACAAAAGGAATGCTGAAGTACGTAATAGAACATCTTTAGGAATCCCTTGTATTGCTTTGATAGTTTTTTCTGATAAGTTTCGGGAAATATAGTCATCCAGTTTTTTTGTCCTTTGTATGAGTGGACAAAAGTTAACAGTACCAGGCAGATTATTACGTATTCTATGTCTGGATGAATTAATGCTTAAAGTACTTGTATATTGCAACTTATCATCCAGTAACGGAATGAAATTTTTAAATGTAAGATCTGCGATTGGTAACTTTTTCTGCATTAACCATTCATATAAAAACCAAATCTTCCTCATATACTGTCCTGAATACCCGGACATTATTATGGTTACAACCTCTGATTGATCTATCCTCTCAAATAGTTTCTTAAAAAACAAAAGGTTAACTCCCTCGTATTTCAATGCAAAAACCAAGTGCCCGGTTAATGTATCGGAAGGTTGGTATTTCGGCCCAAACACTATCCACCCTGGTTTAAAGTAGTTTTTGTTCTTCCTGCTTATCAAAGCCAGAGTAGCAGGGATCGGTACTTCCAATTTGTAATACTGGATTATGGCGCCATAACCTGTTAAAAAGCCGGTTTCCGGAGCTGTTCGTCCATGAAAAACGAGTTTTTCTTGTGAAAAATGGATATTTTCCATTACCTTATCTAAAAAATAGGTATTTACAAATATATGAAAAATAGGTATAAAAAATGAAATATAGGTAATAAAAATGATATTTCAGGAAATACAGATATTATTTTGAGACTGAAAAGTTCTGTTATAGCATATAAATAAACTAATTTTGCTTTATGACACAGGTACTACAAGAGCGAAAGAAAGAGTATTAATTCATTATCTTTGTACTATGATTAAATCTTTTTCACCTGATACTAAGGATTTTAAAAAATATCCGGATGAAACAAAAAGCTGCTGTTTTCCGTTAAATCAGTTTTATACAATAGCAGAAACATGCAATACACGAAATCAAAAATCCAGACTCCCGGTTCACTTTTGTCTCATCTTAAAGGACACGAAGAAATCCGGCTGACAAAGAATGACACACCTGAAAACATGAATGCATTTGACTATTTCTTCGAACACACTTCAAATCTCGAAAAACTTTTTCTTGCCGGAAGGGAAGAGATCTCCTACAAGGATCTTTACAATTCCTGCACAGAGATTGCCGGATGGCTTGTAAAAACCGTGGGGCAGAATAAAAATATTATTGTATTGTCTGCCAATAATTTATTTCTTACAAAGGTTTATCTGGCAGTAATAAAATCCGGAAATATCTGCATACCCCTTGATCCGGGTATCGAGACAGAAAATTTCCGTTATATCCACGATTTAACGAAACCCGATCTGATCTTTTTAACACACGATGTTGAAAGAAGGCTCGGACTGAATTCAGATATTGGAATATTTCCCGACACATTGCAGGAAGCCATAAACGGTGATCCTGAAGCTCTGGCACACCAAAGTCCGGCAGGTGAAAACGGAAACCGGAAAGAGGCAAAGCCCGGTGTGGCACAAATCTCCGGTACGGTATCAGATGCGCTTTCTTCAGGTTTTGACATAGAACGGTGTGCTGAGATTATTTTCACCTCCGGATCAACGGGAGAGCCAAAGGGAGTTATGATTTCGCACAAGAATCTGATAGCCAATACCAGTTCCATTGTTGAATATCTGGAACTGAAAGAAGACGACAGGATGCTGGTTGTTCTGCCGTTTTATTACTGTTACGGGCTTTCACTTTTACATACACACTTAAGGGTGGGAGGATCAATTGTATTTAACAACTCATTCATATTCCTGGGAGGAGTGATCAAGAGTCTCCTTGATTACAAATGCACGGGCTTTGCCGGTGTTCCCACTCATTTCCAGGTCCTGCTGAGAAAATCCGATTCATTTAAAACAACCAGTTTCCCTGATTTACGTTATGTTACACAGGCAGGTGGTAAGCTTGCACCGGTTTTTATTGATGAATTCATAGAAGCTCATCCCGATATAAGGTTTGTAGTGATGTACGGGCAGACAGAAGCCACAGCACGCTTATCATGGCTGCCACCGGAATTATGGGAATCCAGGAAAGGATCAATGGGAAAAGGAGTACCCGGAGTGGAACTCAGAGTGGTTAATGAAAAGGGAGAACTGATCAGGCCGGGTGAGACCGGGGAAGTCATAGCCCGGGGTGACAATATAATGATGGGCTATTACGCTGATGAAGAAGGTACAAAAAAAACCATCAGGGATGGCTGGCTTTACACAGGCGACCTGGGAACCGTTGATGAGGAAGGATATATTTACCTGACGGCCAGATCAAAAGAAATCATTAAAGTACGGGGCAAGCGTATCAGTCCCAAAGAAATCGAAGCTGTTATACTTTCATTGCCTGATGTTATTGATTGCACGGTTGAAGGTATTGAGGACGAGATAGAAGGTGAAAAACTCAAAGCCACTGTAATAATAAGAAAGGATCCTGCACAGGAAATAACAAGTGATTTCCTGATTGAGTACTGCTCGGGCAGGCTCGAACTGTTCAAGGTACCACAGATTTATGATATCAAGGAAGAACTGACGATCAGTTCAACAGGAAAAAAGATAAAGAAAGTGTAAAACCGACACAGTACCTGATCTTTATTAGTGGCTGACATATAAAGTTCAGAAAATGCAGATAAAACTATGCCTTTCCCGAAAAATGGGACAGGTCCTGTTTCGGCGAAAATGAATAAATTATTCCGGATTTATTGTTGCCTTCAGCTTAATCCTTTGATTTATTGCAGAAAATTGCTGAAATTTACTGTTAAGTGTAACCCTGACAGTAAACCATAAGTCCAATGATAACCATTCCACAACGCTTGCTTGGTGAAGCATTGCTTAATTCAGCAGCAAAAAATCCATTAAAGACAGCTATAATATTTGAGAACAAGGAATACACTTTTTCTGAATTAAAGGAAGCTGCATTAAAATTATCTGCTTTTCTCGTGAGTACCGGTTTGAAAAAAGGAGATCGGGCTGCAGTATTCTTAAATAATTCCTGGGAAAGTGTGATTTCAATCTACGGAATCACTCTTGCCGGAGGAGTGTTCATTGTCATAAATCCCCAGACCAGGGCTGACAAGTTAAGATTCATTCTGAAGAACAGCGGCTGCCTGGTATTGATATCGGGAAATATATTAAGCGGGATTCTTTCTGAAGCTCTGAACAGTGAAGGCCCGGTTAAACAACTCATTCTGTCCGGAGGAGATGGCAGAATAAAACTACATGATTCCATTGGCATCAGTTCTTTTGAAGATATTCTTAACGGCGCAATACCAGCAACGACACTTCCGGCTATTATTCCGGTTGATCTGGCTGCATTGATCTATACATCAGGCAGTACCGGATTTCCCAAGGGAGTGATGATGACCCATCAGTCAATGGTTTTCACAAGCTGGAGTCTTATAGAATATCTGAGACTAACTGAAGACGAACGAATTATTCTGCTTCTGCCTCTTGCTTTCGACTATGGATTATACCAGTTATTAATGGCAGTTACCATAGGAGGAACACTTATTCTGGAACATTCATTCTCTTTTCCGGCCACCGTTTATAAACGTATTGAACTATATCAGCCCACAGTATTCCCGGGAGTGCCAACGATATATGCAATGATGATCAACACTCATAAACAGACCGGATTATCATTCGATTGCATTAAAAAAGTAACAAACACAGCTGCTGCACTACCCCCTGAGTTCATTCCTTCTTTAAAGGCAATATTTCCCCGGGCACTGATTTTTAAAATGTACGGATTAACTGAATGTAAGAGAGTATGTTATCTGGAACCCGAACTGATAGACGAAAAGCCCGGGTCGGTGGGAAAGGCAATTCCCGGAACGGAAGTATTTCTTCTCGATACGGAAGGTAATCCGGTGAGCGTCGGAGAGCCCGGAATATTACATATTCGCGGACCTCACGTAATGGCCGGTTACTGGAACAACGAGGAACAGAGCAGGGAAATGCTTAAACAGGGAAAAATACCGAGCGAAAAGGTATTATGTTCACACGACCTGTTTAAGATGGATGAGGAGGGGTTTCTCTATTTCCTTGGAAGAACGGATGATATCATCAAGACAAGGGGAGAAAAAGTAAGTCCGGTGGAAATAGAAAATGTGATTTACAGGATTAAGGGAGTAAGGGAGGCTGCTGTAATAGGGAAAACGGACCCCATTATGGGTGAATCAATTATAGCATTTGTGACCCTGGAAGAGAAGGGAATCGCCAATGAAAATCACATCAGGAAAGCCTGTATTGAAAACCTGGAACTATTCATGGTTCCGGAACGCGTAATCATCCTGGATGAAATGCCCAAAAGCCCTAACGGTAAAATTGATAAACTAAAATTAAAGACGAGAAAATTATAGGATATAATAATCTTCTCATTATTGGATTACCTGCCTTATTAAAGTAAACAATGGAATTACATCTTTTCTCCGGTTAGTTTTGTGGTTTTACCATCTTTCTCAATTACGTCTATTATCCTGTTAAACAGAAGATTTGCTGCTCTTCCGGCAAAATCCTTACCCGGATGTGAATCGCCTAATGATATTGAATATTCATCCTTGAAATATAGTCCACCTTCGGTTTGTAACTGATAAAGGTCCCACAAATAGATGTTGTCATCCGGCTGATCCCATTCTCCCTTAACCCATTGGAAAAATTCTCTGGCTCTTATGGCCTCTTCCTCTGTTACAGCATAGCTAACCTGCATGGCACCGGTGAAGAGAATAAACTTCGTAGATGGAAATTCGTGTAACTTATTTCTGAGAGCCTGATACTGAAGTTTATAATTCGCCAGAGTTTTTTTGTCAGAATCAATATCAGGAGAACCATCATCAGGTTCAATATTAGCTACAGGAAAACAGTGTTTAAATACAATGACATTATACTGGTCCGTAAGCATCTCCAGGGTTGGTTCTTTCATAAATGCCTTATCCCCGGCATTTTTAACCCATATGTTATAATAATCATAAGGGTAGTTATTCCATCCATAAGGAGAAGCTTTGGGGAAATCTCTTTCACTAATCACATAGTTACTTGAATTTATTTTGTTATAATGTGCAAACAATAAGGGAATCTGAGCTTTAATTCTCGGATTTTCAGCTACTGCAACAGGGTCTGCCTGTGAAATATCCCCATCCCATATAAAGGAACCCGTACTGTGATGGAGAAAGATTATATTTGTCGATTCATCGCTCATTTTCTCTGAACAAGAAGTTAGCATAACAAAAAATGAAATCAGCAGGAGATAATAATTTCTAATTTTCATGGTAATAATTTTGTCAGTTCAACGAATGTAATACAATTTTGGAAAGGTTTTGTTCGCTTTCCATAGTTCAAAAAGGAATATAAAAAACCAATTTAATCAATCTTTTTAATAATAGCATAAAGAATAATTCAGTCGTTTTCAATTAATTCAATCAGAGGCAATTTGCAAGTAAAATCATTATTATAGGCCTCATTATCATAAATCAGATCTTGTTACAGACCCGGTAATTAGACTGTCAATAATCTGAGTTAGCTTTTTTGCCCCTTTATCATTGAGATGATTCGAATTAAAAAAATCTTCATCCTTAAAAATCTTACTGTCCATCAGGTTTATATAACTACAGTTACTATGTTTCTCTATTATGTCAGCCATAGTACTGAAGGTACAGTCCATTTGTTCTTTATTTACATGTTCACTGTATGCCTTATATACCGGTGGTGTGCACATAATGATCTGACAACCGTTTCTTTGTGAAAAATCAATAATTGAATCAAGAGCAGATTTCATCTCATGATATCGTTGTTGTTCAGGGGGTACTGTATGCTCTTCAACTGCAGTAACAGCATGATTATATAAGAAATCAGATGATTCAGAAACTGTTGAAATATACCAGCCAAGATCAGAACACAAAATCTCATCTATACCTTTCACATAATACTTGAATATTCTGAGCATATGATCAAAAAGCCTGCCGTTAAGTATCTCCGTATTTGATTTCAGCTTTTTTGAAAGATGTATTCCGTAATATACATTATAATTTTTTACACGCCAGGCTTCATGAGAATCTTCCATTTTCATAAAAAGCATCGGGTACGAAACCTCAAGTACAATGTATTCAAGTCTGGCCCATTCATTCTTATATTTGTCAAGCAATGCATAGCAATAATCCATGGTTTGTGCCGGATGTGCCGCATTAAAGCTTCTTTTCGTAGTATAAACAGGATTCAGCCCGGTATGAACCTCCGATGAGCCCAAAAATAAAACTTCTATGCTGTCAGAATATTGGTCCAGATAATTCCTCTTCAGTTTATACTCATTTGGAATATGGCGTACCAATACCTCCATTACAAAAAGAGTGCATAATATCAACAAAGTATATCCGGTAATCTTATATAATATAACCTTCATTTAAAATTATTTTATTTATAATATTTTAAAAAGCAGTATTCATACAATAATTAATGGAAGTCATTTCATTAAAAAACCTGGTAAATAAATGTTAATTTTTGACCTATAAAAGCCAGAACAGCCAATGTCATTGTATAATATACAAATACCCGTAATGCTGTGTTTTTGTTAAAAACCGTATCCAGCTTACCATGAAGATTCTTAAAATCTTCCTGAAGATATTCCAGGCTTAACAATAAAAGTCCGCAGAATAATGCAAACCATGTTAGATTATCAATTGGGATTGATGCGGACGCCGATACATTTTTAAAAAGTAAAGGGAAGAACTGAAGGGATGTATTGAGATCCGGTGCAAAGAAAAAAACCAGGCAGATACCGTAGAAAAAATAATTGAAGAAACGGCCAATCATTTTATTCAGATAGCCTGGAATTTTTGAGCCGATTTTTATTCTTTGTCTTTTGGTAAAAAACTCATAATTGATAGCCGCTGCAATAAGAAGACCCAAAACCATAAAGTTCCAGCCCGCTCCGTGCCAGATTCCAAAAAGGAAAAAAGTTACGAATACTCCGATTACCGCAGCCCAAATACCCAATTTCCGATACTTGAAACTGAACTGTCTGAAAATGTAATCATGAAACCACAAGGAAAGAGACATGTGAAAACGTTTCCAGAACGTCGTTACATTCTCTGAAAGAAAAGGTCTGTTAAAATTTGGCAGAAGTTCAATACCAAACATTTTCGCAATACCTATAGCAATATTTGTATAACCGGCAAAATCAAAATACAAATAAAAAGGCTGAATCAGAAGAACTGTCCAGAGTTCGATTCCACCATACATGCCCATGTTGGAGTAAGTATCAGTAATCAGTGGGGCTAACTGGTTCGCAATCACAACTTTTTGAAAAAAACCAAACAGTGTGATTTTCAAACCGTTGATAATATTCTCATAATTATTGTTTAAAGATTTTAACTGAGGTATAAAATGATTTGAGCGTTCAATAGGACCTGATATGAATTTCGGGAAAAAACATATATAAAGCAGAAATGATAAAAAGTTTTCTTCCGGTTCTTCCCATTTCATTTTTACGTTTATAAGATAGCCTATACCCTGTAAAGTATAATAAGAAATACCCAGAGGAATAATGATTCTTGAAATACCTGAAATATTTATATCACTGTTAAAAAGATGAATAACCGGATCTATCGCAAAAGTGGCATAACGAAGAACAATGAGTTGAGTAAGATTTACAAAAATACCAATCCGGTATAATGTTTTCCCATGAGTGGAATTCCTTATTCGTTTTGCAACAAAAAAGTTAAAGGCAGCATAGAACAGAACATAAACCAACAAAATGTAACTGTAGGTCGCAATAAATCCACAGCTCATTAAAACCAAAAAACTGACCCTTAACTTATTATTAAGCAGATAATATATAAAGGCGCATATTATCGCAATAGCAATAAAAATAATAGAAGTAATCTCCATAATGTATAGTTTCCCTGTTATACGGATTAATGTAAGAACATGTGATTTATTTAAATTATGTTTTGATCAATATCTCTTTCCTGTTGATATATGATCAATTCTTTAACCTCAATGCTGTATTTCCCTTATAGTAATGAATCATAAACTACTAACAAATAAAAATATTTTTTTTTGTTATTAATGTAACAAATAAAATACTTTAACGTTATAAATGATGATTTAATCAAACTTAACCCGCCGTTCGTCAAAAGTGCTGAACCAATGAGAAAGATAGCTGTTATTCTGGGCTGTTGCCTTTGTACCTGGGCTTCAGCGACAAATTATTATGTAGCCACAAATGGAAAAGACAGTAATCCGGGAACCTTTTCACAACCCTGGGCAACATGGCAAAAAGCATTTACTTCAACTTCAGTACAGCCAGGAGATACTGTATTTTTCAGAGGAGGGGTTTATCCGGCAACTGTAAAAAACGGACTAGGTATTCAAGGAACTCGTAGTGGCACTCAAAATTTGTGGATAGTTTATATGAATTATCCTGGAGAAGATCCCATACTGGATTGTGGAAATTTGGTCAAGAGTGACATTCAATATGAAGGACTTAGGAATTACGGAATTACAATATCCAAAGATTTTGTAAAAATAAAGGGATTAACAGTAAGGAATGTAAAACAATATTATAACAGGAATTTCGGGGTTGGTATTCGCCTTATGAGTAAAAATATAATTGCAGAAAATTGCACTGCTTATAATGTATGGGGCCATGGTTTTGAAATCTGGAGTGGTTCTTCTGGGAGTGGTGTGATACAAGTAATTAATTGTGATTCATATAATAATTGTGATAGTATATCTGGCGACCCATTAGGCTCAAATGCAGGAAATACGGGAGCTGGATTTTCTTGCTGGGATAATGGAGGTACCTTACAGGGAAAGGTATATTTTAAGGGATGCAGAGCTTGGGGAACTTCAGATCAAGGGTTTCAGACAGGTGGATCATATTACATAGAATGTGATAGTTGTTGGTCTTTTTGTAACCAAGGTTATTATTATAGTGGGCAAAGCTATGGTGGAGGAACTGGATGGAAATGTGGATGGCTTGACTATCCATCAAATTTTTTAATACAGAAAATAACTCGTTGCTTGGCTGCTTATAATGATCATAATGGTTTTATGACAAACTCAGTTTATGGAAAAGATGTACCTATAATTCATATGTTCAATAATTCGTCTATTCGAAATAATATTGGATATGAAATTGATCGACATCATACTAATTATGACGATGAAATCCTTAGATTATATAGAAACAATATAGCATTTGACAATTCCATACGCAGTTTAAACATCCGTTTTGATGCACAATATACACATGATCATAATTCATGGGATGGAAATGCATCTATCACATCTGCAGATTTCAAAGCATTACCAGCAAATAAAGAACATGCAAAAATTATTTTAAGTGCTCCAAGAAAAGCTGATGGATCACTCCCTGACCTTGGTGATTATTTTAAGTTAAAGTCAACTTCAAAGGCTGTTGATGCTGGGGTAGACGTTGGTCTGACTTATAAGGGCTCTGCCCCGGATCTTGGGCCATTTGAATACGATTTAGGGTCTTCGACCCCACCCGCTTCACCGGTTTACTCAGGTTCAGTTATCGAGAATGCCAGCCCTGCAAGACTGGAAATGACGTATGACATGAACCTTGCCAACGTAGTTCCTGCAGTATCTGCCTTTTCTGTAAGGGTGAATTCAAATCCAAGGCAGGTAAACTCTGTATCAATATCCGGCAATAAAGTAATATTGAACCTTTCTGCACCGGTCGTTAATGGTGACAGGATAACTGTTGCCTATACAAAACCAAACACCAATCCGCTACAAACCCCTGCAGGCGGACAGGCAGAACAACTGGCAGCACAACAGGTAACAAACAATGTCAGACCGGCAAACCCTGTATATGTCAGTTCTAAAATTGATGATGCAACGCCATCAAGACTGGAAATGACGTATGACCTGAACCTTGCCAACGTAGTTCCCGCAACATCTGCCTTTTCTGTAAGGGTGAATTCAAACTCAAGACAGGTAAATTCTGTGTCAATATCCGGAAACAAAGTAACATTGAACTTAGCTTCACCGGTTGTTAATGGTGACAGGGTAACTGTTGCCTATACAAAACCAAACACAAATCCGCTTCAGACTCCTGCAGGCGGTCAGGCAGAACAACTGGCAGCACAACAGGTAACTAACAATGTCAGACCGGCCAGCCCTGTATATGTCAGTTCAAAAATTGATGATGCAACGCCATCAAGACTGGAAATGACGTATGACATGAACCTTGCTAACATAGTTCCAGCGGTATCTGCTTTTTCTGTAAGGGTGAATTCAAACTCAAGGCAGGTAAGTTCTGTGTCAATATCAGGTAACAAAGTCTTTCTTACGCTTGCAGCTCCCGTTGTTTATGATGATCTTGTAACAATTGCATATACGACACCCAGGACAAATCCGCTTCAAACCCCTGCAGGCGGACAGGCAGAAACGCTGACTGCACAGAATGTAACGAACAATTGCAGGATTCCTGCGAACCAACCACCTGTAGCCAACATTTCATTTCCGGGTAAAAACAGTTCTTTTACAGCTCCCGCTACTATTGAATTTGAGGTTAATGCCTTTGCCCCTGACGGGACTATCAAGAAAATTGAGTTTTTCAATGGAAATCAAAAACTGGGGGAACTCCTTTCTGCTCCTTATTATTTTGCATGGAAGGATGTTGCTGCAGGGAATTACTCTGTTTATGCAGTTGCCACAGATAATTTTAACAGAGTGGGTTATTCCGACACACTTACAGTATTTGTGGTTAATTCAACCACTTCAATAAACCAACTGCCTGTAATAAGTATCTCCACACCGAAACAAAACAGCTCGGTGAAGGCTCCTTCCACAATCACCTTAACAGCAGATGCCTATGATCCTGATGGCGATGTAATACTGGTTGAGTATTTTATCGGAGAAGAGAAAATAGGAGAAAGTTCTGAAGCTCCGTATAAAGTTCAGTATGAATGTTTCAATTCCGGTATTTATGAAATAACCGCTATTGCAACGGACAATCTGAATGCCTTTGCCTCATCTTCTGTTTTATTCTCTGCCACACCTGCTAATTATAACCCTGATATAATCAGGCTGTATCCCAATCCGAACAATGGAATATTTTCAATCAGTTTATTAACTTCTTTCCTGACAGGAGAAAATGACGTAAGTATTATGAACCTTGCGGGCAAAACTGTTTATCAGGGAATAATTAATCAGGAAGAACAGGAGAAGCTTTTTGAGTTATCTGATCTGGATCCGGGAATTTATATCCTAGTTATAAAAAATGACAAAATAATCTATACCAGAAAGTTTATTATAAATAGTTAATTAAAATCTTACATTGTTGACAAGGGATAATGGTTTAAAAAACAATATTATATCTATTAAATTGAATACAGGTTAACTCATTCTTTAATTCCTGCCGATGTTTTGAATTACAATTTTACCTGCTTCATTCCTGGGAATTTTTTCCAGCGTAGTAACCTTTAATGCCCTGCGGAATAAGCCTGTTATTTCAGAAACATAATTCAGGACTTGCTCTTCTTTATCCTTTTCTGTAATGTATATTACCATTTCTTCATCATTTCCTGTACAATAACAGTCAATTTTAAAGATAGTCTTAATCAATTGTTCTGTTTCATCCAGACTTATTCTGTTGCCATATAGTTTAAGGAATCTGTTTAATCTCCCGACAATATAATAACATCCGTCCTTATCGCGCCTGGCAAGGTCTCCGGTATACAATATGCCATGGTTCTCATCACCTTTTAATAAATCCTCAGCACAATAGGCATATCCCATGGTAACATTAGGTCCCCTGTAAACCATCTCACCTGTCGCCTCAGTTTCCTTAATTTCATTACCATGATCATCAATAAGCGAGAGTTCGCCATTTGGTATTGCCCTGCCTATACTGCCAATCTTTTCAATAGCCAGATCATGGGGCAGATAAGCCATCCGGGCAGTACCTTCGGTCTGTCCATAGGTAGCAATGAAACGGCGTCCTGTGTTTTGTGCAAAAAGAGCCAATTCTTTAAATAAATCATCACTAAGTTTGCCGCCTCCCTGAGTAATCAGGGTCAGATCCGGTAAATTCATTCTGGTAAAACGCAATTTCTGCAGCACTTCATAACTATAGGGAACTCCGGTAAAACTTGTTGCCCGTTGCTCTTTAATAAAGTCCCAGAAAGATCTGTCAGTTAAATTACTTCTAGTCAGCAGGATAGTTGAGCCTGCATACAAATGACTTGTTACAAGGGATAATCCCATTGTATAATGAAACGGAAGACTGGCAATTGGCCGGTCTGAAGGCGAAAGATCAAAAAAAGCAGCCACATTACGCGCATTTGTCTCAACATTAATATAGCTATGCCTTACAAGTTTCGGACTTCCTGTTGATCCTGAAGTAGTCAGGAGCAATGAAAGATCTTCATGAAGATTAATACTGCTGTTGTTTATCCTCAGTAAAACATAGTTATACTTTTTAAATATGCTTAAATAATCAAACTCTCCCGATATTCTTTCTGGTACCCACAGATAAGTTGGTTTATAAATAGTAATAAGATTCGACAGCAGTTTTCGGTTAATATCACAACCCAGTAATAACGGAACTATCCGTTTAGAAAGAGAAGCGCAATAGGCAGCTATTGAACCAATTGTATTCTCAGACAAAATAAAAATCAAAGATCTCTTTTCAATAACTCCGGAGAACTCTTCGCTGAAACTTATTAATTCCCCATACTTTATAAAGTCACCCTCACTTTCAATAAATGCCTTTGCGTTACTGTCTTTTTTATTTAAATCCAGAAACATTTCCAGTTTATTTTAAAGTCTTGTGCAACCATCCACACCAATAATCTGTCCGGAAATATATTCAGCCAGGTCTGAAGCCAGAAAAGCACATGTATTGGCTATTTCTTCAGGTTTGCCGAGTCTGCCCATACCAACATTTGCCAACCTGTCTTTAAACTGCCTCTCAAATACTTCCCTGAATCTTTCAGTATCGATCATCCCGGGAGCTAATGCATTAACACGTATGTTATGAGGTGCAAGTTCTTTTGCCGCGGACCTGGTGACAGATATTACAGCTCCTTTTGTGGCTGAATAGCCCAACTGGCCACTGGCCCCCTGAACACCAACAATGCTCGAGATGTTGATTATCGAACCACTTCTCTGTCTGATCATTAGTCTTGAACTAAGCTGAATGAGATGGATCAGAGAAATCACATTCACCTCAAACATTTCACGAAGCCGCATGAAATCAATCATTCCAAGAAGCTCATATGTAATTACTGCCGCATTATTTACAAGTACATCAAGGCGCTGATGCTCCTTTCTTATCATTAAAACAGCTTCTTTCGCAGCCTGATGGTCTGTTATATCAAAATAGACCGGAACAACTTTGGTTTTATTTGCCGCAGAGCATTGGGCAGCCCACTCATTTATTGAATCAGGTTCCCTGGCATTAACATATATAACAGCCTTCTCCTCTGCAAATTTAGTTGCAATTGCTTTGCCAATACCTTTGGCTGCTCCTGTAACCAAACATACCTTATCTGAAAGAATGCCCGTGCTGTTCATTTCCTTATTTTTCAAATTACTATCTGATATTTTGCCATTATTTTCTTGCCCTCTTCGTAAGATAAAAACCCAAGAATATCATCAGAATCAAACATGATGTCAAATTCGTCTTCAATTGCCGTTACCAGGGCCAAGTGTGTTATTGAATCCCACCGTTTAACCAATCTGTAGGCGAAATCCTTGTTTAATTCAGAACTGTCAACGTTAAAGATGGAAACAAAGACTCCATCATATTTTTCCAGATTACTCATTATTCATTTTAATTTGAAAATGTAACAAGTGGCTTGATTACCCTTATGAATTTATTCGCGATAATACTTATCTGTGTATAGTATAGGCAGTATATTGCCTGTATTAAGCAAGGTATCACAACAACCCCAGGAAAGACCGGCACCAAAACCACACATCATGGTTCTGATCTGCTTGTTTTGCCCGTTTCCATAATGATCTGCAAGAAGTAAAGGAATTGAATTACTGCTATTATTGCCAAATCTGTCGATTGATAAGGGGATTTTCTCTACAGGGATTTTCAGTTTCCGGTATATCTGTTTTATAATGTAGAGATTTGCCTGATGAAGAGCAAAACAATCATAAGTTTCCGGCGTAGTGTTCAAATAGTCCATCAGCTCCTTCATAAGCTTTGGTACATCTGTTATTGAAAAACCAAATACATCCATTCCTTTCATATGCGTATCATAGTCTGAACGCACAATCCTATCACCCCATTGGGTCCTTTCCCTTGGTGCATCCATATTACGATAAGCACCGGAGGGTGTTATGATGGCCTTGAATCTCCGCCCATCTGTCCGGACACTAATGTATAACTCAATATTTTCATTTGTACGTTCTAGCAAGGTTGCAGTTCCGCTGTCACCGAAAAGCAGTATCATACTTCTGTCGTTTGGCGATATGGTTCGTGCAGAAGTGTCACCCGTAATAAGAAGTGCCAAAGGCAAGGCGGAATGTTTCAGCATTGACATAATCAACTGTAAACCATAAACATAACCCGAACAAGCCAGGTTAAGATCAAAACAACTACATTCCTTGCTTAAACCCAGGCGTTTATGAATTAGAAATGCTGTTGAAGGTACACGCTGATCGGGTTTCTGAGTTACAAAAATAAGAGATCCGATTTTATTTACGTCGATTTCTCTGGTATTAATCAGCATCTGTGCCGCTTCAAATCCCAAATCAGAAGCTGTTTGTTCCGGTTCAGCCCTGTGAACAACCTTGACCCCCGCCATTTCAATAAATTCCGAAACCATTTTCGCCCCAAAAGTCTCAGCATAAGTATCTATTGGTACTTGGTTCGGAGGCACTGCTACCGACATCCCGGAAATTTTTATATTTTTAAATTCACTGATTAACATAAACATGACACATTATTCCATTAACACAACTATTTGGAAATTCTCAAAAATCATGACTGACGAATCCCTCCTCGAAAATCTTGTCTGACTTAATCAACGGGATAAGATTTCGGGATGCAATATGAAAATCTGCCAGTCCCCAGGATAAACCTTCACCATAACCTGTTCCAAAAACATGAAAATCACTATCCGGTTTATTGATAATACTGTTTATCAGATAATAAGGCACAGTGCTACCACTATAATTAATAGTATTAGACACAATATTTTGAGTTGCGGTTTTATTTTCCAGTGTGTTCATCCGCAATATTTCAGTTTCCATATTATAAAATCCGGAATTAACAATCAGATTATAATCAACGAGAGATCTGTTACATTCCTCCAGAAAACCATTTATATGATCTTCCATTTCTCCATTGGCAAATGACAGAAATTCTGCCCAGTCTATATACAGATTATCTTGTGTAACGGGAAAATCATTATTCCTTTCCGGCACTTCCTTTTTCATGTTCATCTTTCTGAATCCACCACCGGAAATATAAAACGATCTGAATTTCTCACTGCAAGTTCCGGTCTGAACACATATTTCCCCTGATCCCGGCACTTTTTCAAGAATGATTGCAGATGCACAATCTCCCAGAATTAAGTTAGCAGGATCTGAAGGAGAAAGCTCCTTGCTTGGAGTATCTCCCAGAATGATTATTCCATATCCTTTATTTACACTCTGAAGAAGAGAACAACCAATCTGCAGTCCATGGAAGAAACCCGTACCGCCCTGGTTTATATCAAATGCAATACAATCCTGCGGAAGAGCCAGGCGATAATGTAAGACTGTTGCAGTGGCAGGGCTTCTGTAGTCCGGTGTTCTGGAAATAAAAACAACAAAACCAATATTATCTTTATCAATATTGTTGATTCTCAGCAATTCCTTTGCAGCAATAAAACCAAGGTCGGAAGCAGTCTGCGATCTGAGAGCAACATGTACAAGGTCTGTACTTGAATTTTCCCTGAACTTTTCCACTGCTTCTCTTCCCAAAGCAGATTCAAACTCTTTCAGAGAGACAATATTTCCGGGAATCGCCACTGCCATTCCCATTATTCTTATATCCGTGAATTTATAAAAAGCCATCTGAAACAAAATTATTTATAATGCAATACTTTGGCCGGATTGCCATATACAGTTGTTCCTTTTTTAACACGCCTGAGCACAACGCTCCCCATCCCCACCACTGATTGTTCTTCAGCAACGGCATTTTGCACGAATCTGGCACCGGCATTCACTGTTACCTGGTCATGTATCCTGACATAGCCCGCGAAGAAAGAAAATGAATTTATCTGGCAATATTTACCAATATGAACATCGTGCCCTGCAATCACCGAACTTTGTAAATAGCTATGGCCTTCAATCACAACGTTGCTTGAAATAACACAAAACGCTTTCACTGCCACTCCTTCTCCAATCCGGGAACTTGGCGAAATAATTGCCGCGGGGTGAATAAGACTGATAAACCTCCCCCCTTTGGAGAGAATTATTTCAGTTGTATTCTTCTTGGAATATACATCACCAATACCACAGAAAAAAACATCGTCGGGTTGAACTGAATACTCATCTATTCTGCCAAGAACAGGCGGATAACCAAGTTCTTCAATGTCTGACGGATTATCGCTCAAAAAACCTTTAATCCGGAATTGGGGATCTTTTCCAAAACATTGATTTGCCAGATCATAGACCTCCCTGGCCAAACCGCTAGCACCCAATATAACAAGTTCTCTCATTTTACTACTTTACAGAGTAACCTCCATCAATGGTAAGAAGGCTGCCAGTCATCCATTCAGACTCGTCGGATAAAAGATAAACCGCAAGATATGCAACATCTTCAGGTCTGCCAAAGCGACCCAAGGGGAATTTTTTAAGATGCTCTCTGAGATGTTCCTCGTTTATCGGACTGTTTTTTAAAAACTCTGTCTCAACAAAGGCCGGAAGTATGGCGTTTACCCGTATCTTCCTCGGAGCAAGCTCAAGTGCAAGAGATCTTGAGAATGAGTTTACAGCCCCTTTGGTAGCGCTGTACACTGAATTTGCAAACTGTGCAAAATTAGATGAGACTGAAGAAATAAAACATATTGATGCTCCTTCCCTGATTCGTTTTTTCTTCAGCAAATACTGAATAAGTATGATTGAGCTTTGGATATTTACGGCAAATAAATCTTTCAAAGCATCAGTTTTAATAAACTGAACCGGCATAGTTTTAACAGCTCCAGCGTTCAGGACAATCCCGTCAAGCACAGGCATTTTCTCAGAAAGAGACCGGATTTCTTCTTCTATAGCCAAATCTGCAGAAAACACTTTATGCTCTCCGGGCGAAAGCAGTTCAGCTGTTTCCTGTAACCTTTCATTATTCCTGGCGGTAAGATATAGTGTGGCTCCCTGCAATGCAGTCTGCACGGCTATAGACCTGCCGATACCTGAAGATGCACCGGTTACCAGTATGTTTTTATCCGATAAATTAAAGAGTCCCCTCATATCTCCCCATTATTATGTATCACTATTTCATTCTCTTTTCAACTTCATTCAGTAATTCACCCACAGTATTAAGCTTATTGAAATCCTTTGACTCAATCACGACACCGAATTCAGAATCCAGCATTGCTATAAGCGTTAGATTGGTAAGAGAATCCCATCTTTCATAATCTCTGAAATTATCTTCCAGATGAACTTCTGTGTCTTCCAATTCAAAAACTTCCTTTATTTGTTCCAAAAATTTCTCTTTCATAAATTAATGGCTATTAATTTTATATTAAAAACATTAAGTCTTTTATCCTTTTTAATCTTTCTACCAATTTTGAAACACAGAGGCGTCAGATCCGCCTTTTAGTTTTTTATATTTTTATCGCCCTGAAAAACGGGCATTGTATTTTCACCCGAATAGTTAATGCCTTCTCCTTTAAAAACAATCTTCACTGTTTTAAGAATTATTCTAAGATCCAACAGGGCAGAAATACTGTCAACATAGTAAACATCATATTCAAACTTTTGTTCCCAGGTAATTGTATTTCTTCCATTAATTTGCGCCCATCCTGTAATACCAGGTTTCACTTCGTGTCTTCTCGCCTGAACAGCATTATATAATGGCAAATATTCTTTTAATAATGGCCGTGGTCCTACAAAACTCATATCACCTTTAAGAATATTTAAAAGCTGTGGCAATTCATCAATGGAAAAATGCCTCATTAATTTCCCCGTTTTTGTTAACCTGAGATTATCAGGAAGAAGACTACCATTGTCATCTTTGGTATCAGTCATGGTTTTAAATTTTATCAGTCTGAATATTCTACCGTCCTTTCCTGGTCTTTCTTGAATGAAAAATACCTTTCCTCTATTAGTAAAAAGCAAAATAAAAATGAACAAAATAAAAACCGGGGATAGTACTGTAACTGATGTTAACGCCACTATGAAATCCAAAACAGGTTTTAAAAATCGTTTATACATTATTTACTTGAATTATAAACTTGCTCCATTCCCTTCCATATAATTTCATTCTCAAAATTTTTTGCCCATTCTAGTCCGTTCTTTCCCAGTCTTTCTCTCAGTTCATTGTCTTTATATAGCAATTTCATAGCTTGGGTCAATTGGGTGACAGATTTTGGTTCTACCAGTAAACCATTATAATCTTTATTAACTGCATCTTTTACACCTGTAGAATTAGTTCCTATAACCGGAACTCCCATTGCTGCCGCCTGAATCAGAACATTCCCAAATCCTTCCCACCATGCCGGCAAAACAAAAACATCCATAACCGACATAAACAAAGGCACGTTCTGCTGTACTCCGGTCAGGATTATTCCCGGATGCTGTTTCATTCTTGTAAGCAAATTCTTGTTATTAATCTGGTTGCCTTCAGCTGGTCCCACAATCAATAATCTTAAATTCGCCATTTCTGAATATAGAGTTTCAAATGCTTCGAAAAGTTCATTTATTCCTTTCCTGTCAATCAAACGTCCCACGAAACCAAAAACAAAATCTTTCCCCAAGGAAAAATCGTGTCTGAGTTTCTCTATTTCATCAATGGTTATGTTATTTCTGCTAAATCGTTCTAAAGGAATCCCATTACTACTGCCTTTATTAATCACAACACATTTATCCTGATTGAAGATCTTCAGGTCAACTCCCAGATCCTGTACTGACTTACTTATACATATGACCTTATGAGTCAAAGCAGAAGTTATTTTTTCAAAAAAGATGAGTAGTTTTCTTTTAGCCCCTTTTTCATGCTCAAATCGAAAGCCCCTGCATGTGTAAATACGATACCTGATTCCAAGGACATAGGAAGAAAGCATGGCCAGAAATGACATTTTGGGAGTACTCAGGTTAACAAGATCCGGTTTAATTCGTTTCAGGTGATTAAATATTTTAATCAATGCTTTTATATCTTTCCAGGGAGATATTTCCCTTTCAATGTTTACAGGTAAATAAATAGAATTTTCACGCTTGCAAAAATCCGAAACCCGATCATGATCAGGACCTAATAAGTATACCTCATAACCCATGTCCGAAAAATACTTAAGTTGTCCTTCCAATAATACAACACTGTTTGGAGCTGTTATTCCAATTACTAATTTCCTCATCGAATTATCAAAAAGATTATAGTTAGAATCTCTTATGCTGCGCCAAGTTTTATTATAATTTGTTATTTCTCAGGAAAGCCCAAAGATCAAGATTGTAATGGCTGAGAAGGCTTTTTAATTGTGTGTCATTCCCATTTGATAAAACATTTATGCTAACAAGTTTGGTTTTTTGTGTTGATGACACACTAACAAAATCTTTATTATATCGTTTATTTGTAACAACTGGAGTGCCATTCTTTAATGCCATGACCTTTAACCACAAATCATCTGCATGGTAACATATTTCTTTAAAAAGATTTTTATCAAATACATCAGTATGCAAAGTGCCAGGCGAGTATAATACTCCCGCACCACCTGTTGCTACCAGGAGATGAGAAGGCTTAGTAGTTGTTACGTTGTGGTTCCATTTTCTGTATGGTAATATTTCTCTATTTTTATAGGTGATTCTATGCGCTCTGTTGGCAACGATATATTTTGGAAATTTTCTGCTAAGATTTACAACGTTTTTTAATACATGACGAGGATAATACAAATCATCGTCCAATGTAATTAAGTATTCATTTGGATAATTCTTCATCGCAAAAAAGTATTTCTTATGTGATTTTAAGTCTTCACAAAACTCAATGGTTAGTCCACGTTTTTTAAGGCAGAGTAAGGATTCTGGTAATACCTTATCGGGAAATTGTTCCTCAGCCAACCAAAGTATTATTTTGTCGGGTTTAAAGCTTTGACGCATTATTGTTTCCAATGTTATCCAAATATTATTAATACGACCCGGGAAAGAGGTCAAGGATACTATATAGCGTTTATCCCTAGGCTGCTTGTTTAAGCCATACCCTGCCTTATTAAAAGTTATTCGATAATAAACTGGAATTGTAATATCCAATACGAATTTAAGGGCTGATGACAAAAAACGATCAATTCCCTTGCCCAAAAGACCTAATGGTCTGAAGCTTGGAATTGCAAAATAGAACCAATATAATATATTCATGTCCTAAAAATAAAATCAGCTACCTGCTTGCCAATAATATCAATATTAAGTCTGTCCCGTATTTTCATTGCTTTTTCACCCATCTCTTTTCTCATTGTTCCGTCCTGCATCAGCATTAGTAAAGCGGATGAAAGTGCTGAAACATTTCCGTTTTCAACAACAACCCCGTCTTCTCCCGGATTTAAAATCTCTTCATATGGAATACTGTTGAAACACACACATGGAAGTCCTGCTGCCATTGCTTCGCAAAGTGAATTTGGGAAACCTTCAAGAACTGATGGCAATACAAAAACACTGGCTCTTGCATATAAAGTGTCAACATCCTTTACATTTCCATAAAAAACTACTTTATTATTGATTTTCAAATTCTTGGCTAGTTGTTGCATATTATCTAGCAAGGGGCCAGAACCAGCCATATGTAGCTGCCAACCCATCTTTTCAGGGATAAGAGCAAATGCTTTGATCAATCTTTCTGGTCCTTTTTCCCATGCGAAACGCCCAACATAGAGAATTATTCTATCTCTTTTTATTTCAGGATAAAGAATTACTTCCCTCAGGGCATTGGGGATAACAGTAATGTTTAATTTACCCCCAAATTGAGCACGTTTAAATTCTGCAGCTCTTGTTGTTTGAGCTATAAATCCAGTTGCTTTGGGATACAGCCATTTCTTAAGTTGAGGTAAAGGAAATTTAAAACGATAATCCGGACTCGTGCGATCGGAAATGTAAACAGGAATGATCAACCCAATTAAAGAAAGAAGAACTAAAGGATTGAACCAGTCTCCAAAGGTCATAACCACATTTGGATTGCTTTTTTTAATAATTCGTCTTAAAAAGAAAATTAATTGGACGTAAAAAGCAAATTTCATTAAAAGCTTTGAGGAATGCCTAAGATTTAATTCGATGAGTTTAACCTTAGGGTCCAGGATGTAAAAATTATTTCCGGGCAGACAGGAAATGAAACTTACTGCATATCCTTGTTTTACAAAATAATTAGATATTACAACCAATGCTCTTTCAATCCCTCCGACTTTTAGCGACGGTGAAACCACACAGATTGAGACTGACATATAAATAGTAGAAATAAAAGATTCAGATCATTGAAAAACTCGCTAATTCTCAATCAGATTATTTTTTCCAAATTTCTTCCCATCCTAAGCCTGTAAAACATGGACCTTGTAAGGCTTCATGTACCTTAATATCTGTATGGTATCCGTTCCATTCCATCACTTTAACATTATTATCCTTATCAACAATCAAATCCCAGCCTATACATCTGGCAAAGGGCATTTGCCTGTGCAATTTTATCACTGTTGAAACACAATTATTGAAAGAAGGTATATATCTTTTTGCAAAAACCGTATGGGTGTCAGGATGCCTGTCAATTGAATCAAAATCCATAAAAAACCCTGTCGAATTTAATTCACCCGTCTCAGGATCAACAGGCACAACAATATTTGATACCCATTTTACATTATGCTCCTCAGCTCGTCCAATTCTTAAATAGCATGCTTTAACTGAAACAATACCGTTGTCATCATAATAACTAGTGATCCGAATGGTTGAAACAGATGCAGGCATGAATTCAGAAAAGAAAGGGTGCTGATTTATAAAATACTGAAAAACACCATTCCCTAATTTTTTTATTCTTCCTACTTCAAAAGATTCTTTTTCAAAAAGAAAGAAACCCTTTCCCTGTAATGATTTATCGGTTTTAAAAACCAAAAAACCATAATCTTTAAATAGAAAATCTTTTAGTTTCTCTTCATTTAAAACTTCATAATTTTTCGAAAAAAATAATCCATTAACAAAATAGCCTAAGTCGGGGAAAACTTCGCTGCCGATTAAGTGCCTGGATAGAGGTCTAAAATCTGATACCTTCCCATATCCTCCATCGATTACCGGAAGAACCACTTTAGCAAAATAATTATCTGGGATCCAACCTTCTTTAAAACAATTATTTACTGCACAATAAACATAAAGCCATGGGGCAAACCCTTTCCAACCTAGAATTTCTTTTGCATATTCATCGGACAACCTTATTAGTTTTTTATTAATCTTCCCTTTTTTAGCCTCTAACTTTATCAAAAGTTCTTCTGCTGCCTTTTTGTGAATCTGATGATATTTGTAATTAGATACCTTTTTTGCCAAATGATAAATAGACATACTTAACAATGAGTTCATACTTGTGATCCTCTTTAAATGCAAAAATTAACTCTTTGGTTATTTTCTATAAAAATATTACTTTGAGTTAAATTTGGCAATCAAATCCTCAATCATCCAACCAAATGGGTTCATTTTCCCAGGATGCCAACCTAAATTACTATCCCAATATCCCACTTCCATATCTTCAGGACCAATCCCAAAAGCATAACTAATTTCAGTAATATAATATTTATGGTCAGCTGGTAAAAAATCTATAGCAACGGATTGAAGTTCCAATTTCTTTGCTACTTCCAATGACAATTTTAATACTTCTTGTGGTATTTTTTCCGGTCCGGTTATAATTTTACCACTTCCTGAAGCCCTGAAATCATTTTTTCTTACAGGGCGTATCATAGCCCACATCTTATCTCCTACAAGTTGGACTCTAATATCATGATTACAATCAGGTATGAATTTTTGAAAATAGACATACCCCTTTTCTCGCCCCTGCGATTTCTCGAGTTGTACTGGATATATAATATGAAGGAAACTCTTGACAACCTCAATAAAGCTTGTTTTAGACAGTCTGTATTGACGAATGTTTTCTTTGATCCCGCCAATAGTATTGTAGGGTCTAAAGCCTCTGCTAAACGCTTTTCTGATTACTCTTCGCGCATGCCCCTTACTTTTAATTAATCTAACATTTCGACTTCCAGCTCCACTTCTGAGCTTAAAAACTAATGGAAAGACTGCCTCAGAAATCCAACGGAGTGCTTCTTTTCTGGAAAAAAACACATATGTTGGCACTAATGGTAAATTCATCGCTTCCAATAGATATTTTTGTCCAAGCTTATCATTAAAATGCCATGTTGTCTTTATGTCAGGATAAACAGCTTTACCAGAAATTTCCAACGAACAAAGAAGCTCTTTGGCAAACAGAAGATCTTTAGGATTTGCATGATTATGATGCCACATGAGGACGTCACAATCTTTTAAATCATCTATAATATTGGTATTATAACAATCAACTATCTTATATTCAATATTGTTATCTAAGCAATATTTAATCCAGTATTCCCCAAATCCTCCATCGTGTTCATGAATGGCGATTTTCATCTTTTTAAAATATTTAGTAAAACATCATGATGAGATTCACACTTCATAAGGTTTCCCAGCAACATTTTGTATTGTTTTGATATCAATGATGGAAAATAACCTCTTTTAAAAAGGCCTTTCAAATATTTGTTTGAATAAGGTTGTAAATAACTATAATACATATTATAAGTATTTTTCCTAAAACAGAAATTAAAAAATGATTCATTGAGTATCTTATCGTCACCAATTATCTTATTTAAATTGTAAATTATATTTTCAAATTCTTTTTGATATTCTAAGGGCAATAATCTCACTCCAGGTCTTTTATCTGATTGTCTGATGGGTATAACATTATAATTAATCTCTTTTTCATGAATACTGATTTGTACTAAGATTCCATTATTCCATGCATGATTGCGGAATCCTGGATCATCAAAAAGAAAATTACCAAGACCATAAAAAATCAATCCTCCATTATATTCTTCATATCCACTAAACACATGAGTATGGTGACAAATCACAAAATCAGCTCCAGTATCTACGAAAAAGTGACATAATTTTTTAAATCTGGGACTTGGTAAGTTATACATTTCATTACCACCATGCATAACGACAAAAACATAATCTGAAGTTTCTGCTGCTTTTTTTATATCATAAAAATTGTAAATGGGATCAACCGGATTAGCTCCTGGAAAATCACCATTTGTTGTTGACCACTCGTTTTCACAAATATTAATAAATGCTAATCTTAAACCATTAACGATATAATAGTGAATCCTTCTTGCATCATTCAATGAAAAACCTGCTCCTACATATTCAAGGCCAGCTTTCTTGCATGATTCAATAGTTGAGATTAGACCATCAATACCATAATCCATAATATGATTATTAGCAATAGTCACCAAACTGAATCCTGAACATTTGAGAAAAGGAGCTACCTGTATAGAAGATTTAATTGTCGGACCAGTTTTAACTATCGGCGAAGCGTCAATTATAAGAGGGCACTCCAGATCGGTTATTGAAATATCAGAATCTTGAATTAATGATAACACATCTCCAAAAGCATCATCAATAGAATTATTAATAATGAAGCTCTCAGATCTACCAATAGGGCAAAAATCCCCGGTAAACAAAATCTTTGTAACTTTATTCATGCCAAATTTTTATCTTTCTTGCTCTGCAATATAACTTCACCCAACTGATCACTAGACATAAACTCAATTTCTGGCCAATGTTTAAGGGCTTGTTTCAATATTTTTTTTAATAACAATAATGAAAAACTTCTGTTCTCAGGAAAAATAGATCCAATGTAATTAACACGATGCGAGCCAATAACTGCCGGCTTACCCCAACGAAAAGCAATATCAATCATTGACAAGCAATTATCAACCCAATCATGTTTTGGATCACGACTAGGTTCAAATGTCACATTTCGACGCCAATAAATTTGTCCAACATTATTTTGCTGGCCCCAAAATCTATTTTTTATCTTAAACGCATCAGATTTATTCGGAATGTAATGTTTGCCAAACTGCTGAAATAAGACTCCCTTGTTTTTTAGTGCATTATCAAGATTGTCTCCTTTTACAGAACAGGGAGCAACAAAAGATTTTGAAGAAAATCCAAATATCCTCTTAAATAGGTCTAAACCTTCAGCAACAATTGTATTTAAATATTCACATTCTTCAGGGTTAGAATAATCAAAAGCAGGCATATAATTAATGGTTTTTTCAGAATGGTAACCTAAAAGTACATCATGATTAAATGCTTCCAATTCCCACTGATCTGATGAATTAATGGCATTCATCCATTTCTTGACATTTAGGTGTTCACGTCCATGAAATTGTGGCCACAACAAATTATTAGCAATTCCTTCTGTACGCCATAAATCAAATGATCTAGAATGATTTGGATATTTCTTATACGTCTCAGTAAAAGGTTCATAATAATATTTTATTTTACCTGAAGCTTTTATCTTTTCAAAATTAGGATTAGCAACAATTGTATTAGCTGTAATAACAGGATGGTTGCCGAATTTATCTTTAAATGAATAAAGAACTTCAAACAACATAGTTAAGTCTTGCTCGCTTTCTAAGGAATCATATTGAAGAAAATAGAGTTTATCAACTGGAATTCCATTTAACAGTAATAATTCATATACTTCTCTAGAAGGCATTCGCACACTTCCCCAGTCATCAGATTCAATAACAATAATTTTACGTTTAGTTCGCCAACCAGGAATATTTATCAGATTTTTTCTTAAAGTATCTTTAAATCTCATATTGACTATTTTTGAATTGAAAAATGTATTTGTGAAGTCAAAAAACACCATGTCAGAATCTAATAGAAGTACAAAATGCAAAAAGAAAAGTTGTATGTTTTTTCAAAGAATGATAGAAAAACAAAATGCTAGGATGATCTCAGATCTCCAATAAAAGACCTGGAAAAGACTTATGTTCTAACTGAAGGCTAGGCTCTTTTCAGCCTTCAACGTTAATTGATCATCATTTGTTTAATAGTATGGAACCTCGTCATAGAATAATATACTCTTTAATTATTGTACTGTAGACTTCGATGATCTTTTTGTGAAAACCATCAACGATTAGAAAGTTGTTTTCCCCCAGATTGTTTTTATTAAAAAAGATCTATTTTTTAATCATTTTATCTAAACTGATTTGACTGATAAACCCCTCAATACTACCACCAACAAGTTAAACTTGTTAAAGAACAGAAATAAAAATCAACTTATTTTCAGTCGGCTTTCAGTCCATAAAATTAGCTCATTCACCATGTTGATCACAATCCCCATTAACATACAGAAAATGTTTAATAACAAAATATTACTTATTTTCCTGTCTTTTTAACGCTGATTAATGAATTTGTAGAAGATTATAAAGCTGAATAATGTAAAAAAAATACATTACGGAATATCAGCATGACACTTCCTAACTAATAATCGGCAAATCAGACCTAATTTGGTTTGTAATAATGTATAGCTATTTTGGAAGTGATACTAACAAATCAATTGATATATAAATTATAATAAAGGTGATCTCAATTCAAAAGATCATTTGCAATTATATCACCCATATTGTCACTGGTCATAAACTCAAGATCAGGCCACTTACGTAAAGCCTTGTTCAATAATTTTTTTAGGGATTTCAAAGACTTAGATCTGTTCTCTGGAAAAATTGATCCAATGTAATTTACCCTGTGACTATTAATTACTGCAGGTTTACCCCAGCGAAATGCTATATTTATCTCCTTAAGACAGCTATCAACCCAATCATAATCCTGATTCCTACTTGGTTCAAACGTACAGTTTCTACGCCAATACATTTGATTATACTTATTCCTTTGGCCCCAAAATCTATTAATAGCTTTTATTTTGCCCTCCCCAATTGGTCTGAATTGTTGTCCGCATTGATGATACATAATACCACCTTCATATAAAACCTGGTCTATGTGTTCCCCTTGAATTGAACATGAGGGTACAAATGATCTTGATTTAAAACCAAAAATCCTATTGAACAACATTAGACCATCAGCAGTTATTTTCTCAATTTCTATTGCATGTTCAGGAGAGTCGAATTCAAATGCAGCCATATAATTATACTTCTGAATAGGCTCTCCGGGAACTGACAACCCTAGTAAAGTTTTATTTTCAAAGGCGAGATTCTCTGACAGAATACCGGTATTAATAACCTGCATCCAATGTTTAACATTAAGATGCTCTCTTCCATGATACTGTGGCCATAACATTCTCTGGTTCATTCCATATTCCTTCCAATATTTCATTACCTTTGAATGATTTGGATATTTTTTATAAGTTTCAGTAATCAATTCATAATGATATTCCCGCTTGTCGGATTCAGCAATCTTTATAAAGTCAGGATTGGCTACAACCGAATTTGCAGTAATTACAGGATGATTTAAATTTTTATCTTTTATAGAACTTAATGTTTCAAATAATGAAATTAAATCTGTTTCACTCTCGAGACAATCATTTTTTGTAAAGTAATATTTGTCTACCGGAATTCCATTTCGCAATAACAACTCATACACTTCCCTGGATGGAATACGAATGCTTCCCCAATCATCTGATTCAATAACAACAATCTTTCTTTTTGTACGCCAGCCTGGTAGATTAACAAGATTTTTCCTTATTGCCTTTTTGATATCCATGATGAAAGTCTCTCAGATTATTTTACTTTAAAACTATCAAAAGATAAATCATGATTTTTTTAAATATTCAGAAAGTTTAAGAAATTTTCCTGCTACATTACTGATTTGGTAGTTTTCTATATCTTCAATTTTATATGCTCCACTGTAATCCCGGTTCAAAAAAGCAGAAATAACAGATTTATCAAGGTCTTTTGTAATATTTAAAACCGGTCTGCGGGTTAAAGCATAATCTATAAGCTTACTGGGTGAGTGGATGGCTGTGTTATTATCAAAATTTATCAAAAAATCCATCCTCACTAATATTTCTAACAGCTCATCTCTAGGAATGTAATCTCTAATAACGAGTTTATCTTTTAAAAATCTTTTGTAATTAATAATTAGATCAATTTTTTTTGTATAAATAATGAAACGAAAATCAATATTCACTCCACATAAATAATCAAGAAATGGACGTGGATCGCGGTTAAAAGGAACAATGTTTCCTGCGTAGGCGAAGGTTATTGGATTATTATATACCTTTTCAGGAAAATTGATTCTTTTGAACTTAAAACCCTGGGGTATTATTCTTATTTTATAATGAAACTCCCGGTAATAACCTTCAATGGCTTCTTTTACTGGAATTGACAGATAATCAGCCTTGCGACAGAACCATTTTTCCACGTATTTGAAATAAAACAACTTTCGGAAAGTATCTATTCTGTCACCCATATAGGGATCGCCGCAATCAGCAACCCATGTTTTGGCTATTCTGTGTTTTGAGCTCCGTGAATAAGCAACGCCCCAGTGTATAGGATAAGGAACAGCAATTGAAATTAAAAGATCATAATTATTTTCCTTCTTAAGTGCCTGGACCACAAGTGGTGAAAATTGAATATCAGGAAATTCAAAAAACATCAACAGTAATCTATTGATGATTCTTCTAACAAGAATTAATTTTTTATTCTTCTTAATATCAAGTTGGCCAAATCTTTCTCTTCCTAAATCCTTAAATTCAACTCCAGTTGTTTTTGTTAATTGACTATAATCTATTCCGTTTTGATATGGTATAATCACTTTAACATAATGGCCCTGTCTGGCAAGTTCTCTTGAAAGCTCTGTAGTCCGGAAGGAACGAGGTGAAATTGTTGGATAATAGCCAGAGGAAATTATCAATATTTTTTTTCTGCTCATTTAATAGTGATTAAAAAAGGGGGGTAATCGGAAGTTTTACAACAAACTCATAATCTCAGTAATTAAAGGTGCAGACTCTGCACCAAGAGCTGCAAAAACAGGATTACCTATTATTGTTACGAATCCAAAAAATTCCGTCCCGACCCTTATTGCAACAAGACTGTATAAAAGAATAAAAGGAACAGATAATATCGTTATAATCTTAAGGCCGGGATCTTCAGGAAAACGACTTAAGAATATAGAAAAAGAAAAAAACATAAAAGCATATCCAACATTTGCAAACCTGCCCCCGGAAGGGACAAGACTTAAAATATTTGCAAAGCTGAAAAACAAGATTGAAAAATAAAACAGATTTATTAGCCCTTTTTGTTTTTCCAAGATTTCCCTTCTTAAAAAAAAGAGAAACATTACAATTATGAATATTACCCATTCTAGAGCCTTCGGTGCCAAAATAATATACCAGTTGTATTCTTGCCTTGCCATTACGATTGATTCTGCATATTCAACGTTTAAATACCCTCCAACCCTGGCTTGAAAAATTGACGGTAGAAAAGACAGATACGATTGTACCACCTGTAAGTCCAGCTCTTTTAAAAAAAATGTTATTATGAAAAATCCCATATAAACATTCCTTCGATTCTTGAACAAAATATATATTAAAAGAATAGCTATTGGTGTTAAAAAAGAAAAGTGAAAAAAAATCGATAAAAAAGACCAGAATAGCTTTTGGTATTTACCTTCAAAAAGGAATGGGAGAGCACCGTAAACAAAAATCTGAGCTGCAGTCCACATCCTGAATCCGTTTATGAACCATATAGGATTTGTTAAGGCAAAAACAAAAATAAAAAGGATAAGTAATGGATTCAAATCATCTTTTATATTTGAAAGAATATACCATATATTTCTTGAATAAAAAAACCCGAAGATCATTGCAAAAACAGAAAAAAGAATACTTGGATTTACGGTAAAGATTGATACTAAGTAAGTTATTATCGGTTGTGCAACATCAACATATGCAGAACTTTCAGAATAAAATGATCTTATCAATGATTTAAAATCCAAGACGGAATTCGAGTATTCCACCAGCAGCTGTGCATATCGTGCCGAATCTGCAGCATCTTCAATATTTTCAACAATAACAAAAGTAAAACCAAAAAAAATGCAAAAAGCCCAAAAGATATTTTTTGACCATGATTTTCTCCAGCTTCTTAAAGCCAGCAACATGATTCCGAAAGGCCATATCATAAAACTGACAAAATGATACAAGCCTTCTTTCCGATCTTTGGAGCTCCTGATTGAAATGCTATAAACAGATTCACGCATGATTGACTTTATAACCTACCATTATTCTGTATTTCTAATCTCACCAGGGCAATTATGTACTGACCTGAAACTTCTGGATCCATTCACTGAAAAGAATAAGACGCCAGTATGTGTAATCAAATGGTATGGTTTCATTAACAACATTGTCAAAATAAATTAAGCTTTCAGGAGTAACTATGCCACTGCTAACTTCGACCGCCTCTTCTAATTTTTGACGGAACCACGCCGTATTATCTCGTTTTACCCATAGCTCTTCGGGGGTGATAAATCCCATTTTGTCCTTCCTGTTTTTTATCTGTACTGGTAAGAGATCTGTCATTGCTTCACGCAAAACTCTTTTGTTAATTCCATCTTTTTCCAGGAATTCGTCAGGCAGATTATATGAAAATTCAACCAGTCTATGATCAAGAAAAGGTACCCTTGCTTCAACAGAATTGGCCATTGAATTTCTGTCTTCCCATTTCAGATATTTGGGTAGTGTACTATAAAACATCAGATGTTCAGATATTTCAGGAACCGATTGGTACCTGACAGGAATTAAATCGTGTGGGTGTGAAAACCTTAATTCCGACCTGTTAAAATCTATCAACTTTTTTATTTGATCAGAAGAACTTCTGATATTTCCTGCAAACCTTAAAATTGGATCCGGTAAAATCTGAAAGAAAATTCCCTGTAAAATATTCAAAGTTGTTACAGGCCTGACGTTCCTGAGATTATTGATATCATTAATCAAGGATAAAAATCTGAATTTCTTTATAAGCTTAGCATACCGGGACATTGTGAACTGCCCGTAACCACCCAGATATTCATCTGCACCCTGGCCATTTAAGATTACTTTAATTCCTTTTGCTTTGGCCAATCCGAACAATTTAAATCCCAGTAATGCGCTTTGAGACTGATATGGCTCATCAAGATGCCAGACAACTTCCGGTGTATGTTCTATAACATCATTCATTTCCGGGAAAATGCAATAAGCATCAATATTTGTATGTTCACTTACTATATCTATCCATCTTTTCTCACTGTAGCGTTCATCTACGGAACAGGACGAAAATGTTTTTAACAAATCCGATTTCCGGTCAGACATTCTTAATCTGTCTGCTTCACATACGATGGATGAAGAATCCAGTCCACCTGACAAGGCAGCTCCTACAGACACATCCGAGTAAAGGTGTTCTCTGACCGAATTTTCAAATAGTATTCTGAATTTTTCTGCTGCTTCAGTGAAAGTGCCTTTAAAAGGCTCCCGTTTTAAGGAATACCATTTTGAGAATCCAATACGTCCGGATTTATCTGGTTTGATATCATTTATTGATGACTTAAAATATGTGCCGGAGGGTAGCTGAAATACATCTGCAAACAGAGTTTCATCAGTATGGTCTGTAAATGAATATATTAAATAATCATACACCCTTGGTGGGTTCATTTTTGCCTTCCATTCATCTAAAACGGTAAACTGTTTTATTTCACTTGCAAAATAAAAACTCCCATCCGGAGAAAACCAATAATAAAATGGTTTGATCCCAAACCGGTCCCGTGCCAGAAAGATTTCTTTTAATTGATGGTCATAAATAGCAAATGACCACATTCCGGCAAATCTTTCTAAACTGAGTGTTCCCCATTCTGCATAGGCAGCCAGAACCACTTCTGAATCACTATCTGATATGAACCTGTATCCTAATTCTTGAAGCTCATTTCTGATTTCTTTACTATTATATATTGACCCGTTAAAACATATCCAGTACCTGTTATTACCGTATGACATGGGCTGGTGACCTGCAGACGATAAATCAACTATTGCTAGTCTTCTATGCCCGAAGCCCATTGTACAAACAACATCTGATAATTCCTGTATTGTGCTTTGAGGCGACCATGGCAAACCTGACATACGTATGGAATCTATTGTATCCCTGTTTCCAACACAATATAATTGCTCATCAGTGCTTCTAAATATAAATCCTTCACCATCCGGGCCCCGGTGCCGGATTATATCTGTCATCCCCTTTAATAAATCAGGTTTAAATCCTGATCTGTTGATTATACCTGAAATACCTGACATTTAATGAATTTTATTGATATTGATTAACAAACAGGTTAATGATTTTTCTCAAAATGACTGAGGGTAGATATAAAAACAATTTATTTATTATATTTTTCTTATTAGAGATTTTCGATACGTAAAATAGATTATACTGTGATTCAATCTTTCTCAGCCATCTTTCAACTGCATTATTGTAATACTGTAATATTTCAATCTGGTATCTGTAAACATCAAGTTTATGCTGATTTCTCAAATAGCCTCTTCTGGCCACCTGCACTGAACCGTCATGTTTTCTGTAATACGCACCTGCTATATCCAGATAATGCAATTTAAAACCATTTAATAATACCTTGTGAATAAATGGCAGATCCTCAAACATTTTGTAACTTTCATCATATAAACCAACAATATTGAATAATTCTTTTTGAATCAGAATCCCCGGTGTAAAAACAGGATTGCCTCTTAATGTAATCTGAAATTGTTCTTCAGCTGTAATACCGTTTGAGTTTATTCTTAAATCTGAAACTCCGGAAGGTACCGATATTTGTCTTCCTCCCGGTTTGTCATAAAACACAGCAACATTAGTCCACAGGAATTTTATTTCTTTTTCAGAGTTGATATATTCTATTTGTTTGGAAAGAATATCCGTACTTAAAAAATCATCACCCGCAATGAATTTTATCCATTTGCCTTTTGCAGCTGTAATTCCGCGATTACAATTTGCTGATATACCCGTGTTTTTATCACTGACAATCAGTTTTGTTCCTGCAAAGCGGGTTTTATTGTTATCCAACCAGGCAGAACAGATATTAATTGTATTATCCGTGGATGCATCATCTGTAATGATTAATTCTATATTTTGATAGGTTTGTTCTTTAACACTTTCAAGAGTTTCCAGAACGTATTTCATGCTATTGTGTGTTACTACTATCACGGAAACCAGGGAACTATCCGATTCGGTTTTATTCTTGACTTCTCCTATCATTTCTGCTTAACACTGTTTGAAGAATAGTCTTTAAATCTATTCTTCTGTCCAATTCTTTATATGAAATAATTGTTGAGGCTGCAATTAAAAAAAAGCCTATTAAATAAGCTCCAGGAACAGAAAAAAACCGGATGGTAAGAAAACATAAAATCCCCCAAAAAAGCTGAACAAGGAAAATCTTTGTATAAGCGGAACGAATAGAAAAATCATATTTATATTTTGTTAGAAGAAAAACCTGAACAAAGTAGAAAATATAGGATAAAAGAAAGGATATCCCGAGTCCGTCAAGCCCGCCAAAACGATAACCAAGAATATTCAAACCAAGCACATATAAATTTGAAATTAACTCATTCCAGAAATAGAGTCCCGAGGCCCCTTTAGCCAAAAACAAAAAAGCAATTGCCCAGCTTGCAGCTTTGAAATACATACCAAGCGCAGCCCACTGAATCATTCCATTAACTTCTAGAAACTTGGAAGAGTATAGAATTATCACCGCAAACTGAATGAATACAATAAAGACAGTTAAAATAGGCGAAAGGATCAAAATGGCAATCTCGCTCTGCTGATTAATCAGCTCCGTCGCTTTCGAGTTATCATTTGCAACTCCTGAAAGCCTGGGGAAATAATCTGTGCTCATTGCATTAAATACCATGCTCACATAAGTATTTATTATGGCAAAGCCCGCAGAAAAAAGACCAACCTGATCTACACCACCAGTATTACTTATGAAAATTCTGATAATATAACCGGTTGCAAGGGTAATAACTCCGCTCAGGCTCAACATAAAGCCCATAGACATCATTTCCTTGCCTTCCCTGATTATGGTTACTCTGCTTATTTTTACTTTTTCTATTTTAACTTTGTTTGAATAATACCAGGTTATCAGCAAAGAAATAACAGAAGTTATGATGATGGCAGGAACGATGCCATCAATATTCCATTTATAATAAACAGGTACTGATATAATCAGACCCAGAAGCGATCCGGCCAGACTTGCCCTTGCCATATACTTTAACTGTCTGGTACCTCTTAATATCACACTCTGCCCTGTACTGATCTGGTTGAAAAGAAGGGTGATGGATATAAGGACAAAAGCCAGGGTATAATCACGGTTACCGAAAGTAATCCTGCTCAACCAGGGTGAGAGAAATAGCGTAATAACAGCGCCGAACAAACCGGTTATCCAAACCAGTTTCCTCACTACAGCAACCACTTTGCCAATTCTTCCGGTATTCCCGGATACGTGGGCTTCAGCTACATTTTTGACTGCACTGGTACCAAGGCCAAAATTTGTAAGCCCCTCTATCATTCCGGTAGTAGAAATCAGCAGTCCGTTAATGCCCATTCCTACAGGTCCAAGTAACACAGCGACAAATTTAGATCTGACTATTGAAATAATTATTTGAAAAACCTGAACTCCGCCAAATAGTGATGTGGCTTTAACTATTTGGCGATATGAATGCTGTGCTTCGGACATTGAAATTATTTGCAGAGTTCACCAGTTTCAGAAAACTGTTATGATCATACAGATTAATATGTTTTAATTTATATTACTTTCTGACACCTGCAGACTTTGAAGCACCCTGACCGGCATTGCCGGACAGAGGCTTAATCTTCCAGATTTATCTCTTCAGTATATTCTTAATCAAAAGAACAAATCATACTATATTATACAATTTACCACGGTAGATATTAAATCTGGGAATCCTTAAATCCATTAAGCACTTTAACCACTTCTTCAACCTCATAATCTGTCATAATCTGACTAACCGGCAGGCTAAGTACTTCAGAATGGATTTTTTCAGTAACAGGATAACTTAGATGATTCCATTCCCTGTATGCACGCTGTTTGTGTGGTGGTATAGGATAATGAATAAGCGTCTGAACTCCATAGTCATTCAAATAATTCTGAAGTATGTCACGCTGAGGATGACGTATGACAAAAAGATGCCAGACATGTTGAGTATAGCCGCTAATCTGTTCATAATAATTTTCTGTACCACTGGATTCGATATTTGGTAAACTTAGCCCGGGTAGTTTTATGTTTTCGCAATAATACCGGGCAATTTCTCGGCGGCGTTGATTATCATGATCAAGCCGTGGCAGCTTTATTCTTAATACTGCTGCCTGTATCTCATCAAGCCTGGAATTAAGTCCCTTACAACAGTTAACATATTTTTGAGATGACCCGTAATTCGCTATTGTCCTAACCATTGAAGCCAGTTCGTCATCATCGGTTGTTACAGCTCCCCCGTCTCCAAGAGCTCCAAGATTCTTACCGGGATAGAAGCTATGCCCTGCTGCATGTCCCAGACTGCCGGTTCTCTTCTTAATAACAGATTTTTCCTGAGAGACATCATAAACTGCCCCTGCTGCCTGAGCATTATCCTCGATTATTCTGAGGCCATACTTGACAGCAATTTGTTCCAGGTGTTCTGACCAGCATACCTTTCCATATAAATGAACAACCATTATGGCCCTGGTACGTTCAGTTATGTGTTTCTCAATAAGTGACAAGTCGAGATTGTAAGTTTTTATATCCGGTTCTACAAGCACTGGTGTAAGCCGGTTATCAGTTATCGCCAATATAGAAGCTATATAGGTGTTTGCCGGAACAATTATCTCATCTCCCTCTTTCATAAAACCTGTTTCAATCCATGCTTTTAATATAAGCCTCAAAGCATCAAGACCATTAGCAACACCTATACAATGCCTTGACCCAATGCACTCGGCATATTCCTTTTCAAATCCGGCAACTTCTTCGCCGTGTATATACCAGCCCCGGTCAACAACTCTCCTGATAGCCAGTAAAAGCTCAGGACCAAAACTCGAGGTTATCTTTTGCAAATCGAGGAATCTGATCATTTTTCAAACATTTTTTGCTTTTCATCATCAGTAAATCTCCGGATTAACTTAGCAGGATTGCCACCGATAATTGAAAAATCTTCAAACGACGTGTTTACAAAAGAATTAGCTGCAACAATGCAATAATCACCCAGCTCTACTCCGGGCATAATTATGCTTCCGGCTCCTATCCAAACATGATTACCGATGGTAACGTGTTTTTTTTCGATAGGGAAAATACGTTGTAAAACCGGCGATGTATTTGGCCCTGAATCAACCATTATATTAACATTCTGAGCAATACTAACATGAGTACCGATTTTAAGTTTAGCCGAATAACCATTGAGAATACTGTGCATTCCCACATAGGAATAATTTCCAATCTCAAGCAGGTTTTTGGAGCTTCCAAAAACAGAACATCGTTTTGCAATTTTTACATCATCTCCCAGAATTACATTATTTATCAGAGAGGACTCATCAATCTCAACATTTCTACCCAGATGAATATTGGCAAATTTCATATATTTTATTCTAAGAATGTTTTCATTACCTCATAAAAATAATCCAGATCATCAGATACAAGAGCCTGATGAACAGGAATATAAAAAGCTTTTTCTCCGTAAAAAACACTTGACTGAATTCCGTGTGCCCAGAAATGTATCCTCAGTTCGGCCAAATCAATATCAATCCTGTCTGTTCTGAACAAAAATACCCCGGGTACTACTCCATCCTGTAATTCAAATCGTTCTGGCAAATTAAGTGTTTCAAATCTTGCTTTCAGTTCTCTATAATTATCTATTCTTTTATTAATTATCTGATCCCGTTTGGGAATATATTCAGAAAGTACTTTTCTTATATACCGCAGTAATTCTGGTTTCAAAACAGTGTTATAATTATCTAAATTCTCGTTTTTTGAAACCAGCAGACCTCCAATTTGCAATGGAAACATTTTTGGCAAACTGTAAATAACAAAATCCCCTATTCTGCCGATTGAATTTCCCGGATCAGCTGAAAAAAATGAAGCTGCGCAATCTTCAATTATTGGAATATTATATTTCTGCAGGGAGCGTAGTTCAGGATAAGGATATCCGAACTCATGGTTGACAAAAATCAGTTTAGTTTCCGGCACAAAATCTCTTGACCATTTACAGAATTTTTCAATTTCGCGGGTAACACAACCTGAAATATAAAAATTTCCTGAAGTGGTAAGAATAGTAACAACATCATTTTTCGCAAGTTTATAAAAACTCAAGGCAATATTTATAGCTGTCCTGCCATTAAAAGTGTATATGTATGTTCTTTCACTGAATCTTTGTCTGAAATACTCATCTACAAGGTTATTTTCCCGGTAAGAATTGTTTAATATTAAATCCTGTGTCCGGAAGGGACTGATACGGTAACAAGGAAGGAGATATTCATCGGGATGTAAAATATACATTATACTAGTGCTTTTACCAGGGAAATCTTTGGGAAAATGTCACACCCAATACCTTCTTTAAACTCTGACAAACCATAATTCGGAACGGAATTTTCCGTTGAAGGACCTACATCAATGAATCTTTTTCCGGAGTTTTTATAATGTACGAACAAACTATAAGCTAAAAAGTTCATGGGTTTTATTTCCGAATATCCGGGCAAATCTCCCCAATATATAACCTGAACAATCTCTGAAGCAACATGGAATACAATGGCTGAAGCAATATTTTGTTGTGAACTGTATTCAACAAGAAAAAAGTCGGCAGAAATAATCTCTGTAGTTTCTTCAATTTGCTCCCATGTCATACGAAGAGGATAACCACGGGAATTACGATTTTCAGCAATAATCTGATAGGCTTGCATCTTCTCTTCCGCATTTGCTGCCTTTTTTAATTTAAGATCCGCGTTTAAGGCTATTCTCAGTTTATTTCTTGAATTCCGCCACAACTTTTCTGTATAAGATTCTCCCAGCCGGTCAATATCTAACGAATAATTCAAATCAATTGCCGCTAAACTGAATCCGGCTCTCCAAAGACAATTAATCTGTTTTGTAATAAAACCATGGTAATAAAAAACAGGAGGCAAAGTTAACGAAACAGACTTGATATCTTTAATTTTCAGCCAGTTCAGAAACACCTCAATAGCTTCTTCCATATACTCCAGTCTGATACTCCCGCTAACGAAAGAAAAACCGCCAAAAGGCGCTGAAAATGGCGAGTGAAAATCATTAGTCATGATACCACCTATAATTCCCAAACGATATTTTCCTTCTTTAAATAAAAGATAATACACCTTCTCGCATTTCTTATCGTTCAGACTATTAAAGGCAGAGGAACCATAGGCATGAAATGGCTTGTCAATTATATTTTTATACTCACCGGCATCTACTTCTATAATCTCCATTTCATTTCTTATGTTAAATAATGTATCTAATCTCTCAAATCATTGATTACAGGTACAACAAAAACAAGGGATTCGGACCATTCCAGATATTTGACCGGCTATTTCAGATTCTATCTCAGATATCAGATGAATTGTTTTTATACTTTTTAAATTCATCATAATCGTGGATATAACTGACAGGATCATATTGATCTGAAGCAAGAACGAGGCAAATGGAACCAGAGGAAAAATTACTGAGCTCATTCCATATGCCCGGAACAACCAATAGTCCGTAATAAGGTCTGTTCAGATAAACTGTTTTTTTGTTGCGTCCGTCATCAAGGGTTACATCAAATGAACCACTTGCAGCAACAATAAACTGAAACAGATTTTTATGGGCATGCCCGCCCCGGCTTGTTCCACCGGGTATATCGTACAGATAAAAAACCCGTTTAACATCGAAAGGAAAATACTTGTCAGATTGAATTACTGTTAAGTTTCCCGCAGGATTATGGATCTTTGATAACTCATACAGCCCACAACAGTTAATATCCGAAATAAGATGTTTCATTATGAAGCAAGTTGTTTGAATTCTTCAAAATCACGTATGTAATCTGATTCATTATATTCCGTAGAAGCGATTATCAAGGCCAGCGAATTCGTTGAGAAGTTTTCGATTTTTCTCCAGCACATTTTGGGAACGTAAAGGCCGAAATAAGATCGGTTAAGCAAAAATTTATAGTCTCTATCCTTATCCTGAAGAACAACCTCAAAACTGCCTGAAAGAGCAACTATTAATTCTTCAGTTTCTCTGAAAGCATGGCCTCCACGATACTCACCACCGGGGACATCATAAATCCAGTAAACCCTTCTTATTTTAAAGGGTAAGTGTGTGAATTCTTCAATAAATGAAAGATTCCCCCGTAAATCCAGGTACTTGGGAATATCTAATATATGGGGTTTCATTGAACAAATAAAATTTACAGGAAGTTTTTAATCCTTACTAATTCCGTTTCAAACGCCTCAGAAAATGTCTTTTGGGTTTCCTGCCAGCACTTGTATAACCATATTTTTCACCGTACCCATACTTTTTTCTATTGGTCTGAATGTCATTTGCCACAATACTGACCCCCCTGGTATTATTTGTATTTATATCATTGAGAGTCTGTATAAAAACATCTCTCATTGTTTTTCCCGGCCGCACCACAACAAGGCATGTATCGGCCTTGGATGCAAGCTGATAAGTATCCGAGACCAAACCCAGTGGAGAAGAATCGATAATTACATAGTCGTAACGTTCTCTTAGCAGTCTGAACAATTCATCCGTTTTTGACAAAGCAGTGAGTTCCGATGGATTTGGCGGTATGGGTCCGGCCGGAATTACTGACAGATTACTAAAACCACTATCCTGGATTATTTCATCTAATTCATCCTGTCCAATAAGCCATGTTGAAACACCCTTTTCATTGTTAAGATTAAAATCAGGATAAATTTTGGGATTCCTTAAGTCAAATCCGACCAGAACAGTATTTTTCTCTAATAAACTGTAAACAGAGGCAAGATTTATCGCAGTAAACGTTTTTCCGTCTTCCGGCATTGCTGAAGTAACCAATACTACAGGTGAACGGGTTTCCTTAATGAAAAACTGCATTCTGGATCTTAACAGCCTGAAGGCTTCGGCAATAACAGAATTTGGATCCTGAAATACCACTGTATTGGTCTTTTCATTATTATGCGGAATATGACCTAGAATTGGAAAATCAGTTAAACCTTTTAAATCTTCAATCTTTAGTTTGTTGTTAAGTAGCAGATTTAAAGAAATTACAGATAAAGGAGTAATGAAGCCTAAAAAGAAAGCAGCTAAAATTATCATCATCCTCTTGGGGGCGATCTGAACACTGAAATATTCATCTGCAGGGTCAATCACCTCACTATCAGCACGATTTGAGGCTTTCTGCATTTCCTGCTCAGCCCGAGCTTCAAGAAGAAATGTATATAATTCATCATTAAGCCTGAATTTACGTTCAATACCAATTAACTGTCTTTCTGTAACCGGAAGGGATGATGCCTGGGCATTGGCCCGGTTAATTCTTTGCTGATTCTCTGACCGTGCCAGTCCATTGGCCCGTCTGAGGCCATTCAATGTTTCTTTTAAAGCATCCTTCGCTGTCCTAACCCTTTTTTCCAGATTCCGTTGAAGCGGATTCATTTCTCCTGCCCCTCTTGTTGACAATTGCCCCTGCAGCTCAGCAAGCTCTTCCACCAGCCGGGTCAGCCCAGGATCATTAATCCCCATAGTAATGGGAACAATCGGGATTTCTTCAGAAGTTTCCTTGGAAAGATAATCAGCCAGATAATCATAGTAATTTGCTTCAAGACTAAGACGTGCACGTTCATTCTCAAGAAGGGTGACCTGAGCAATAATGGATTGCCCCTGGGCAGAGATATCCATTACTTGATGAGATGAGCGGAACTGCTGTAGCCTGGTTTCTGTGGTGGAAAGCGAGTCAGATATACCTACTAACTGACTATCAATAAACTGCAGCCTTCTTTCCACTTCCGCATTTTTTCGTGCCAGAGAGATTGCCTGAAATCCTTCTATTTGTTTATTTATAAAATCAACATCTTTTGCCCTGTTCGTGCCTTCAAGACTTAATCTCAGCATAGAGCCCTCCCGGGATATTCTGTCCACCGAAAGACGATAGGCATAATGGGAAATCAGCTGTTGCGGACTGTTGATTACAAAGCGGAAATCCCGGTGACTGTTACTTATCAGCCAGTCATAGTTCCTGCATTCAATACTGAACTTACCCTCAGGCATCTCAATGATTTCTCCAAATGAAGTATTCATATTTAAAGGGAAAAATTCGGAACCTGACTCTATATTGAAACGATCATCACCCAGGTACTTAATGGAGAAATCAATATCATTCGGAAGCGGAGCTCCTGAATCAATTACAACCCTTATAGGCTGTTCCGGATATACAGGGAGCTTGTTCCTGGTAGCCTGAAAGTAATATTCAATCTCAAAAGGCAGTTCTTCCAAAGTAAGTTTGGTTAAAGATCGTGATTTTAAAATAGCAATCTGATTTTCCAGATTACGCATTCCTCCCGGTAATCCGAGCCCTGTCAATAATTCAGAGTTGTCTACAAGCGGCCTGTCCTCGGTCTCATTTATCAGCACAGTTGCATATGTCCGAAAAACAGGCAATGTATGATTAATATAGAAACGCCCAAGAAACAGAGCAATGGCAATCGATATAACAAACCAGTACCAGTTTTTCAAAACCAGCGGAACAAGTGAAATAAGATCAAACTGATTCTTTGGCTGATTTACTCTGTTTGGCCTTTCCTGGTTTATATCCCTGATGTCGTTCATCTTCATCCCCCATTTAATTTCATGGTAATTATTCCTTTGTGAGACATTTTCCTTTCAGCTAACTTGCTTTCGGTCAATATTATTAAAGAGTCCTTATATAACTGAAAATCACAAGAGCAGTTGATATGGTAGATAAAAACAGTGTCAGGACAGTTGAATTTGTCTGAAAAGGTCTGCCCTGAATCGGCATTACATAAATCACATCATTCGGCAAAATATAATAAAGTTCAGAAGAAAGAATGTTCCTGTCTGCAAGTGAGAATTCCTTTACAACCGGGCCATAGGGAGAAGGTCTTATCAACTGCACCTTCCTGCGGTTACTAAATATACTTAGATCTCCTGCCAGCGAAATTGCCTCGAAAACATTCACCCTGTCCTTGGTTAAAAGATACCTTCCGGGAGCATTTACTTCACCCAGAACACTTACAAAATTATTTACCAGTCTGACTGTTATTGAGGCATCTGTCAGATAATTCTTAAATACCAGATCCAGTTCTGTTTTTATTTCCGCAAGGGTTTTTCCTCCCGCAGTAATCTTTCCTACAAAGGGAATTTCAATATTCCCTTCTTCATCCACAGGATATCCGAATAAAGCTGCGCTTTCCTCGGTAACAGCTCCCCCGGCTCCTACCGGCATTGCATTAAACAGTTCAGACCATTGCGGATCGGGAGTCAGTACCCTGATATAAAGATTGTCAAATGGCATGATTTTGTACGCAGAAGGTATTACCGATGCAATCGCACCTTCCGGAGTTTCATATACGGAGGTTTGATCAGCATACTGAAGATACATCAGCTTCTTCTTTGATATACAGGAGCCTGATATAAAGATGATAGTTATTAATATCAGATAGACTGATTTGTACTTTTTCATTGTGGTAGTGGCATTATAATACAAAAATACACAAAGAATTGCTTATCATGTTTATTTAATTATCTGAAACAACAATTGTCATCCTGTTGGCTGATTCCGTATTACACTCCGGTGATACCGGCAAATAATTTTCAGCACTGCATATTTATTAACCTCCCTTATTATCCGGCCGGACAATTTATGCAATTCTTTTTTTACTGTATATTCCCATATACGTAACATCAGGAAAAAAGACAGCAAAGCACAGAAATATTTTTCAGGTTCAAATTAAGTTTCAGACCTGTTCAAAAAAAGTATCCGGATCATCCGGATTGTAAAATTCACTTATCCAGAATATCGTATACAGGTCTTCATCGCCTGTATTGGTGATATTGTGGGTATGCCAGACTGGCATGTCAACATAGGATGGACGGGTTCCGTCAAGATCAAAATCAATGATCCTGTCTGTTCCCACACGCCTCAGCTGAATTCTGGCTTTTCCCTTAATCACAGCAAAACGCTCGGCTTTACGGGTATGGAAATGATTCCCGCGGGTAATACCCGGTTTTGTGGTAGAAAACGAAATCTGGCCGCCGCTGTTGAGTTTTACCGTTTCCACAAATGAACCCCTTTCATCAGTATTGAGCTTTAACCGGAAGGGAAAATATTTTTCATGATCAATATAACAGACAAAGGTATTGAACAGGTTTCTTTCCAAAGGATCATTAAGATCAGGTAAAATTCCTTTCTCAAAATAATCAGATTTGAATCTTTCAAGCAGCTGAAGTATTTCTGTAACCTTTATTTCATTTGTGTGGGCAATCTTATATTCCTTATTGTTTGTTCTGTTCTCAATACAATTCCAGATCTCCTTAACCAGGTCGGCTATGTAAATAATTCTCAGCTGTGCATCTACATCAATTTTCGGTTTTTCATCATGGGTGAGCTGATGCGAGAATGTGGCAACAACCGAGTTATAGTAAGGATTCCCGAAGGGACCAAACACATTGGGTATCACCATACCAGTGAAGGCTGCTCCGCTTCTTTCAGCCCATTCCGACAGTAACTGCCTACCCTCCCGTTTTGACTTTCCGAAAATATTATCACGTTCTTCCTGAATGGAAGATGAAAAAAGCACATGTGGCCTGGAATTTGTCGCCTCAAATGCTTCGATAAGCTGTTTTACCAGTCTGATATTGGTATTGTAAATCTCCTGAGGATCATTATGCCTGTTGAGAGCAGCCAGGTGAACAATTACATCACATTGCCCTGCGAATTCCTCCAATGCCCGCCTGTTGGAAAAAATGGAGTCTTCAAAGGGAATCCGGATAATTTCATCCGTTTTTAAACCCAGAAAATTATATAAATGTGTGCCGATAAAGCCTGACTGGCCGGTTATTCCTATTTTAAGCATATTATTTTTTTCAGGGTTAGTAATAAAACTCTTCGAAACCGGTTCCGGAATTGAGGTCATGGCTGTTACTCTGTTCAGGCTTAGTAATAAAACTCCTCGAAACCGGTTCCGGAACTGAGATTCTGGCTGGTTTCTGATCAGGGTTCGTAAACAATTTTCTGTTTCTCCTGCAGGACATCCTGCCGGATGAATCTGAGTGTCAGAAGAAGTTCTTTCGTTTCTTCAATTGTCAGGCGTTTAGTATTATGGGAATTGTATTCATCTGCCATTGAAACCTCCTGTGTGCCTTCAGTGAAGAACTTATTGTAATTAAGATCGCGGGTATCAGCGGGGATCCTGTAGAAATCGCCCATATCCACGGCTTTTACCATTTCTTCGCGGTTGATGAGTGTTTCATACAGTTTTTCGCCATGGCGGGATCCTATTACTTTTATTGGTGATTCTGATTTATAAAGTTCTTTTATTGCCTGTGCCAGATTGGCGATGGTTGTTGCCGGCGATTTCATCACAAAGATATCTCCGTTGTTGCCATTGTTGAAAGCAAACAAAACCAGTTCAACCGCACTTTCAAGGCTCATCATGAACCTGGTCATATCCGGATCAGTAACGGTAATAGGCTGGTTATGCTTCATCTGATTGACAAATAACGGTATTACCGATCCTCTGGAAGCCATGACGTTGCCATATCTTGTACCGCAGAAAACAGTTCCCGTACCGTTAAGATTCCTCGATTTTGCAACCATTATCTTTTCGCTGAGCGCTTTGGTCATTCCCATGGCATTAACCGGGTAAACAGCCTTGTCGGTACTCAGAACAATTACCTTTTTTACGTGATGATGCTGTGCCGAATCGAGAACATTTTCACAGCCCAGAACGTTGGTCCTGACAGCCTCAGCCGGGAAAAACTCACAGCTCGGAACCTGCTTCAGTGCTGATGCATGAAAAACAAAATCAACACCGTGCATGGCATTGTCAATACTCATCCTGTCGCGGACATCTCCTATGAAATATTTGATTTTGGGATTTTTATAAAAATGCCGCATATCATCCTGTTTCTTTTCATCGCGGCTGAAAATCCGTATCTCCGAAATATCTGTATTCAAAAAACGCCGCAAAACGGCATTTCCGAATGACCCTGTACCTCCTGTGATGAGGAGGGTTTTTCCGTTAAAATTCATATTATAAAATTTTATTCGTGAGCTGAATTCTGCGTTCCGTTAACGGGTTCCGTGCTAGCTATGTATCCGTTGTAACGCACATTGCTGGATTTATATTCCGGTACTATCTCCGAAATCAGCTTAACAGCTTCTTTTCTGGTTAAACTGTATAAGTTCTGTAAAAGGAAATCTATTTTGGAAAGGATTTCAAACTCATCTATGGGTTCAACATTCGCAATCCGGATTTTGGGATGATGGGTTTCCTTCGTTATTTCCTTGTCAGTAAGCAATTCCTCGACAAGTTTTTCTCCCGGACGTAATCCGGTATATTCGATCTTAATATCCCTTCCCGGTTCCAGTCCTGACAGGCGGATCATATTTCTTGCCAGATCTGCTATCTTTACAGGTTCTCCCATATCGAAAACAAATATCTCCCCTCCCTTCCCCATGAATCCTGCTTCAAGAACAAGCTGACAGGCCTCTGATATTGTCATGAAATACCTGAATACTTCAGGATGGGTAACTGTTACCGGACCGCCTCTGGCTATCTGATTGGAGAATATCGGTATAACCGAACCATTTGACCCCAGGACATTTCCAAACCGTGTAACAATGAACTGGGTCCTGTTCAGTTCCAGCAGGGAAGACGCCTGAACAATCTTCTCGCATATCCGTTTTGTAACTCCCATCACGCTGGTGGGATTCACCGATTTATCAGTAGAGATCATGACAAACTTGCTGACTCCGTACCTGACTGCCAGTTCCGTCATGTTCCTGGTACCTCCTACATTCACCCTCAGTGCTTCATGGGGATTTTCTTCAATCAGGGATACATGCTTGTAAGCTGCAGCATGAAAAACAATATCCGGACGGAAATCCCTGAAGACCTGCTCCATCTTCTCCGGGTGTGTCACGTCACCAAGAATCAGCCTGGCCTGAAGATCAGTAAATTTTTCCCTTATCTCATTTTCGAGGTAAAAGAGAGGTGTTTCCGCATCATCCACCAGAATCAGTTTTTCATTATTGAAACGGGTAAGCTGACGTACAATTTCTGAACCGATTGATCCGGCGGCACCTGTTACCAGAATGGTTTTCTTGTCGAGTCCTTCTCGTATAAGATCCAGATTCAGTTTAATAGGCTTTCTGCCAAGCAGATCTTCCAGTTTTACTTTCTGGAACTGTCTCGCCTGCAACTGACCATTAACCCATTTACTTACTTCAGGTGTTTCCAGAACTTCAAGTCCGCGGCCTACGGCAAGTTTAATTATCCTGCTTTTTTTCTCAACATCAATATCCTTAATAGCTAAAATCAGACTGGTAATCCTGTTCTTTGAAATGAAATCCCTTCTGAGCGCGTTATAGCCAAAAACCGGTATCTGATTGATTTTTTTTCCTATAAGATTCTTTTCATCGTCAATAAAACCCAAGACACTGAATCCGTTTTCAGGATCACTGAGAATGACACGTTTCACAATGAATCCCAGTTCTCCGGCACCATATATCAGTACTCTTTTCTTTGTCCTTCCCGAGGAAGTCACGAAACGGAAAATAATTTTAATTATCACCCGCACCGAAAAAAGGAATACCGTTATCAGTACGAAGTTTATTATGACCACTGAAACAGGAATATTCAGCAGGATAAATTCCGGCCAGAACAACCTGGCTGAATATGATAAGAGCAGAACAACAGCGGTAGAAAGAGTTGTAACAATGAATATGAGTGAAATATCCGTCAGGGTCGTATGACGAATGAGTCCCGCGTATGAACGGAATATAAAACTCATTATTCCAAAGACAAAAATAACAAGCAATGCCTGTTCCCATACCAGGGGAAACGGCATCTGATCTATATCCAGATTGAATCTCAGCAGATAAGCGCAAAGAAACATCAGGAAAACCGCAATGATATCCATAGTGAATACTATCCACCGTGGCAGATAATACTTCGCAAATATGTTAAACACCTGCCGGCGAAGAGAAAGGAACCAGTTTGGGTAAGTTTTAGACATCAGCTAAATTATCTGTTTTAAATAGTCCGGGTATAATTTTTAGGATTCAGTTTCCATATCCGGTTCATCGCTAAAAATCAGCCAAGCTAACCAAAAATTTAACATGCTGACTATATTTTAAACGAACCACTTAAATTACTTTACCAACATGCAAAATAATTTGATAACCGGCAAAATTTCTATTATCCGGCAAAACGCTTTTTTTACCTGCAAAGCTATTTTTAAACCTGATAACTTTAAATTTATCTGTATAACCCATCGGCTTGCCGCTTTGGTCTATTCCATATCCCCGATTCAGTAATACAAAGATATTAATTGTAATTCGGATTTCTGAGTCTTCGGTCGGGTTTAAAGCTTACTCCGGCTTTGAAATTTAAAAAAGTATCTCTTGTTTCAGTCCGGCTGAATTGCATAAAAAGACCGGCACCCAGCGACAGATTGAGATTATTACTCAGTTTTATCATTGTACCTGTACCACAGTTCAGGAAGAGCATCGACTGATCGCGCAGATTATCAGGGTTAACCAGTATGCCGCTACTCCCGGAAACAAAGGGAGAAACAGTCTTTAATCTGACAAAATATCTCATATCGCCAAAAACCGGGAAATATGCAGCGTCATCATAAAACTGCATTCCTCCCCCGGCCCCCATGGAAAGACCGCTGTTTATACCGAAAGGCCTGATAATAAACTCATAACCATGAGTTGTCGTGAAGCCATAAAAAAACCGGGAATTGGCCACCTCTGTACTTCCCAGCCCAAAACCTGCTGTCACCTCATTTATATTGATATATCCCGGTTTCGGATCAAAGGGATTGGAAATTATGTCCTGCGCGTATATGCAGGTAAAACTCAAAAAGAACAGACTGCCCAAAAGAGATTTTTTCATTCCTGAAACATTCGTTGCAAACGGCTTGACTTACTTAATGAAATATTGCAAATAACTAAAATCTGCTTGTTTAATTATCAAAATTTTACTATTCCTTAGATCAGGGCATGCTTCCGCCCCGTGAGCCCCACTCTTAAAAGGTCCATTTATCTGATCCAGTGTCTGTTAAAAGCAATATTTGATTTAAGTAAATCAATTTCAGGAAATATCACACAGATCCGCATGGTCCCGGGATCCCCTTTGCAGATACGAAATTAAACAATGCTACTCTATCTTCAAAATGCTTAATATTAACAGACAATAGCAAATATAGCCGTTCTGAAGCCAACTGGACTTTTGTTTTATCAACAAATCAAAAGTGATTGTTAATATGCTTAATAATCAAAAAAGGCAATCAGTATATCTGTAATCCAAAAAACAGAAAAAATATTGAAAATCCGGAAGTTAGGATATGCAGGTTTATCGAGGTTCCGGTCTTCTGTCAAACTCTACAAGCTTTTCCACTATCCGTTCTGCCGCATGTCCGTCCCAGAGTTCCGGTCTCACAGGCTTCCGCTTAATATCGAGAGCATTCAGGAATTCCTCCCTGATCCTCTCCAGGTTATTTCCCGTAAGCACACTCAGTCCGCCGTGTTCCCGCAGGGTAACAGGGCGTTCGGTATTATAACGCAGTGTGATGCATGGGGTTCCCAGAACGGTACACTCTTCCTGAAGTCCGCCGGAATCAGTAAGCATCAGCCTGGCTCCCATATTCAGGCGCAACATTTCATGATAGCCCACCGGCTCAAGGATTATCAGAGCAGGATTGCTCATCACGTAATCCCACCAGCCGTTTTTTTCAAGCTGTTTCCTTGCACGCGGATGGACTGCCCAGATCAGCGGAAAATTCTTTGTCACCTCTTCTGACAGGAATTTGATCAGCGGAAAAAATACATCCTCATCATCCACATTGGACGGACGGTGAAGGGTCATCAGAGCATAGTCGCCATTTCCGGAAAAATCGACAGAATGTTTACGGCCCTCAATAAGATTATCCGAAATGATTTTATCAACAGACAGATTTTCCGCCTTTATCCTGTTTGATTCAAGGGTATCTATCATTATGTTGCCGGCAAAGAATATTTTTTCTTCCGGCACCCCTTCCTTTCTCAGGTTTTCCGAAGAAATAAGATCAGGAGTAAAAAGAAGATCCGAAAGCCTGTCGGTTACGAGCCGGTTTATTTCTTCCGGCATGGTCATGTCCCCTGAACGAAGGCCTGCCTCAATATGGCATAATTTTACATTGAATTTTTTTGCAACGACTGAACATGAAAGTGTTGCATTAACATCACCCACAACAACCACCCAGTCGGGATATTCCCAGCGGAGCACCTTTTCGAACTCTATCATGGTGTGGCCCAGCTGTTCGGCATGGGTTCCCGATCCGATCTCAAGGTTAAGACAGGGTTCAGGTATCTCAAGAGCCCTGAAAAATGCTTCCGACATCCTGATATCATAATGTTGTCCGGTATGTACCAGGATATGATCGATATAATTATCGTGTTCCCGGTTATATTTCTCAACAGCTCTGATAAAAGGAGCTATTTTCATGAAATTCGGACGGGCACCTACAACTGATATTACTCTCATCAGTAAATTATTTTGGTTTTATTGTTACGACAGTCTGCACCAACTCTGCAGTAAAAAGGGGATCTTCCAGAAGTTCCGGGATATCCGGTGTAAGCTGATGAATGTTAAGACTTAAAAAACCTGAGTGCCAGAAAAATCCGGAGGTATCATATCCCGGTATTTAAGATCCGGCATTATCAGATACTGTAATAAACAAATCCGCTGGCTGTAACGTCTGAACGCCTGTATATATTTCTTCCGTCGAAAATTACCGGTGAAGCCATAATTCTTTTCAGAGTGGGCCACGAAGGAATACGGAATTCCTTCCATTCCGTCACAAGCAGAACAGCCGAAGCATCGATACAGGCTTCATACATATCACTGCTGAAATTTATATCAGCCCTTATCTTCCTGAATTCATCCATTGCTGCAGGATCATACGCCGAAACAGTTCCGCCTGCGCTGATTATCCTGTCAATTATCACCCTGGAGGGAGCTTCGCGGACATCATCCGTTTCAGGTTTGAATGACAGCCCCCATACAGCAAATTTTTTTCCTGAAATATCGTCTCCGAAATGCCTGATAAGCTTTTCGAACAAGACTTCCTTCTGCAATTCATTTACTTTCTCAACTGCTTCCAGAACCCTGAGCTGTTTTCCATTCAGCTTCGCCGTATGAATCAGGGCCTTAACATCTTTCGGGAAACATGATCCCCCGTAACCTACTCCCGGGTAAAGGAATTTGCTTCCTATCCTGCTGTCGGAACCTATTCCCGTTCTTACCATATTTATATCTGCCCCGACACTTTCACACAGATTGGCAATTTCGTTAATAAAGCTTATCCGGGTTGCAAGCATTGCATTTGCAGCGTATTTCGTCATTTCAGCCGAAGGGATATCCATATATATCACCCTGTAATTATTGAGCATGAACGGCCTGTACAAACGATCCATTATCTCATGGGCCCTTTCCGAATTAGTTCCGACAATCACACGGTCCGGTGTCATAAAATCCTTTATGGCCGAACCTTCCTTAAGGAATTCCGGATTTGAGGCAACATCGAATGCGATTTCAGCTCCCCTTTCCCCCAGCTTCTTTTTTATGGTTTCTTCAACCTTTGATGCAGTGCCTACCGGAACCGTACTTTTGTTCACAACCAGAACATATCTCTCCAGGTGTTCTCCTATTTCTCCTGCTACTTCAAGAACGTTGTTCAGATCCGCACTGCCGTCTTCGTCCGGCGGAGTGCCCACTGCCAGGATAATCACCTCTGTATCTTTCATTGCTTCCGGCAGGGAAGCAGAGAATTTCAGTCTGCCGGCAGTCATATTCTTGCTTACAAGTTCTTCAAGTCCTGGCTCATAAATCGGAATACCGCCATCAGTAAGAACTTCTATTTTCCCTTTATCCTTGTCAACACAGGTGACATTTACACCCATCTCCGCAAAACATGCCCCGGTTACCAGACCGACATAACCTGTGCCAACAATTGTAATATTCATAAACCTATTTTTTAAACAATAACCGTTTTACTCTGTGAGGTCCTTCCGGGAAGGAAACCTTACCGGGCAGCAGCCGGCTTTCTGTTTTCCCTGTACCATTCAATGAATTTCCCCATTCCTTTCCTGAAATCATATCCCGGATCATACCCGAGTTCAGTCTTAGCTTTCAGAATATCGGCATAAGTTTTCTTTACATCACCGGGTTGCACGGGTGAGTAATTCAATAGTGCCTTTTTTCCAAGGTATTCTTCAATAACCTTGACCATTGAAAGCAGGTCAATCATATCCGATTCTCCCAGATTATAAATATTGTAACCCTTCAGCCGGCCTGCAGCCCTGCCGATTCCTTCAATGATATCATCAATATAGGTATAATCTCTTGCTGTTGATCCGTCTCCGTATAAATCAACCGTTTTCCCTTCATCTATTAGTCTCGTAAACTTATGAATGGCCAGATCGGGCCTCTGACGGGGACCGTAAACAGTGAAAAATCTCAGACATGTTACATCAAAACCGTAAAGATGAGTATAAACATGACACAGCAGTTCTCCGCTTTTTTTTGTTGATGCATAGGGCGAAACCGGATTATCCACTGGATCTGATTCTGAAAACGGCAGTCTGGAATTATTGCCATATACTGATGAAGATGAGGCAAATATAAGTTTTTTTACATTATGGACCCTCATTGCTTCAAGGATATTCAGGGTTCCGTTTACATTGACATCATAATATTCTTTCACATTATAAATGGATGGCCTTACTCCCGCTTTTGCCGCAAGATGAATAACCAGATCAAAACTGTTGTTGTCAAATATTTTTTTTAACAGGGATTCATCTCTTATATCCCCTTCATGAAACACAAAGCGGTCAGATTCTTTAACGGTCTTAAGATTATTCTCCTTGATGCTCCTGGAATAGAAATCATCAAAATTATCCAGACCAGCAACCTGATACCCACTATCAATAAAATGTTCACAGGCATGTGAGCCAATGAATCCTGCAGCACCGGTAATCAATACCTTCATTCTATACCTTGTTTATTTTTGTGTTTCTGGTATAATAACATGACCATGCGCCGGATACCCTGAATTCTCATAAAAACATTAGTTTATGCCTGAATATCTGATGGTGAAAACGAGCTGTTAATTTTCATGATGAATCCCGTTCCATATATTGCTTAGTCCGGCATTTCCTGAAATCAGTTTCACGACACGCCATGATGTGTTTTCAATCATATAATCATCTGCAATTTTTTTGTATCCCCCGGTCTGTTCAAATTCCTTCAGGACGAGCTTAATGCTGTCCATCACGACCTGCTGATCAAAACCTGTCAGAATGATTGTTCCGGCGTCTTGTGCTTCAGGTCTTTCCATTGACTGGCGCAATGAAATGGCCGGAAAATTGAGAATGGACGATTCTTCACTTATTGTTCCCGAATCAGAAACCGTACAAAGGGCTTTCATCTGAAGATGAACATAATCGATGAAACCAAAGGGTTTGAGGAACTGTATCAGCGGATCCGTCTTCACACCAGGAAGGTTTTCAAGCCTTTTTCTTGTACGGGGATGTGTTGATACTATAACAGGAAATCCGTAGTCGCCGGCAAGCCGGTTCAAAATGGACAGAATCCTGTGAAGATTGGCAGGATGATCAACATTTTCCTCCCTGTGGACTGATACTATGAAATATTCGCCTGTTTTCAGATTCAGTTCCCTGAGGACGGAAGAATGTTCAATCTTATTCATGTAATATTGCAGCACTTCTCTCATCGGACTGCCCGTAAGATATATCCTCCTGTGCGGCAATCCCTCCGATATGAGATGCCGCCGTGCATGTTCAGTGTAAACAAGATTGAAGTCAGCTATATGGTCTATTATTCTTCTGTTAAGTTCCTCCGGCACATTAAAGTCGAAACAACGGTTTCCGGCTTCCATATGAAAAACAGGAATATGAAGCCTTTTTGCCATATAGGCCGACAGGCAGGAATTGGTATCTCCAAGTACCAGCAAAGCATCAGGCTTTTCCTTTCTCAGCAGTTCTCCCGATTTCCGGATTATGTCTCCCACTGAGGCTTCGAGGGATGAAACATCAACATTCATAAAAAAATCGGGTTTACGAAGTTCCAGGTCCCTGAAAAAAACTTCATTCAGTTCATAATCATAGTTCTGTCCGGTATGGGCTATAATATGATTGAAATGCTGATCGAGGAGTGCCATCACTCTTGAGAGACGGATTATTTCCGGACGAGTTCCGACAACTGTCAGAACTTTAAGGGAGGATTTATTCATGTTCTGATTCTGTGACAACTGGTGAGTTTTTATGGTTTATAATGAATAGTAAAAAAGATTGTTCGGGTACAAATGTAACAAGTTGTGAAATTCTGTTACTGATATTCTGAATTTTCTGCATTTATTGTCTGTTTCTCTTGGGTCCGGGCATGCTTCCGCCCCGTCAGCCCCATGAGTTTTCTGATATAACCAATTGAATATATGATCTAAAGATCCCGGCCAGAGAAGTCCGGAATTTTAAATCATATTCAATTTATCCCTCATTTTCTGACTATGTAAATGCAATAATACAATATATGAAAAATCAAATGTTTAAACGATGGGAGGGTGAAGATGTTCGTAAAAGTTGAAAAAATTACGGAAACAGGCAGTTTTTATTGATGAGGGTGGGATTATACCCGGTAAGAACCGGGAAATGTTTATCTGTTTTGACAGCATTTTCCCCTGCCGCACCATGAAAACAGGAATGGAAAAAGAAGTTTCGCTTCATATTCTTTTATCCATTTCATGTCTTGCTGCAGTTGATCAAGCAGGACTAGCTTAATCATCATGTTTCTGTTTCAGAAGGTTAAGGAATATTGACAAGTATCAATCCACAGCTATGAAATTTTTATGCTTTTGTGCCGTTAATGTAACACCGGCAGTTGTCCGACGTATAAACAGGGGTGATTGTCAAAAGTTATATACATTTTAATTGAATTGCATGAAATATATACTAACACTATTTATTTCATTAGCCGGATTCTTGGTTAATGCCCAGACAGTACAGAAAATAGAAGGAAAAACATATACGAACAATGAGGATACATGGTATGGAGTGAATATTCCACGAAAAGATCCCACAACATTAACCTTTAAAAACAATTCAATTACTTCAGTGAACCGTTACGGATATCTTCTCCAGGCCGGAGATGAGGTTCCCGGATCATACAACAACAATCTTGACGGTGCAGTTATCACCGGAAACCGGTTAAAATGGAACGGAACCCCGGAAATTGGAATTATTCCTCATGGCATATTCACCGGATATAATATTAACGTAAAGGTAAAATACAACTATCTCGACAGGATTCCAATGGCAATAATCAGGAAGTCAAACGGGATGACAGATGTATCCGGTGTGGTAGCATACAATATTGTAAAGGATCCCGGTGTCGGAGTTGTAGTGAAGGGCATGAACGGTGTAAAGATATACAACAATACCTTTTACAGTTCATTAACCCCAACGGAAACAAACCGCCCGCTTATCCATATTTACGAGAACACAGACATCAGCCCTGTGGGTTCAGCAACAGGTACCAAAATATATAACAATATTTTTTATTGTAAGCATCAGATAAAGAATATAAGCATAACAGCAGCCTGCCTGCCCGGATTTGAAAGTGATTATAACATTTTTTACTGTGAATCCGGTACTCCGCTCTTTTCAGTAAACGGATCCCTGAAGACATTTGCCGAATGGCAGGCCCTGGGATATGACACTCATTCTATTGTAATAAATCCTGATTTTAAGGATCTTACCAGTTTTGTTCCGAAAAAAAGACTTGATTATGGCAAAAACCTGGGTTCTGAATTTGCCACAGGACTTTCCCCGAACGTAAAATGGGGAACAAGTGATCCGGCAACTTCTGCTCAGAACGGAAAATGGCAGGTTGGTGCAATTATCCATCCAGAACCGGAAAACCTGCCCCCGGTGGTCAGTATCTCTCTTGGAGACAAAGGATCAGACTTTACAGCTCCCGCTACAATTGATATTAATGCCATGGCATCCGATCCCGATGGTTTTATTAACAAAGTGGAATTCTATAACGGGACTGCCAAACTCGCCGAAAGCACTACAGCTCCTTACTCTTTCACCTGGAAAAATGTAGCCGTAGGAACATATTCGCTAAAAGCTGTTGCTACCGATAATAAGAACAGCAAAACCACCTCGGACCCTGTTACCATAACAGTCAGCAACATGCCAACTTCTGTCTTTAATCCGTCATTTTCAAATATGCCGTCATCAAAAAACAATGACAGAAATCAGATCAGGCTTTATCCCAATCCTTCAAACGGGATTTTTAAGATAGATCTGTCCGATCCTCTTTTATCCGATAAAAATACAGTAACAATAATAAGTCTGAAAGGAGAGATCCTCTATACAGGATTGCTGATGAGGGATGAAACAGACCGGCAGTACGATTTATCCCGTGCAGAAAAGGGAAATTACATTATCATGATCAAAAGTGACCAGGCTGTCTTTACCGGAAAATTTATTAAAAACTAATCAGTTCTTTTTTACTCTTGACCTGTTAAGTATCGTTCCGTTAGTCATATCCTTCAGGATGAACAGATATATTCCTTTCTTCCTGTCAAAAATACTGACGTCAATATTATAATTCCAGGGCTCAACATTTACTGTTTTTACAAGTCTGCCCTGCAAATCATAAATCAATAATAAGTGCCTGTCCTCAGATGCCTCTTCAAAACTCACGGTAACATTACCGCTGGTAGGATTTGGATATACAATCATTCGCTTATTCGTACCTTCCGCCGGATACAGATTCAAAGTCATTTCATCATTTCCAGTATCATCCGTATCAGATGATTTTTCTGTATTGTCGTCCATCATTGCAAAATCTTTCACTGCTCTTTTGGGATTCTGGTTTGCATCACCGGAAGTCTGGGAATATCCTGTTCTGTAGCTGCAATACACAGAGTATTTGTAATCAGCCAGGCTGGATGAACCAAAGCTGGAGGGCAGACCACCAGACCATGCCTCGGATGATTGTGCCCGTGATGGTTTACCTGTCGTATACCTTACACCGACTGTCCGCTCAAAAACCCAGGAAAGCCAGACAGTCTGACCGGAACTTACAGAAACAGGACTAGATAAAGAAACAGTCTGCCAGCCGGAGGAAGAATTAACAGTAGTGGCTGCCGATACACCAAGTAAACCCGAGGGTGATCCCGAGGCATCAGAATAAACACCCATGAGAATCTTACCGGATCCGCCGGTATGGCTTATCGAAAGACTCTCTATAATACCAGATTCGGTAAAAGTGACAGGTATGGCACGGCGGTAATTAAGAGCAGAAATCGTACTGTATTCTTCAGTATTGCCGGCAGTCCTGACTGTCGTGGAACCCGAACCTGTACTGTAGCTGCAATACACAGAATATTTGTAATCAGCCAGGCTGGATGAACCAAAGCTGGAGGGCAGACCACCAGACCATGCCTCGGATGATTGTGCCCGTGATGGTTTGCCTGTTGTATACCGCACTCCGACTGTCCGCTCAAATACCCAGGAAAGCCACACCGTCTGACCGGAACTTACTGAAACAGGACTAGATAAAGAAACAGTCTGCCAGCCGGAGGAAGAATTAACAGTAGTGGCTGCCGATACACCAAGTAAACCCGAGGGTGATCCCGAGGCATCAGAGTAAACTCCCATGAGGATCCTGCCAGAGCCACCCGTATGACTAATGGACAGACTCTCAATAACACCCGTTTCAGTAAAAGTGACAGGTATGGCACGGCGGTAATTTAAAGTCGAAATGGTACTGTATTCTTCAGTATTGCCGGCAGTTTTTACAGTAGTGGAACCGGAACCGGGATCAGATCCCGTCCGGTAGGTACAATAAACAGAGTATTTGTAATCAGCCAGGCTGGATGTTCCAAAACTCGAGGGCATAGCGCCCGGCCACGACTGTGAGGATTGTGCCCTTGATGGTTTACCTGTCGTGTGCCGTACCCCTACCGTCCGCTCAAATACCCAGGAAAGCCAGACCGTCTGACCGGAACTCACAGCAACGGGAGCAGACAGCGATACAGTCTGCCAGCCGGAGGAAGAATTAACATTAGTGGCTGCTGATACACCAAGCAAACCCGAGGGTGAGCCTGAGACATCAGAATAAACACCCATGAGAATCTTACCGGATCCGCCGGTATGGCTTATCGAAAGACTCTCTATAATACCAGATTCGGTAAAAGTGACAGGTATGGCACGGCGGTAATTAAGAGTCGAAATGGTACTATACTCCGCAGTGTTGCCGGCAGTTTTAACTGTAGTGGAACCGGAATCGGGATCAGATCCCGTCCGGTAGGTACAATAAACAGAGTATTTGTAATCAGCCAGGCTGGATGTTCCAAAACTCGAGGGCATACCGCCCGGCCACGACTGTGAGGATTGTGCCCTTGATGGTTTACCTGTAGTATACCGTACACCGACTGTCCGTTCAAATACCCAGGAAAGCCAGACCGTCTGACCGGAACTCACAGCAACGGGAGCAGACAGCGATACAGTCTGCCAGCCGGAGGAAGAATTAACATTAGTGGCTGCTGATACACCAAGCAAACCCGAGGGTGAGCCTGAGACATCAGAATAAACACCCATGAGAATCTTACCGGATCCGCCGGTATGGCTTATCGAAAGACTCTCTATAATACCAGATTCGGTAAAAGTGACAGGTATGGCACGGCGGTAATTAAGAGTCGAAATGGTACTATACTCCGCAGTGTTGCCGGCAGTTTTAACTGTAGTGGAACCGGAACCAGGATCCAGGCCCGTACCAACTCTATAAGTACAAAATACTGAATACTTATATTCAGCCAGATCCGATAATCCAAAATTTGCAGGCATGCCAGCTGACCAAGACTCTTTTACCTGAGCTCTTGATGGACCGCCCTTAGTATATCTGACGCCAATACTATCCTGAAATATCCACGAAAGCCATATCGTTTGACCGGAACTTACTGAAACAGGCCTAGACAATGGGACAGTCTGCCAGCCGGGTGTAGAATTAACATTAGTCACTGCTGTAACACCAAGTAGCCCCGAAGGTGAACCGGAAGCATCTGCATAAACACCCATGATAAATTTTCCTGAACCCCCATTATGATTGATGGATAAACTCTCAATGATACCTGATTCAGTAAAAATAACAGGAATGGCACGACGGTAATTAAGAGTCGAAACAGAACCAAACACATTCATATTTCCTGCAATCTTAATTGAGGGCTCCACATATGGTTTTAAAATAATTGATGTATAGGGCTGAAGAATAATGTTTCCGGAATACTTAATTCCTTTAATATCAATTTTGGGTTGAGTCAAGGATATTACCTTGGGTGAAGAAGTTGCATTAAAATAAAAATCAATATCTGCAGTATCCAACAACATCATTGGTGATTTTCTGGAATTCAAATCCTGACCGGTAAGTATCTGCCATTCTTCCAAAGTACGGTATCTGGATCCTGTGGATGGTGAATATGTATGAAATATATTATGATCATCAATCGGTCTTGAATAAAAATTATTATCTGCTGTGCCGAATTCGGGGATATCATCTGAAACGCTGTAAAACTTTAAAGATGTTTGTGAATTTAATTTGGCTATGAAAATATTGTCATGAAGAAGATTATCTCTGATACTACTTCCCAGACTATTCTGAAAATACATCCCATGTTTGTTATTGAATGAAGTGTTATTCTCAATCCTGTTTTTTTGTGCCCGGTGGATCATATAACCAGCTTCATTGCAATGAGCAACAGTATTATTAGTTACTATTGCATTGGTTGAATTGACATCAAGATATATACCCCGGGCAATGAAACGTCCAGGGTAAGGGGTTCCGTCCGTATTTCCGATTACATTTGTAATAATATTTCCATCGACTTTTCTGGAAATACCCTGATCAGCCATATAAATTCCTCCTCCATCGTTCAGGATAAGTAAAATATTGTCGAGATAATTATTTTGAATATTTATGATGCCTGTATTTGAGGATATTTTTATACCACTATATCCTATATCTTTTATAATATTGTTCTTGATCAGGTAATCATTATTGGTGATAACAATACCAATGGAACCGCTCCCTCTTAATGCCTGTCCTGCATAAAGTCCGATATTTTTAATGTCGTTTCCAATGATGGAATTTGTGTTTCCAACCATATAAATCCCGGCTTGATTACAACCGGAAACAAAATTATTACTGATAATACTATTATTACCCCAAAAGTCGATAGCATCCTGACCGGAAAAAGTAAAACGGGAATTCCAAATGGTTATGTTATTACTGTAAGAATTAGTGAATTCAATCAGGTTAGCAGATGAACCCCTGAAATGCAGATTCTCCACAATAATATAGTTCTTTCCTGCCATGCGGGCAAGATTGTTTAATGCAGCTGCCTCCACTATCCGCCCGGTTGGATTAGTGGTCCCGAAATAAATATAAATCCTGGAATTAGTATGATCATGGTACCATTCTCCAAACTGGCTAAGAGTTCTCAGATCATTTTGAATGAAATAGCCGTGGTTAACCAAAGCATCCTGATCGGTCCCCAATGATGAATAAAACAAAGTACCGCCGGAATGACGTGTAATCCTGCATCTGTCGAGCGACCAGTCATTTTTCCTTATGACAACTTCAGCACCGGTCCAGTTGGGTGTCTGGCCAAGATCACTGTCGGTTATGGAAATATT
>Ga0255347_1000657_pt1 | contig 61418 bp, 50 predicted proteins | sample wastewater_treat_2_FD_192479 | JGI IMG/M metagenome (GOLD analysis project Ga0255347, IMG submission 192479) | Wastewater microbial communities from Lulu Island WWTP, Vancouver, Canada - plant24 | ecosystem: Engineered > WWTP > Wastewater > Unclassified | place: Canada: Vancouver, British...
ACTCTCTCAAATTCCTTGACTTCTCCGTCTATTTCCTTTAATGTATTGGTGCGGGGTGGAGCAGTACGGTAGCTCGTCGGGCTCATAACCCGAAGGTCTCTGGTTCAAATCCAGACCCCGCAACCAATGCTGACAAGGGTTTTGGGAGATTCCCAAAACCTTTTTTTGTTGCTTTTTTCTACCCTTTTTTACAACGCAATACTTTGCATAAAACCTGACTTCCTGGTGCTGGATGATTTTCATGTTTTCACTCTCTTTTTAAACATACTCTTCCCTATGTTCCGATTAAGGGAAGACAGTATTCAATCTGAGGGCTAATTTTTATGAGGAGCTTTTCATAGATACCCAGCTCCATACACGTATTCCTGAACCGGTAGACTATAGAGTGATCAGGAAGCGTGCATGCTATCTTTCGAAATTTCTTTCTAAGGACCATCTCAATGGGCATTCAGTCAATCAACATCATCATGGAAGTTCTTCTGTCATTGTTTAGGGATCTCAACAAAGTAATCAGCAAGGATTGGAGTGCTAAATTCCTGACACACAGATACCTAATATATCAATCAGTTAAAAGTAATTTCAGAGGAAATTACCGCGAAGAAGTCTTATTTTCACAATATCACGTGATGGTCTTTTTGATTTTTTGTTTGCAATGGAATCTTTTACAAATTGAGGGTTGAAAAAATGATTTGTTGTCGTTAACTCCCTAATACGTCAAAGAGTATGCAACAAGGAGCAGAAAATCTAGTAACATACCGAATGAAAAACACGGCTGGAGTTTTGTCTCCAGCCGTGTTTTCTCGCTTTATCTGTTATTCAATTTCTGAAAACTATAGAAGCCTCTAGTACAAGTCTTCTTAGGGGATTGTGAAGGTAATGTTTTCAGGGCTTAGTCCCACCTTGTTGCTGACTGTCAACGGATAGGTTCCATTCGAAAAACTTTTTGTCGTCTTGGGGACAGTAAAAGTGATGCTGTTCATCGTCCAATTTGTGACTTTGCAATTCTTTTTCTTGAGCTTTCCTGAATCATTATATTCTAGATACACTTGCCCCTTTTTTGTGCTGAAGAAATTTCCTGTTATGGTTACCGGAGTTCCAGGTGTACCTTCCACCGATGAAAGACTGCTTATCTCAGGTTTTCTGAAGGTAAAGGTCCCAGCATCATATAAAATTTTGTCCTTGTCACGTTTGAACTCGATCCTTATATTATATGTTCCCGGTAGAAATGCTTTATTTACAGTAGCTCTTATACTATCGTTTGTCCAATCACCCTTCGCAATCTTCGTATTTATTTTTTTGTTGCCATCATAAATGATGACCTTGCCTTTTTTGTTGGTAAACCCGTCTGTAGGGTTTGTGAAAGTAATTACTGTTCCTATGGTACCCTCTGTAATGCTGGGTTCAGCCTGTAACCCTGTACCGGCAAGGGGTACTTGAGCTGTGGCTGGGGTTAGGCCTGTGTTTATGTTAATGGCAGCAGACAGTTCACCGCCAGTGTTCGGAGTAAACGTGACAGAAACAGTGCATGAGGTCCCACTTGTGAGTGTTTGGTTAGTGAGTGCACAAGAACCCGGCTCCACTCTAAATACACCCGGGGAAGAACTGCTTATAGTGTTGATAACAAAGCTCGAACCCCCAATGTTTCTAATCGTGACGATACGGGCATCAGATGATGAGCCAACCAGAACGTTTCCGAAGTAAAGGGCTCTTGGATTGGCATCCATATTGGATGGGAAGCTTGATCCCTCAAGTCGGAATGCAAAATCCTGTTTCGTTAGCCTGGGAAATCGTTGCTTTGTCCATGGAACAATAGGATCGCGCGCGGAAGTCCATGTGGTGGGAAAACCATTCACACCAGTTGGCTGTATTACCTGAGCATCGAAACCATATTCAGTGTCGGAGGGCTGCCTTCCCCATTCACCATACAAATAATGCGTCAGTTCTGGAGAAAAAACAAACCAATATAGACCCGGTTCAAGGCGGGGCGGCGAAACAAGATTCAATGCAACATTTGAAGGATCACCACCACTCCCAGTTGATATGGCTATCTGGGAATCAGAAGGGTCAAGCTTGATACTCCAGACAGGCGTTGTACCGTCTCCAGGGTAACCATCTGGTTTTCCACCATCATCGGCATAAATATACCAGCTAAGGGATTTGGCATTCCCGAGGGCGGACTTGTTGTATTTATCTTTGAAAAAATCTCCAGGAACAAAGATAGTGGAAATGTGCCAAGCGTGCTCGTTTTCAAAATCATCCGATATCCACAAGTCGGATTCAGGGTCATTGTCATAATCCTGGTTGTGGTAACCAGTCTTGTTGGTCGAGCTTACAGGCTGGTCCCAGAGTACAGTTGCTGTAATATGAAATGGTAGTGCCAGACAGAACAGAGAAACCAGAAACATCAAATAAAATCTCTTTAACATTATAATTCCCTCCTTACAAAGATTTTAAAATAATTATGCAATATGTGGACCACTAAAGCCATTCATCCAATTGTTTAAAGACTGTTTTCAAATTCCTTTTTGAGACACTTTCTGTGCTGTTTTGTTTCAAAAAATAATGATACATCCAAGGGGTGCCTTGTCAAAAAATACGCCTACATTTAAGATATAGTTTATATATATAGCTTGCCTGTATGTCAAGGAGTGCCTTTCATTAAGGCGGTTTACCGTTGACAACCAGAACATGATTATTGTTTAATTTTTTTAATGACTATGAATGTCTGTCGTAAAGCAAAATATACTATGTGGAGAAGGGGTAGATAAACAGGGCTTATTAGTGGATCAAGGTATTCTTCAGATCAAATTAATCAAAGACACTTTTCACGTTCATTTCCTCCTTTATAAGCTTATTTATAACTAATGGTATTTGTTACCCAGGACGAAATTAAGAGTATACAAGGAATTTATATCAAAATGGTAAAACTGATTTAACTTACTTCGTTATCCTACCGAAACTAATCTTATATGTTGTTTGTCGGTTTTAAGGTGAATCAGCCAAAGAGTAAGGTCATATTATGCAACATTTTTTGTCGTTATACTACGCGGATTGATGGTAAATAACGATAAATAATATTGTACGAATAAAGCTTGATACAATAAACATGGAGGTGAAAAAGGTCTCGCAAAGGAATTCAGGCCTCTTGGACTTGCTGAGTACAGTAAAATATATGGCATATAGAATGCATAATTGATAGTTTAAATCTGACCTGATGTGTGGTACTAAAAATCGTGGTTTTCATTAGGGATGCATTTTGCATCCAGGGGCGGTAGCATGCTCTTAATTTACTCGTCTGTTGATTGCTTTGTGATTGAACAGGTGAATGAAATTAGCGGAGGGAGTTTAACAAGTTGCGGAGAGGCTTTGCGCATGTTATAATTGGAAAAGGTTTGTACACTTAAAGGGGGTTAAAATGAAATCCAAATATTTTATATTATTTACAATAGTATTTGCAGTAACCGGAATTTTTATCGGTACTAAATGCCTTGCCCAGTCACCTTCCGGTTGTGTTATAACCGAAAAACGTGGAGTATCGGAAATCGTGGTGAGTTGTCCCGATGGAAGCAGGGTAATAAATGCAGGCGGACGTACTGAACTCTACAGGGTTGGAGACAGGGTTGATGTTTATGGTTTGCCTAGCAATCAGCCATCGACTCTTCCAGGACAGACGACTACTCCTGGACGTTAATGAAAATTCATTGATGAAAAATATAATGGTTTTTAACTAATTTTTTCAAGGAGGCTACATCATGAAATATATTCAATTTTTTGCTCTTGTAGTTTTACTCATATGTGTAGTGGCGTGCGCACCAAACACTGTGAAAAATCCTACACCTCTGGCTAAATTTGAAGAGTCAGCCCGATTGGCCCCGCAGACTGAATACTTGATTGGAGTGGGAGACACCCTCGATATCAAATTCCTCTACAATCCTGAATTGAACGAACTGGCAGTCCCAGTTCGTCCAGATGGGCGCATCTCGCTGCAGCTTGCAAACGATGTGCATGCTGCCAATTTGACACCCAATCAGCTAAGAAAGGTGCTTTCAGAAAAATATGCAGCGGAGATCAATAAACCAGAAGTCGCAGTAATCGTCCGAAGATTTACATCACATAAGCTTTTTGTCGATGGAGAAGTTTTGTTCCCGGGTATGGTTACGATAGAAGGCCCGACATCCCTTGTGAATGCAATCGCACTGGCCCGCGGGTTCAGAGAGTCGGCCAGACTTAGCAATGTCATTGTAATCAGGAAGGATTCTGAAGGTAAAGCCATAAGCACTAACATTGATTACAGGAAAATCATAGACGGCTCTGACCTGAGTCAGAACATTACTCTTATGCCCTACGACATTGTCTATGTTCCAAAATCTGTCATTGCTAATATCGATAAGTTTGTAAGTGAGTACATAAATCTATCCATTCCTGCCCGGTTTCCTGCATTCAGCGGATTCTACAACCCTTATACCTATTCGTTTGGCGGATACACTACCGACAGGGGGGAGAGCGGCAGATAGCGAACAGATGGATTACCATTTGAGCGAGGCATAGATATGGAGAGCGAGAATCAGATTACATATATGAGCGCCCTGAGGGATTTCCTCACCATTTTCTTTAAGTACAAAAAAATGATATTGGTTGTCTTTCTGGTGATAGCTGCAACAGGTGTAGGGATAACATTGACCATACCTAAGATATATGAAGCCCGTGCCAGTATCCTTGTCAAGGTTGGTCAGGAGTTCATGTATCGGCCTGAAACACCGGGTCGGGCTGAGCGTGTCATGACCCAGGAACAGGCTATGAATAATGAGATAAAGATTCTGACGAATGTTGATTTGATCAAGAAGGTTATTGAAGTTGTAGGAATTAAAAACCTTTTTCCTGACTGGGAAGTTCCTGCTACTCCCGACGGTAAGGTTATTGATATCGCCGCTGAAACCTTTGCAAAGAATCTGACTGCTTACCCGGTACTTAAATCAAGCGTGATAGAAGTGGCTTACAAACACGAAAATCCAGTAGTTGCAGCACAGGCGGTGAACGCACTGATCGAACACTTCAAGGACAAACACATCGATGTTTACAGTGATCCCAAGTCCTCTTTTCTAGAAGAGCAGACTGGCAGTTTCAGTGAACGACTCAAGAAGGCAGAAGACAAATTACAGAGCTTTAAACAATCACACCAGGTCTATTCTCTCGATGAGCAACGGAATTCACTGTGGCAACAGCGGGTAAGTTTCGATACCAACCTCAGAGATACGTTGACTCAGATTCGACAGGTAGAAGAGAGGATGGCCATTGTCAGAGGCCATAATTGGCAACCAGAAGGAACGCCGGAATCGAGGACGCGCCTTGCGGCCCTTCAGATAAAGGAGCGGGAACTGCTGGAAAAATACACTGAAAATAGCAGGATGGTCCAATCTGTTCGTAACGAAATGAACGCGGTCAGAGAATCTGACAAAAAATTAATGGAAGAAGCTCGTCGAATAGAGCTTAGTAAGTTACAGGGTGAACTTGCTGTGCTTCAGGCAAAGGCCGATGGGCTTCGCCGTCAGGTGGGACAGATTAGCGGTGAGTTGCAGGTCCTGGATTCGCGTGAAAAAGAGTTTACAAACCTGAGAAGAGAAATGGGGGCACAGGAAACACAGTACAAGACCTACCTTAACAAATTGGAAGAAGCTCGTATATTGGATGATCTGAACAAGAAGAAAATGACAAATGTGAGCGTACTTCAGACGGCTTCGGTGCCTATATCACCGGTGAAGAGCAAAAAACAGCAGTACATGCTTGCCTCCATTATTCTTGCTCTTGGAGCAGCCCTCGGGCTGGCATTCGTACGCGAGAAAATCCCTCAACACATGACAACGCCCCTGGCTGCCGAGAAACATCTTGGCTTACCCGTCATTGCAGCGATAGCGCTGAAGAAGTAGGTTTAGAGCTCATAGCTGTAAGCTCTAAGTTAAAGGCAAGCTGATGACTTTTGCCTTCGAAAACGTGGTGAATCATCATGCACTTCTGTGGCTTTGAATATAGCGGGAAGGTTAAGGACGTTATTCCAATAAGGAGTTCAAACAGTTTCTTTATATCGAGCATGGGCCTTTGTATGAATCAATCACCATGTTAAAGATTTTCAGGGAAAAGAATTGGATAAACAACGCAATATTTTATTTTTCTACGAGCTATGAGCTGATATTATGTACCTAAACTACTATAACCTCAAGAAAGAACCCTTCCATATTACTCCTGACCCGGAGTTCCTTTACCTGAGCCCGAGCCATAAAGAAGCTCTGGGGAGCATAATATACGGCATAGAACAGAAAAAAGGTTTTGTTGTCATTATAGGCGCTGTTGGAGTTGGCAAGACCACGATTCTGAGATCCTATTTGGATACTGCCGACAAAAAACATCTCAAGATCATTTATATTTTCAACGCAAGACTTACCTTTGAAGAACTGGTAAAAACGATCTATCAGGAACTCGGTATAGATTCCAAGACAGACGACATTTTTGATATGGTCAATAATCTCTATAAGATTCTGATAGACGAATATACAAAGGGAAATTCTGTAGTGCTTGTTATCGATGAGGCTCAGAATGTACCGGTCGATACACTGGAGAACTTGAGGATGCTGTCGAACCTCGAGACCCCGAAAGACAAGTTGATACAGATCGTGCTGGTGGGTCAACCTGAGTTTGAAGAAAGATTGAACATGGAGAAGTTGAAACAACTTAAGCAGCGAATAGCCATACGATCAACGATTTTACCATTAACCAAACCTGAGAGCCTCGATTATATTGAACATAGATTACTGAGGGCCGGAACGCACAGCAAGGCTGTGTTTACTCAGGACGCACTCGAAGCAATTTGCAAGAAGGCGAGTGGCATACCCCGTACAATCAATATATTGTGTGACAATGCCTTGATCACCGGGTTTGGATACCAGCAAAAACCTGTTTCCTCAAAAGTTGTCAGGGAGGTTATCCGTGATATTGAGGGAAAAAGAAAACAGTCCCTTCCAATACGTCACCTTGCGTGGGGTTTTGCAGCGGTCATTCTGGTTGTGACTGTATTTCTTACTATCTCCTATGGCAATCTGGCACCTTTGAAATCTATCTTTTTATATGGCAATTTGACACATTTGAGAACCTTCTTCACGAGATCGTCGGTTGAAAACGATCTGGAAGCAAAAAAGGTACAGGTACCGCTAAAAACAACTGCAAAGCCCAGAGAAGAAAGGCGTGTCAGACAGATAGAAGAAGAGCGACCAGCTACTGCAAAAGCTGCTGAAGCACAAAAAGAGGCTCCAGTCGTCAAGACCCCGCCTGTTGTGGCACAGGAAGTACAGTCTGCACCCAGGCAGGTTGTTGAGGAGAAACGACCGGTTACGAGAAAGCGAACCGTTAAGGTGGTCCCAAAAACAAGAACTACGCCGCCACAAAGCGAGAAGGGTATAGGTGACATTTCTGATGATCAGTTTACGACGTTGATTCAAGATAGCAAACCCCAGGTTTCTGATCCCAATCTTATTATGAGTGGCAGCAAGATCAAATTCCCAAATCGAGCAGCAGATTAAACACCAGCAGGGTGCCCTTAAGGAGGACCGATGAGCAAAATTTACGAAGCCCTTGAATACGCTCGGAGCAAAAAAGTTTTTCCGGAAAAACCAGTAGAAGTACCGCTTCCCAAAACATACAGAGAACCGGAGATTGATATGGGCATGGAAGCGGAGATGCTTAGTCTGTATCAGAATATTTCTTCACTTCTACCTGACGTGTCGCGTCCTGTTGTTATGTTTATCGGCTCCCAGTCTAACGAAGGGACATCGACCGTTGCACGGCAATTAGCCAAAACAGCATCGTTGAGACTTGGCAAGGCAGTTCTTCTTATTGATCTTGATAGAAGCCGCCCGGAATTTCAGGTCTTCGTTGATGTTGTTCCTGAGTGTGAATTGGAAGATGTAATCAAAACAGACAAACCAGTCGAAAAGTCTTTCTGTCAGGTGGAGGATACAAGTCTTTATGTTATGCCACTTTTTCAGCAATCTTCCCTGAACCCTAAAACCATTGATTCTGCCAAAAACGCTGCATTTTGGGAAAGCCTGAGAGGTCGTTTTGATATGATTATTCTTGATACCCCCCCTGCAACGCTGTTTCCAGATGGACTTGCATTGGTGAGGCAGACAGACGGGGTGGTACTCGTTGTAGAAGCTGAAAGAACACGCTGGCCCATCGCATCGAGCGTCAAGGAAAAGATTATCAAAAATGGTGGAAATGTTCTTGGAATTGTGTTTAATAAACGTCGATTCTACATACCTGATTGGCTTTATAAGCGGTTGTAAAAACTTTTCAGATTCTACATTACAAGCCCCCCTATCTGCTAACCTCCAATTTTCGAAGCACGAATCAACAAAAAATGTTGGTTACACAGCATACACAGAGAGTTAAATTCTGTGTGAGTGTGTGTAACATACTTATTTTATTTAGTTTACCTACTTTTTACGTTATTGGCACGGGGAATGCTCTATACTGTGAGGTATTAGGAGATGGATTGGAAAGGAAACCAAAATGACTGATAATGATAGAGCAGATTTTCTGTGCTGTATTAAGAATATCCACGGGTGTTGATTAATAATGCCAATTCTTGATTTTTTCCAAAAGAATCATAAAATACGCAGGGATGACAGACATCGCGCTACAAGCAGGGTAAAACTTGTAGATTTATACAATGGATTGTATCAGGAGCCTTATTTCTGTGAACTTTTGAGCATGGAAAGGAAAAGGTCTGAACGATCCAGGAGGCCTTTCCTTTTAATGCTTCTTGACCTGCATCGTATTGTAGATGAGTTCGAAAAACATGCTGCAGCAAAGAAGATTGGAGATGTTTTGCAGTCGGTTACCAGGGATACGGACATCAAAGGTTGGTATAAGTACAGTGAAATCATAGGAGTTATATTTACAGAGATTACAGCAGACGGAATGAGCACGAAACCCTTACAGAAAGAGCTTGTCAACAAGTGCATGGGTGTTTTAGAAACTGAACTGGATGCCAGTGAATCAGAACGGATGCAGGTAACTTGGCATGTATTTCCTGGAAAATTTGAGAAAGTATTTTCAGAAGAAAATGAGCACACAAAGATATATCCTGACGTCCGTGCCAGAATTGAAAGAAAGAGACTTGCCCTCTCTATAAAACGAACTTTGGATATTTTCTGTAGCCTTTTTGTGTTAGTTCTTTTTTCACCAATCTTTTTCGGCATTGCAATGCTAATCAAGTTTACCTCAGAGGGACCCATTCTCTTTCGACAGGAAAGAATTGGGTTGTTTGGAAAAAAATTTATGTTCTTCAAATTCAGGTCAATGTATGTAGACAACGACCCTTCCACACATAGAGAGTTTGTTAAGAATTTGATTCACGGACAACAAAGCCAGGCAAAGGAAAAAAAACGAGCATTAAAGTCAAATATTTACAAATTAACCAATGATCCGCGGGTCACTCCTGTCGGACAATTTCTCAGGAAAACAAGCCTTGATGAGTTGCCCCAGTTTTTCAACGTGTTGAAGGGACAGATGTCCCTTGTTGGCCCAAGGCCACCAATTCCATATGAGTATGTGGAGTATGATGTCTGGCACCGAAAGAGATTGGTGGAGATGAAGCCAGGAATAACGGGCCTGTGGCAGGTCAGGGGGAGAAGTTCAACAACTTTTGATGATATGGTGCGCATGGATCTTCAGTACATCAAGGAATGGTCATTATGGAAAGACATAAAGATCCTCCTAAAAACACCCTGGGTTGTCTTGAGGGGTAAGGGAGCATACTGATTAGGAGAAAAAGGCGGCTAATTAAGTGATCGAGTTAATTGAGTTGATTGATAAACTAAAAAATCAATCAACCAATGACAAGTCAACTTAATTTTTCGTTTTTAACGAGGAGGTTAACATGCTACGGATTGGTGTTATAGGGTATGGTTACTGGGGCCCAAATATAGTCAGGAATTTCAACGCTATTGACGGCGCAAAAGTTACTTCATTGTGTGATTTAAATGAAGATGCTCTCGGCAAGGCCAAGAAACTTTACCCTTCTTTAGCGACAAGCACAGACGTTCAGAGTATACTGTCCTCAAAAGACATCGATGCAGTAGCAATCATTACACCGGTGTTCACCCATTTTGAGCTTGCAAAAAAAGCATTGGAAAATGGCAAACACGTCTTCGTGGAAAAACCCTTTACATCAACAATTGCACAGGCAGATGAACTGGTCGAGCTGGCTGAGAAAAAGAACTTGAAAATAATGGTAGATCACACGTTCCTATACACCGGTGCTGTTCAAAAGATAAAACAGCTCGTGGACGAGGGAGAGTTGGGAAAGCTTTATTATTATGATTCCATGCGTGTTAATCTTGGGCTCTTCCAGCACGACGTGAATGTTGTCTGGGACCTCGCACCTCATGACTTTGCAATCATGGATTATGTTGTTCCGGAGAGGCCGCTTGCCATATCAGCTACAGGAGAAATTCATTACAATAGCTTTGAGGATATTGCATATGTGACCGTTTACTGCGAGAACAATGTAATTGCCCACTTCAATGTCAACTGGCTGTCGCCGGTCAAGGTAAGGAATACATTGATTGGTGGAGACAAAAAGATGCTTGTTTGGAACGACCTTGAAGCTGACGAAAAAGTGAAGATTTATGACAAAGGCGTAGATGTAAAAACACGGGAAAACGTCTACGATCTTCTCGTAAGCTACCGTTCAGGAGACGCCTGGGTTCCCAGAATAGCTCAGATAGAGGCGCTTCGGCTGGAGGCAGAAACTTTCGTTGATTGCGTGAAAAACAATAAAACGCCTGTTAACGACGGTTTGGCGGGTTTACGAGTTGTCAGAATGCTTGAGGCTACGAATGCTTCAATCAAAGACAAAGGCCGGCTGGTAGAACTATAAGGAAACCAGTTTATTGGTTAATTGACAAGCCATCAGACCGTGTTATTGGTTGATAGAGAAAAGTGGTTTATTGCTTAATCAATCAACAGATCAACCCAATAAACTCAATCATCCCAACTACTTAATCAGCTGGTTCTCGTAGAATCAACCAATCAATTAATCTACCCAGGAGTTTTTCATGAATGAATTCTGTTGTATAACTGACGACGTTAAACTTGGTAAAAATGTCAAATTATCGAAATTCATCAACCTTTACGGTTGCACCATCGGTGACAATACCAAGATTGGGGCCTTTGTAGAAATACAGAAGAACGCTCACATAGGAAGTAATTGCAAGATCTCCAGCCATACATTCATATGTGAGGGTGTCACCATTGAAGACGACGTCTTCATAGGGCACGGCGTTATGTTTATCAACGACACCTATCCGAGAGCTACCGTAAACGGCGCTTTACAGACCGAGGCAGATTGGTCCGTAGAGCCAACTCTGGTGAAGAAGGGCGCATCCATAGGTTCCAACTGTACAATCCTCAGCCATGTGACGATTGGTGAAAACGCTATAATCGGTGCAGGCAGCGTAGTCACAAAAGACGTACCGGCAGGCACAATCGTTGCCGGCAATCCAGCGAACATCATCAGACGAATCAAAGATGACGCGAAATCCCAAATTTCAATGAGCAAATAACAATTTTGAGCAAAAGCAACAAGCCATATGATTTAGAAGATCGCACATTGCTATTTGCCAAAGATGTTATTGAATTTGTAGGAAAAGTTCCCAGGAATTTGGCCAATAATGAAATAGCCAAACAGTTGATTAGATCGGCAGGATCAGTAGGGGCAAACTACATAGAAGCCAACGAAGCTCTGAGCAAGAAAGATTTCTTGATGAGAGTGAAAATAAGTCGCAAGGAAGCTAAAGAATCCTGTTACTGGATAAAGCTGCTGACAGTACCTGCTTCTCTCGCCTCCAATCAAGAGGCCATGTTACAAGAAGGTATGGAACTAGTGAAAATCCTTTCATCCATTATTGAGAAATCAAACCCCAAACCCGGCAGCACGAAATAATGTTGTTTCTTTCTCATATAGACCATTGTAATTTGAAATTTGCTTCTAACCTTATTTGTGATTTGAGTATTGACATTTGAAGTTTACTAAAACGAGCGGAGGATAAAATGACAGTACCATTTTTGGATTTGAAAGCCCAGTATCTATCAATCAAATCGGAAATTGACGATGCGATCCAGCGAGTTTTAGATCAGACTGCCTTTGCCGGTGGACCTTTTGTGGCTCAGTTTGAAAAAGAGTTTGCCGAATTTTGCCAGGTTGAACATTGCGTGGGTGTTGGCAGTGGAACGGATGCACTGTGGCTTGCCCTTCTCGCTCTTGGTGTCGGTCCCGGCGATGAAGTAATTACTGTACCAGACACTTTTATCGCTACAGCAGAGGCAATAAGCTATTGTGGCGCCACCCCGGTTTTTGTCGATGTTGACGAAAAGACCTATAATATGGACCCGGCCAAACTGGAGCACTATCTTGCTGCTTGTGCCGCGGTTCCTGAACCCCGTCGTTTGCCCAGGGCTATCATCCCCGTACATCTTTTCGGTCAGACAGCTGATATGGACCCAATACTTGAAATTGCAAAAAAGTATGGTCTATCTGTGGTAGAAGATGCCTGCCAGGCCCATGGCGCCCTTTACAAGGGCAAACCGGCCGGGTCTATAGGAGTTGCCGGATGCTTCAGTTTTTATCCTGGAAAGAATCTTGGCGCGTATGGCGAGGCTGGCGCTATCACCACGAATGATGGCGAGCTTGCTGCCAGGATGAAGATGATCCGTGATCACGGCCAGGAAAAAAAGTACTATCATGGTTGTATTGGCTGGAATGCTCGTATGGACGGATTTCAGGGTGCTGTCCTGAGCGTGAAGCTGAAATACCTTCCAGCCTGGAACGATGCCCGCCGGAAGAATGCCGAGCTTTACAGCAAGTTGTTACGCGGCCTGGAGGGAGTTATTACACCAACAGAAATGGACTACGCGAAACACGTTTACCATATCTATGCTATACGCACAAAGAACCGCGATGCCCTGATAGCTCAGCTCGCGGAAAAAGGGGTAAACTGTGGAATTCATTACCCCGTACCAGTGCATCTTCAGAACGCCTATGCGCCTCTTGGTCTAAAACCTGGCAGTTTCCCTGTTGCTGAGAAGGTGGCATCTGAATTCGTATCGCTGCCCATGTACCCGGAACTGACAGACAAGCATATTGAGACAGTTGTTATGGAAATTAACAAAATAAAGAAGCATTAGAAGTGAGGTATTGTAACATGTAAGGTGACTTTTCAGGTGTCGGAAAGCGCCTCAAGAGGAGGAATGGCATGAAGATTTTAGTAACAGGAAATATGGGTTACATAGGACCAGTTGTTGTAAAACACTTGCGTAATTCTTATCCTGAGGCAATTATTTTGGGGTTGGATATAGGGTACTTTGCTCATTGTCTTACTGCCGAATCTGTTCTGCCAGAATGTTGGGTGGATGTGCAATACTTTATTGATGTGAGGCAAATACCGAAAGAAATGCTTGAGGGTGTTGATGCCATTGTGCACTTGGCTGCCATATCGAATGATCCTATGGGAAACCGATTTGAAGAAGTCACGTTAGATGTGAATCATCGTAGTAGCGTTGAGCTTGCAAAAAAAGCCAAGGAAGCAGGTGTCATGGCTTTCGTGTATGCATCGAGTTGCAGCATGTATGGAGCGGCAGAAGATGAAGCAAAAACGGAGAAATCAGACCTCAACCCCCTAACTGCCTATGCAAGATCTAAAGTCTTAACAGAAAGAGGTTTGGAACCTTTGTCCGGGGAAAAGTTTGTTGTCACATGTTTGAGATTTTCAACTGCCTGCGGGTGGAGTGATAGATTGAGATTGGATTTAGTATTGAATGATTTCGTGGCAGGTGCTGTTGCCTCAAAACGGATTGTAATCCTGAGCGATGGAACACCATGGAGGCCCTTGATAAATGTAAAAGATATGGCAAGGGCCATAGATTGGGCAATAAGCAGGAATGGCACGAATGGCGGGAATTTCCTGGCAGTGAATGTAGGATCCGATGGATGGAACTACCAGGTGAAAGACCTAGCTCGTGCAGTGGCTGATCAGATTTCAGGAGTAGAGGTTTCAATTAACAAGGACGCTCAACCTGACAAACGATCATATAAAGTCAATTTTGATCTTTTCAGAAAACTCGCGCCCAAACATCAGCCTCAAGTTGACCTTACGACCTCGGTCAGAGAATTAAAAGAGGGGTTAGAAAAAATATCTTTTAATAACACAGATTTTCGAGAATCCAACTTTATGAGGCTGAACACACTAAAACAACTTCAGAGCGCTGGTTTGCTAAACGATAATCTGGAATGGATCAAAAAATAATAACACCCAACCTGTTTCTGCCATGATCTTCACTGAGATTCAACTCAAAGGTGTATACATAATCGAACCTGAGAGGCTTGCTGATGAAAGGGGTTTTTTTGCCCGGACCTGGTGCCAAAAAGAATTGGCTTCCCATGGACTTGAAAATAGACTGGCTCAGTGCAGCATCTCCTATAATCCTAAGAAAGGAACGCTTCGGGGGATGCATTTTCAAACTGCTCCTTGGGAGGAAGTGAAGATCGTCCGATGCACCTGTGGTGCGATATATGATGTGGTAATTGATCTTCGACCTGGCTCACCCACATTCAAAAAATGGTTTGGTTTAACTTTAAGCCAGGAAAAAAGAAACATGATTTACATTCCAAAAGGATTTGCCCATGGTTTCATGACTCTTTCAGACCAGGTGGAGGTTTTTTACCAAATATCTGAGTTTTATGTTCCTGATCATGCTGACGGGGTGCGATGGAACGATCCAGCTTTTGGTATACAATGGCCTATGGAGGTTCAGCTTATATCTGAACGGGACAACACGTATCCTGATTTTGAGCCTAATAAATGAAATCTGAAATGGAATTGAAGAGCTCTCTTGAGCAGTTTCAAGAAGAGGATTTTGGCCGAAAGATGCATGCCTTGATCGCCAAGCTATATCCTATTTGTCGGAGCATTACCGGGAACGGTGTCAGGGAAACACTTCATATCATCAGGCAATACATTCCTCTTATAATTCATGAAGTGCCGACTGGAACCACTGTCTTTGATTGGACCGTTCCAAAAGAATGGAATGTACGTGATGCTTACATCAAGAACGGTCTGGGGCAGAAGGTTATCGATTTTCAAGAATCCAATTTACATTTGATCAGTTACAGTGTGCCAATCAAAAAAAAGATGTTCTTAACCGAGTTAAAAGATCATTTATTCACTCTCCCTGATCGTCCCGGCTGGATTCCCTATCGGACTACATACTACAAGGAGGATTGGGGCTTTTGCTTAAGCCATAATCAGTTGTTGGAACTCAAAGATGAAGAGTATGAGGTTTGTATCGATAGTTCTCTGACAGCAGGGAGCCTGACATATGGTGAGTATTATCTGCCGGGGGCCACAGAGGATGAAGTTCTCATATCGTGCCATATCTGTCACCCATCGCTTTGCAATGACAACCTATCCGGTATATCACTGGCTACTTACCTCGCAAAATATCTTTCAGTTCTTTCATTGAGGTACTCATACCGATTTCTTTTTATTCCAGGAACAATCGGTGCTATTACATGGCTTTCCCTGAACGAAAATAGAGTTTTTCGAATCAAACATGGCCTTGTTGTGGCTGGCGTGGGTGATTCGGGAAGAATTACATACAAGAAGAGCCGTCGTGGTGATGCAGAGATTGACAGGGCCGTCATTCAAGCACTGAAAGAATCAGATGAAGATCACGAAATCCTCGACTTTTTCCCTTATGGGTATGATGAACGGCAATACTGTTCCCCAGGGTTCAATCTACCAGTGGGTTGTCTCATGAGAACGCCTTACAACCGTTATTCTGAATATCACACGTCAGCGGATAACCTGGATTTTGTTAAACCCGAGTTTCTTGAAGATTCTTTGTTGAAATATTTAGAAGTCTTGAATATTATCGAAAATAATAGGCGATATTTAAACCAGTACCCGAAATGTGAGCCTCAACTCGGAAAGAGAAAGTTATATGATGGAATGGAGGGAAAGAAAAAGCAGGCCGTTGATCCGCTTGCGATGCTTTGGGTGTTAAATATGTCTGATGCAGATCATAGCTTGCTGGATATTGCCATGTTAGGTCAATTAAAGTTTGGCGATGTGCAACTTGCAGCACATGCGCTTTTGGAAAAGAATCTTTTAAAAGAAGTATAATTTATGGAGCTTACAAGCTAAATTGCTTTTAGAGAACTTAAGGAGGAACGCGTAATGGAAGAAATTACAATTCTGGGTGCAGGTTTATCAGGCCTGTCCACATCTTTTCACGTTGGTCATCAAAAATGTCAGATATATGAAGCCAAGCCTTATTACGGTGGACATATATATAGTACTCTCCGCGACGGATTTACGTGGGATGATGGACCACATGTTTCTTTCAGACCTGGTGAATATGTCCAAAAACTATTTGCTGAGAGTGTAGATGGCCAGTTTGTGGAAGGTCCAACCTGTGTCAGCAATTATTATCGTGGAAATTGGATTGAGCATCCTGCCCAATCCAATTTATATCAGATTCCGGAACCTTTACGCACGAAATGTCTCGACAGTTTTTTAGAGACTCGAAAGAAAAATCCGGACCCAGCACAGCCAGTTAATTATCAGGAATGGCTCTATCAGGCGTTTGGCCCTGTATTTGCGGAAACTTTTCCCGCTGCATATACAAGGAAATATTGGACGACCGATCCGGTGAACTTGGGCGTGGATTGGATTGGCGAGAGGGTATTCTATCCGAACATCGAAGACGTGGTGAATGGCGCCAAAGGGCCTCTGGATAGACTAACCTATTGGGTCCAAGGATGGCGTTACCCCTTAAAGGGTGGCTTTCTGTCATACTGTAACAAGTTTGTTCAAGGATCGCGCATTAAGTACGAAAAAAAGCTTTCAAAAATTAACTTCGCAAAACGAATGCTATGGTTTGATGACCAATCCACCACTCAATACAAGAAACTGGTTTCGACCATTCCCCTACCAGTTTTCATTGAACTTTCGGAAGATGCAACCCAAGACGTACGAGAAGCGGCCTCACTCTTAAGATGCACTACATTTCTATCAGTTGAAATCACACTCAATCACAGCGCGAAAAGGAATGAACAGTGGCTGTACGTCTATGATGAAGATAAGTTGAGTACTCGGATCAGCATTATGGAAAATTTCTCTCCCAACAATGCTCCTCCAAATTGCAGTGGAATTGCAGTAGAAGTCTACGGCTCCCCTTACAGACCTTTACCAACCGATCATCCCATGGTGGGCAAGAAAGTTAAACAGGAGCTGATAGAAATGGGCCTTATTGAAGACGAGCAGGCAGTGACATCGCTAAATGTGAGGCATTCTCCATGGGGACAGGTTATCTTTGATCACAACCGGAAGCCGGCCCTCGAGACGATCAATGCCTTTTTGGATCAGTTTGGAATAGTCCGTGTCGGACGTTATGCAGAGTGGGGATATCTCATGACACACGACTGCGTTTTAAGCAGTCGGGATGCAGCCCAAATAATTGAGCAGAAATAGCAGCGTAAGGAGAATTAAATTCGATAGAGACCGCGGTCTTTGGCTACGGTCACAATTGATACAGGAGGACTGAAATGATAGGAGCCCAACAAACAAGCTATGGTCCATGCCGGTTCTGCGGTCAACCCTTGCAGAAAACATTCGTAGATCTTGGCATGTCGCCGCTGTGTGAGAGTTATGTCCCGTACGAGCGGCTCGACGCTATGGAGCCTTTCTATCCCTTAAACGTTCTGGTATGCGAAAACTGTTTGCTGGTTCAACTACGCGAATACGTACGGGCAGAAGACATTTACAGCGAATACGCGTACTTTTCATCATACTCAGACTCCTGGCTTGATCATGTTCGGAGATATGCGGAAATGGCAGTTAACAGATTCACGCTCGGCCCAAAGAACCTGGTGGTAGAGGTGGCCAGTAATGATGGCTACTTACTCCAATATTTCGTTGCTCAGGGGGTACCTGTACTGGGGATTGAGCCTGCGGCTAATGTGGCTAAAGTCGCCCAGGAAAAAGGCATCCCTTCTCTCGTCAAATTTTTTGGGCGTAAGACCGCAGAGGAATTAGTGGTTGGGGCAAATCGGGCTGACTTGCTGGTAGGAAACAATGTACTGGCACACGTGCCCGATCTGAACGATTTCGTAGATGGCCTAAAGGTATTGCTCGCCCCAGGTGGCACGATCACCATGGAGTTCGCGCACTTGCTACGGTTGATGGAAGGCAACCAGTTTGACACAATCTACCACGAACACTTCAGCTACCTTTCGTTTATAGTTACGGAACGGGTTTTTGCAGCCCACGGCCTGACCATTTTTGATGCAGAAGAACTGGGTACTCATGGGGGATCCTTACGCATTTACGCCCGACATGCAGAGGAAACAGACCGGCCGGTGCTTCAATCGGTAGAGAAACTCCGCCGCAAGGAAATGGATGCAGGATACGACCAGATTGAGACCTACCTGGGTTTTGGCGACCGTGTTGCTGAGACCAAGCGAAAGCTTCTCGATTTTTTGATTGCTGCCCGTCGCAAGGGAAAACACATTGCTGGCTACGGTGCACCGGGAAAAGGAAACACACTGTTGAACTATTGTGGTATCCGCACGGATTTTGTCGATTACACGGTCGACCGTAATCCGTACAAGCAAGGCCAATTCCTGCCAGGTACGCATATTCCCATCTTCCCACCCGAGAGACTTGCCCAGACACGACCGGACTATATCCTGATTCTGCCCTGGAATCTCAAGGATGAGATTATGGCACAACTGGCTTATGCCCGTGATTGGGGGGCTCAGTTCGTTGTGCCCATCCCTGAAGTGGAGGTGTATACATGAAAGTTGTTTTGTTTTGCGGCGGTCAGGGCCTCAGAATAAGAGACTATTCCGAGGCGATACCAAAACCGATGGTCCCCATTGGCCAGCACGCAATTCTCTGGCACATCATGAAATACTATGCACACTTCGGTCATAAGGACTTCATCCTTTGCCTTGGTTGGAAGGGCAGCGTGATCAGAGAGTACTTCCTGAACCACAACGAATGCCTGACCAATGATTTCAAACTCTGTACGGGCCTCAAGAAGGTAGAACTCCTGAACCACGAGGATGACGATTGGACTATTACCTTTGTTGATACAGGACAGAATTCCAACATTGGCCAGAGGCTCAAAGCAGTAGAGAAGTACCTGGAAGGTGAAGAGATGTTTCTGGCAAATTACTCTGATGTGCTAACCGATGTGAACCTTCCTGATCTGGTGGAGTTTGCCCGACGGCAACAGGCCACGGCTACTTTTTTGTGTGTTAGAACAAAACAGAGCTTGCACAAGGTTGATCTGGGAATCGAGGGCCACGTAAACCGCATTGAGCCTATGGAGCGTTCCGATATCTGGGTTAATGGTGGCTTTTTCGTAATGAGTAAAAATATATTTGACTATATTGGCCCAGGTGAAGAGCTTGTGGAGGAGCCCTTCAGCAGGTTAATCGCTGAAGGTCGGCTTTCTGCAATGAAATATGATGGCTTCTGGGGACCCATGGATACGTATAAGGATAAAATGCTTCTGGATGACATATACGCCCGTGGTGAAGCACCCTGGGTGGTGTGGGGACGCCAAAGCCAGTTGCGTTAATCGATGCACGACTTCCATTTTGACGATATCCGCAGCATTCTCTGTTTGGGGGCCCATGCCGATGACCTGGAGATTGGCTGCGGCGGCACGCTTTTGAAAATCCTGGCTAACCACCCGGGGATTGATGTACACTGGGTTGTCTTCAGTGCCAGTGAATCCCGTGCACACGAGGCAACAGCCAGTGCCGAACGTTTCATGGAATTATCCGGTCAGAAGCAGGTTACTCTTCGGGACTACCGGGATTCTTTTTTTCCAGCATTCTACGGGTCGATCAAGGAGTATTTTGAGCAGATAAAGGATGAAGTCAGACCCGACCTCATTTTCACCCATCGTCGCGAGGATATGCATCAGGACCATCGCGTCATTGCCGAACTCACGTGGTGTGCTTATCGGGATCATCTTATTTTGGAATACGAAATACCGAAGTACGAAGGGGATTTAGGCACACCGAACTTCTTTGTACCTCTGGAGGAATCGGTATGCAGACACAAAATCAAAACGATCATGGAATGTTTCAAGTCTCAACGTGAGAAACGGTGGTTTTCCGCAGACACATACTGGGCGCTGCTAAGGCTTCGTGGTTTAGAGTGCAATTCACCCACGCGTTTTGCCGAGGCATTTTACTGTCGCAAGATGCGTGTAAGCTGGAACTCTCATAATCGAAGCTTATTAAATCAAACAAGCCCATGTAAATCGGAGGAATAAATGGCAAAACCTCTATTCAGCATCGTAATTCCAACATATAATCGTCAGGATCTCTTGTATTATGCTATCCAATCTGTGCTCTGGCAGACATTCGGCGATTACGAAATCATTATAAGTGATAATTTCTCTACAGATGGTACGGCTTCGGTAGTTAGCCAATTCAAAGATTCTCGGGTCAAATATATTCGGACTCCTGAACATTTTGTTCTTTCTGACAATTTTGAGTTTGCCAGAAAACATGCCAATGGTACCCTGATCATCATGATGTCGGATGATGACATTTTCTTGCCCGCAATGCTCGAAATCTTACACAAAGAATACCGGCAACATAATGCAGAATTTTTGTTCTCAAAACTTGCCGAATACAAGGATAACAGTTTCCCTGGACTGGAACGAAATATACTAACATGTCCCTCCTTTTCAGGGGCCAGCCGAATTATTGATGCGGACGAACTATTAATTCCGTTGTTTACCTTTGGGAACATAACGCTCAATTATCATCCGAGTGCATTTGCATTTTCCAGCACTTTGGCAAATACTGTTGCTAATCGAACAGGTCGCTTTTTTCAAACAAACGGGGTTGAATTTTTTGCCTGGCCTCTTGCTGCAGTATTGTCAAACAAAATAGTATACATAGATTTGCCGCTCGTTATCTGCGGAAGAACAAAAAAGTCCTGGGGGTCAAATTTAGTATTGGGTAACCCGGGAAAAAATGAAATTAAAAAATATATTGATGATGTTGACAAGATACCCAAGTGTGCACCATTTACAAACTTCACTTATTGCAACCTGGTAGCTGAGGGTCTTCTTATGGCCAAAAAACTGTATCCAAAAGAACTGGAAAGGTACACGTTTGATGTAGCGCAATACACAATCGAGACGCTTAATGAGTTGACCAAACGAAAAAGAATGGGAGTTAATGTTTCTCATGAAATTGCTGAAGTGAAGGCTTATTTAACCAAGAATCCTGCCTTGAAAAAGGAAATCTCTCAAAGGCAACAACTGGTAAAGAAGCCGTTTTGGAGACGAGTTCGGTCTCAAATTGGGGATCTTGGAGCATATCGGCTGACCGAAAAGGTAAGGATGCCCAAGAAAATCAGAAAAATAACATCTACAGGCGCTGAAAAAGTAAGGCGTGGCGAGGTTAACACGGGCTTAAAAATTTCCGGGGCAGATTTTGGATTCCACGACATCCTTGGCGCTGCCAAGTTTTTGACCGGCTTCATTCCGAAAGAAAGAAAAATTGAAGTACCGGATGCAATGAGAGTCGTTGGCGGAAACTGAGATAACATGAATACAGATAAAATGGTAAGCGATCTGGTTTCACAAGCACGATCCGCCGTTGAAAAAAAGAGTTCTTCAAAAGATCAGGCGTTGCCGGTGATTCGCATCAGGCCCTCCAGGGGATGGGTTTCCCTCAAACCCCGGGAACTCTGGGAATACCGGGAGTTACTATATTTTTTTGTTTGGAAAGACATCAAGGTGCGCTATAAGCAAACAATTCTGGGAGGCTCATGGGCGGTCATTCAGCCATTTTTTACGATGGTCGTTTTCAGTCTGTTTTTTGGCAAATTAGCAAAAGTGCCTTCGGATGGGATTCCTTATCCCATATTCTCTTATGCTGCACTGGTTCCCTGGAGCTTTTTCGCAAATGGGCTAAACCAGGGCTCGAACAGTCTGGTGGGAAATTCAAACCTCATTACCAAAGTGTATTTTCCCCGCATGGCCATGCCGATCGCATCCGTCCTGGCAGGCATTGTGGATTTTGTACTGGCCTTTGCCGTTCTCCTCGGCATGATCTTCTATTTCGGAATAGTGCCGACTATAAATATAGTCTGGCTGCCGCTTTTACTAATGCTGTCCTTCATCACCGCTCTTGGAGTCTCACTCTGGCTATCTGCGCTCTATGTTCAGTTTCACGACATACGCCACATTGTCCCCTTCCTCACACAGATATGGCTTTTTGCAACACCCATTGCCTACCCGAGCAGCCTGCTTGGTGAGCCTTGGCGTACCCTGTATGGCGCCAACCCCATGGTAGGTGTGGTTGAAGGCTTCCGCTGGGCATTGCTTGACACGAACACAGCTCCTGGTCCCATGATTATCGTCTCCTCTCTTGTAGCGATTGCCCTGTTGTTTTCCGGTGCCTTCTATTTCCGGCGTATGGAAAAGACGTTTGCGGATGTAGTGTGATGAAGAGACGATAGCCAAGAGATGAGAGTGGAGAGCTGAAGATGTTTAAATTCGAGAAGTTAGATATCTGGAAAAGAGCGATAGAATATGCAGATGATATCTATGTGCTGACCCGTTCTTTTCCAAAAGAAGAGCGATTTGGACGGATAAATCAATTACGTCGATCAACAGTTTCGATATCTTCTAATATTGCGGAGGGGACTTCGCGATCTTCCGATGCTGATCTGGCAAGATTTATTGAGATAGCTTATGGGTCGTTGCTTGAGTCTGTCTCGGAGCTTGTTATTGCACAAAAGCAGCAATTTTTGGATGAGGAAGATTTCCAAAGAACTTACGAAAGCGCAGAAAGCCTATCGAAAATGCTAAGTGGTTTCCGCAGAACCCTGAAGAAAAACTCTGAGCCCACAGCTCTGAGCTCTAAGCCAAAGTAATTACCAATGTCTGACATCGTAATTCGAGTTGAGAATCTAAGCAAGCAATACCGAATTGGTGCGAGCCAAAAAAACAGAAATTTTCGTGAGGCTATCAAAGAGTCTTTGAAAGAACCTTTTCGTCGCGCTCAGAGACTTTTCCGTGGATCTGCCCCGGGGTTGAGCGAATCTGATCAAACCATCTGGGCATTGAAAGATGTTTCATTCGAGATCAGGGGCGGTGATTTATTGGGCATCATAGGGCGAAATGGGTCTGGAAAGAGCACCCTTTTAAAGGTCCTTTCACGGATTACTGAGCCGACAAGCGGGGAGGTCCAAATTGTTGGGCGAATACGTTCGCTCCTGGAAGTCGGGACAGGGTTTCACCCTGAGTTGACCGGGAGGGAAAATATCTATTTAAACGGCGCAATCCTCGGTATGAAGAAGGGTGAGATTCGTCAGAAATTTGATGAAATTGTGGCATTTGCAGAGGTAGAGAAATTTATAGATACACCTATCAAGCGTTACTCCAGTGGTATGTATCTGCGGTTGGCTTTTGCTGTTGCGGCGCATCTGGAATCAGAGATACTGATTGTGGATGAAGTCTTAGCAGTCGGGGATGCCCGGTTTCAAAGAAAATGCTTGAACAAGATGCAGGAAGTTGGCGAACAGGGGAGGACAGTGCTTTTTGTATCTCACAGCATGCCGACCATCACCCGTTTGTGCAAACGAGCAATCCTGCTCAATGAAGGAAAATTAATAGCTGAAGGACCGGCCCACACAATCGTTCGGACCTATCTATCGGGTTCTGACGATGCCTCAGCAGGTGAACGTATTTGGACAAATGCCCAGCAGATGCCCGGTGGCGAGGTTGCCCGACTATGCGCTGTCCGGATTAAAACGGAAGATGGTAAGATAGCTAATACTGTAGCCATTAATAAATCAGTGGAAGTTGAAATGGAGTATGATGTTCTCAAGCCAGGATATGTCCTCTTGCCTCACTTCCAATTAATGAATGAAGAAGGCGTCATTGTTTTTAAGGCGTTAGACATTGATCCTGCCTGGAGGAAACGCAGCAGACCTGCCGGACATTTTGTAAGCAAAGCTCTTATTCCCGGCAACCTTTTGCAGGAAGGCCTGCACTTTGTGTGGGTGGCCCTGATAACTCTTGAACCGCTGATTGTTCAATTTTATGAGCCTGATGTGGTTGCTTTTCAGATTATTGAAAGTAATGATGGGGAATCGGCTCGTGGCGATTATACAGGGGACATCAGTGGCACTGTCAGGCCACTCCTGAAATGGACTACTGTATTTAGCCCGGCTCGACAGCCGGGTACAAATTAACGGTAAAATCTCCAGAAATGAGCGGTTTCCGGATTCAATGTTCGTCATCATTTTCTGCCATGATTCCTTACAGTATTAAGAATTATTGGGTTCGCTTCTGGATGCATTTTGCCGGGACAAGTTTTTGGCGTCGCATTGCTACCCGGTTTGCCACCTGGGTTGCTCCTGGGTACTTAGGAGGTATTCAACTTGCGAGCAAGAATAAAAAAGGATTTATCTCACCTGATGCAACGATTACGCATAACAATGTAATTTGTGGCAATCACGTTTACATTGGTGATCGGGTTGTCATTTTTAACGCGGGAGATGGTGGTCCGGTTAATCTTGGTGATAATGTCCTCTTGCTTGGAGATACATACATTCATACAGCACAAGGTGGGAGCGTTAGGATTGGCAGTAATACTCACATCCAGCCGTGCTGCCATCTTTTGGCTTACAAAGGCTCAATTGAAATTGGACGGGATGTCCAAATTGCACCCCGATGCGCTTTTTACCCATATGACCATGGGATTTTGACTGGCGTGATGATCTTTGAACAGCCTTTGACAACCAAAGGGGACATCAGAATTGAGGATGGCGTCTGGCTTGGATACGGAGTGATAGTTCTTTCCGGAGTACATATTGGTAAGGGTGCCGTAGTCGGGGCAGGCAGCGTTGTGACCCGCTCAATTCCTGACGGTGCTGTAGCTGTGGGAATGCCGGCACGAGTTATTAAAATGCGTTCAGATATAAAGGTGAAAGATCAAAAACCATTGAGGAATTCAAATGGGTAACGAGAAAATGTATATGGAGCTTGCGGAATATTATGATGCAAGCGTTTCCTGGAAGGATTATAGGGCTGAATGCACCCTGGTTCATACCCTGATCATGAAACACAAAAAATCAGCGGGCAGGGATTTGCTTGACATTGCCTGTGGAACCGGAAACCATATTAAATATCTGAAGAAGCACTACAAGATAACCGGTATTGATAAGAATGCAGGTATTCTCAAAATTGCCGGAGACAAATTTCCCGGGATAGAATTTGTTAGTGCTGACATGACTTCCTTTGACCTTAAAAGAACATTCGATGCCGTCATATGTCTTTACGCTTCCATCGCTTATGCGAGATCTCACACAAACCTTATCAAAGTAATATCCAATATTTCCAATCACTTAAAAAAAGGAGGGGTAACAATTATTGAACCCTTCATGACAAAAGATGAATTTGTCGAGGGCAAACCTTTCGCCACCTTTGTCGACGAGCCAAATTTAAAAATAGCGAGAATGAATGTCAACCGCCGCCAGACAGATGTGGCAATCCTTGATTTTCACTTTCTAGTTGCAACGGGTGCTGGGGTCAAACATTTCATAGACAAACACAAGGTAGGATTGTTTGACAGGCAAGAGATTCAGCATGCTATGGAGAATAGTGGCTTGTCTACAACATTTATCGAGTCAGGTTTTCAGAAGGACCGTGGTCTCTTCCTCGGAGTGAAGCAATGATGCTCAAGGTTATACCCCTACCCTGAGGCAAAGCAATGGAAACAGTTGCTCGGGCTATTGCATTTTATCTTCCCCAATTTCATCCTATTCCTGAAAACGACGAATGGTGGGGAAAGGGTTTTACCGAATGGACGAATACAGGGAAGGCAAAGCCGCTTTTTCCGGGGCATTATCAGCCGCACGTGCCATCTGACCTGGGATACTATGACTTACGAGTTCCCGAAACCAGGATAGCTCAGGCAGAAATGGCGAAAGAGTATGGAATTGAGGGTTTTTGTTACTATCATTATTGGTTTGCAGGAAAAAGGCTTATTGAAAGGCCGTTCAATGAGGTATTAAATACAGGTGTGCCAGACTTCCCTTTTTGCCTGTGCTGGGCTAACCAATCCTGGACTGGGATATGGCATGGAAGTCCCGATAGGGTTTTGATTGAACAGACTTATCCCGGGCCTGAAGACGACGAGAACCATTTAAGGTTTTTACTAAAGGCATTTAAAGACAAACGTTATATGAGAGTTGATGGAAAGCCGATTTTTCTTGTGTACTCACCCAAAGAATTACCTGATCCAAAAAGAACGACCGACACCTGGAGACAGATGGCGAGGCAGGATGGTATTGAAGACCTCTATTTGATAGGAATCGAATACAGTGATTGGCGACCCGAAGATTTTGGGTTCGATGGACAGGTGATTATAAGACGTTTTCTGTCTTTAGCAGCTTTAACCGAGTTGAAAGGAACACGAAGGATTCGACGTTACGTGAGGAAAATATTGAAATGGCCGCAAGAGATATATGATTATGGAAAGATTCATAGATATCTTTTGATGCCGGGTGCAGAAGAAGAGCATATACACCCATGCGTTGTTCCGAACTGGGATAATACCCCCCGATCTGGAAAGCGAGGAGTTGTCCTTCACAAATCGACACCAGAATTGTTTCGCGAACATCTGAGAGCTGCTATAAAGCAAGTATCAAACAAGCGTTATGACAATCGTCTCATATTCATAAAGTCCTGGAATGAATGGGCAGAAGGTAATCACTTAGAGCCAGACCTGAAATTTGAAAGAAAATACTTGGAGGTTTTCAAAGAAGAGATTGAGAATAGAAATGCTGAAAAGCAGATGAAAGGGAACAAGTAGTAAAATGACAAAAGTAGCAGCAGTAGTGTTTTCGTATTACAGATGGGACGCCCGTGTTCGGCGGGAGGCAGAATCGCTTGTGGAAGCTGGGATGTCAGTGGATGTCATATGCTTGCAGAAGGAAGGCGAATCTAAGGAAGAAACGATCAATGGTGTCTCTGTCAGGAGGTTGCCCTTAGGGCGTAAACGTGCAGGGCAGTTTAGATACATATTTGAATACTTTGCCTTTACGCTGCTGGCCCTCATGCGTTTGTCAGTGCGCCATGTATCGAGACGTTATGACGTGGTGCATGTCCATAACATGCCAGATTTTTTGGTTTTCACAGCGCTTTTACCCCGACTTACAGGAAGCAAAATTGTGCTCGACCTCCATGACCCAACCCCGGAGGTCTACATGGCCAAATATTCCATGGGGCCTGAACATCCTGTTGTGAAGGTATTGCGGTTTTTAGAGAAAATAAGCATCCGTTATGCTCATCTTGTTCTGACACCAAACATTGCTTTTAGAAATCTTTTTATAGCCCGCGGCTGTCCTGAGAACAAAATACATATTGTAATGAACTCGCCTGATCCTGGCATATTCCGGGAAATCCATGCTGTGGGTCGGGTTGATACGGACAAAAGCAGAAGCATTTTACGGTTGATGTATCATGGAACTGTTGTGGAGAGACATGGCCTGCAGACGGCCCTCGATGCTTTGCCGATTCTGAGGGGTGAAGGGTTGAACATAATTTTCGATGTTTACGGAGAAGGTGACTATGTCGAAACATTCCTAAGGCTGGTCCGGGAAAAAGGGTTGACTGACAGCGTTCATTACCACGGGCATGTTCACCTCGACGACATACCCGGAGAAATAATGAAATGCGATATCGGTTTGATTCCGAACATGCGAACAGAATTCACCGAAATCAATTTTCCCACCCGTATATTTGAGTATCTGAGCATGGGCAAACCTGTGATTGCTCCTCGCACGAGAGGAATCATGGATTATTTCGATGAATCATCGATTTATTTTTTTGAGCCGGGGAGTGCTGACAGCCTGGCAGAAACAATATTGAAGGCATGGTACAATCCCGAGGAACGTGAGCAGATACTGGTCCGTGGCCTGCAGGTTTATCAAGCCCACCGGTGGGATACGGAACGACCTCAGTTCTGTGCACTATTTGCCGGGATAGCAGCATGAGACAAAAATATTTAAATAAAGGCGACAAATGGATGGGAAGTCACGGGGCACCAAAAAAAATGTTTTCATCAGCAAAGTTAAAACTGAGTTGTCAACCTGCCTCGCGCAGATACAGGAACACTTAATCGAAGCACAAGGTCAGAAAAATGGCACTGGAAAATACGAGACTAAAATTGAGCGACAGCACAGAACGTCTGGAGAAATGGGTTGAAAAGCACGAATACAAAGGCTACGAGCCTTTTGACGGTCTGTCCTCGTTTCTTCGTCCATTAACATTTAATACCCTTTACGGGGAAAGAATCTTACAACAAGTCGTGAGACAGAGCCCCATTAATCTGCGTCCCTTGTTTGGGGTCAAACCTCAGGAGTCAACAAAGGGAGTGGGATATATGGCCTGGGGATACCTGGCCAGGTTCAGGGAAACGAAACAGCAGGTTTATAAGGAAAAGGCTATACAATGCCTGGACTGGCTTGACCGGAACAAGTCATCACGGTACAAATTTCATAGCTGGGGAAACCATTTTGATTTTACAAGCCGATCGGGCAGGCTCCCAAAGCTTGAACCTATTATCGTCTGGACAAGTCTTATCGGGCATGCATATCTTGACGCCTATCAGATGTTCAAAGAGGAGCGTTTCGTGGAGATCGCCAAAAGTATAACTGGATGGATCCTCGACTTGCCGAGAGAGCGAACCGAAAACGGAACCTGTCTGAGCTATGTGGCCTTCAAACAGAACTCTGTTCATAATTCCAACATGCTCGGAGCCGGTTTTTTGGCACGGGCATCAAAAATAACCGGCAACTCAGAGGCCCTCGCTGTGGCCAGAGAGGCAATGATATACAGTTGTACCCGACAGCTTCCTGACGGATCATGGTACTATGGAGAAGAGCCCATGCACCATTGGTTTGATAATTTTCACACAGGTTATAACCTTGACAGTCTGAAACGGTATAACGATGCTGTCGGTGATGGCGCGTTTACGGAACATCTGAAGAGAGGCTTTACCTTTTTTAAAGAGAACTTCTTTGAAAAATCCGGTTGTCCAAAGTACTATCACAATCGGGCATACCCCATCGACATACAGTGTGCCTCACAGGCAATTGATACACTTGTAATGTTTTCCAAAGAAGACCCCGATTCATTCAAACTTGCGGAGAAAGTTGCCCTATGGACAATTGACAATATGCAGGCCCGGGATGGGCATTTTTATTACCGTATCTACCCTGGTGGCATAAAAGCAAAGACCCCAATGCTTCACTGGGGACAGGCAACAATGTATAAAGCACTTTCTCATCTGCTTCGCGAAATGCAAAGAACATAATCCTGCCTGTTTATCGATTGATCAACTACATTCCATTACTAAAAGTTTGTCACAAAGCTTTCTGATTTGCCATGACAAAACAGGTTAAGCATATAACCGTCTGTATTTGTACTTATAAAAGGCCTGTTCTACTGAAAAAATTGTTGTCAAAGCTTGAGCAACAGGAAACGGCAGGTCTTTTCGAGTATTCAGTTGTTGTTGTTGATAATGACGTTGCCGAATCTGCGCGTCAAACTGTGGAATCCTTTGCAGAACAGTCGAATCTCTCGATTGCCTACTACGTGGAGCCAGTTCAGAACATAGCTCGTGCAAGAAATAAGGCTGTCGAAAACGCACGGGGCACCTATATTGCATTTATTGACGATGATGAGTTTCCAGTAAATAATTGGCTTTGTGGGCTTTACGAAACCACTATTCGATTCAAGTCAGACGGGACCCTTGGCCCTGTCATGCCCAGCTTCCAATCAAAACCGCCACAATGGATAGTCAAAGGAAAGTTCTGCGAAAGACCCAATTATGAGACGGGTACTCAAATACACTGGAGTAGTTCGCGCACAGGAAACGTACTGTTAAATAAAGGCATATTTGATGATTTGTTGCATCCATTCAATCCTGATTTTGGTGTCCAAGGTGAAGATGTTCAATTCTTCCGAGAAATGCATCGAAGAGGTCACATTTTTGTCTGGTGCAGAGAGGCAATAGTTTACGAAGTCATTCCATTTGAGCGTTTTAAAAAATCATATTTTTTCAGAAGGGCTTTTGTTCAAGGCAGCACTTCATTAAAATACCAAGTTCCTTTAACACTAATGCAAAAAACTTATGTTTTCTCAAAATCCCTCACGGCATGCACAATTTATTCATTTCTTTTACCTTTTTCATTATTTTTCGGATTCTGGCTTGCCATGAAATTGCTGATAAAAGGCATACATCATTTCAGCAGGTTGTTGACCCTGTTGAAGCTCGTCACGGTTAAGGCAAGAAATTACTGATTTTGAGGACGGCTAAAGTATCCGTAGAATACATACTTACCCATATAAACATGTCTGTGTTTTTAAAGATTTCATGGTCTCAAAATAATGATTGATATTGGATTGAAATGAAAAAAGTACTCCTGATATCAAACAGAGTGATGCATTACAGGGTGTCTATCTATAATTATTTTGCGAAACGTTTTAATGAGGTTGGATGGGATTTTATTGTGCGGAGTGATCAGTTGCAGAAGCAGAATCCCCACGAAATAAATTTTGATTTTAGGGAAATTCCTTTTAGGTTTTCATTGTATAAGAGAGAAATAACACAAAGCAAACCGGATGCTGTAATCATCTTTCTCCATCTTAAAAATTGTATTATCTGGCCCCTCCTTTTTTGGTTAAAATCTCAGAAAATACCCGTGATTTTCTGGACCAAGGGCGCTAACTTGGATAATCCAAACGGGATAGTTAGCCGATCACTTTACAAATTTACACATGCAAGCTTCGATAGGCTCATACTATATTCTCGCAACGAAATGAAATACATACACTCACGGCATCATCACAAGGTACATGTTGCAAATAATACATTGAATTTTGAAGATTTTCCTGAAATAAAAGAGTCTAAAGAAGAGATCAAGAAAGGCCTCGGGCTTCATTTTGACAAGGTTGTACTTGCAGTAGGCAGAATGAATGAGGGTGGTGGCAGAAAAAAACTTGACCATCTGATAAGAGTTTTTGAACATGTGAATTCTTCTGACCATGGTTTGGTTGTGGTTGGTGCGGGGGTTAATGACGATTTGCAGGCAGTAATGAATAGAAAAAACATCATTTATCTTGGGGAAATATATGACCCCCAACATATTCAAATTAGTAGAATATTCAAAATGGCTGATGTATTTTCGCTCCCAGGGCATGTCGGATTGGGCTTAAATCAAGCTTTTTACTGGGGTTTGCCTGTGGTTACCGAGGAAGGCTCTCAACCTCCTGAGATTAACTATCTTGTGCATGGCAGAAATGGTTTTATTGTGCCGAACAACAATTTGACAGCACTTAAGGATAGAATTTTTTATTTATTGACCAATGACACGGAGCGGAACAAGTTCTCAGCAAACGCAAGAGAGGACATCTTAAAGCATGGATCTATTCAGAATATGTTTGAAGGCTTTAAGAGTTGTTTGGACTCGCTCGGCTTAAAGCCAAACCCGGATCCGATGCAAAGCTAAACAATACATTGTTTATATTAATTAAAATTCTATAAAATATCTTGACAGCGCACTTAACAATCTAAAAATAACACAAAATCTATTCAAGGAGCTCGCTATGAGAATTGCAATTTTTGGCTTGGGATACGTAGGTGCTGTTACAGGGGCATGTCTAGCAGAATTGGGCCATGAAGTGATTGGAGTTGATTCTAACGACACGAAGGTGTCATTGATCAACGAAGGCAGAAGCCCGATTATAGAAAAAGATATAGAAGGTCTGATAAAGAAAGTTGTAAACCAAAAAAAATTCCAGGCAACAACTGACTGGGCCGACGCCGTACAAAAAGCAGGAGCAGTCCTTGTATGTGTTGGTACCCCGAGCAACCCAAATGGAAGTATCAACTTAATGTTCGTAGAGAGAGTATCTGAGCAGATTGGCCAGGCGCTGGCAAGAAGAAAAGATTACATTACGATAGGAATTCGAAGCACTGTATTACCAGGAACAGTTGAAGGCGTTGTGTGTCCAATAATAGAGAAGAATTCACAAAAAAAGTTGGGAATTGATTTTGGGGTGTCCATGATACCGGAGTTCCTTAGAGAAGGAAGCTCTATAGAAGATTTTTATAACCCACCCAAAACAGTAATTGGAGAATATGACAAAGCATCTGGTGATCCCTTTGAAAAAATGTTTAAACCAATCGGAGGCCCGATGGTCAGAACTAAAATTAAGGTGGCAGAGATGGTTAAGTATGCGGACAATTCATTCCATGCGCTCAAAGTCACTTTTGCAAATGAAGTAGGAAATGTTTGCAAAGAATTAGGTATCGATGGGCACAAAGTGATGGAAATATTTTGTATGGATGATAAGCTTAATCTGTCCCCTTATTACCTTAAGCCGGGTTTTGCCTTCGGTGGTTCGTGTCTGCCAAAGGACGTAAGGGCTATTACATACAAATCGAAGATGCTGGATGTGGACACACCTGTTCTGAGCGCAATCCTGCCAAGCAATAAACGCCAGATTCAAAAGGTTGTAACAAAACTAATGCAATATAAAGGACTCAAACTTGGATTTTTGGGCCTAAGCTTCAAGGCGGGAACCGACGACCTGCGAGAAAGTCCACATGTTGAACTTATCGAAACAATGTTGGGCAAGGGGTTTGATGTAAAGATCTATGATGAAAATGTGTCATTGGCAGGTTTGGTTGGCGCCAATAAAGAGTATATCACAAAAGAAATTCCGCATATATCATCGCTGATGTGTCCAACGCCCGAAATGCTGATTGAATCATCAGACATAATAGTCATAGGAAATTATACAGACAAGTTCAAAACTGCTGTGCTCTCACACGTAAGAGAAAACCAGATAGTGGTTGATCTTGTCCGAATCGTTAAGGATGGTGCCAGGGTACCAGGCGAATATTACGGTATATGTTGGTAAGAAAGTGAAGACATATCAGTCTAGGAAAAAGTTAAATAATGCGTTATTCATTGTGTCTGCGGCGATTTTCTAAACACAAAGTCATGTGAGACAGTAGCCATTAAAAATAACGACAAAAGGGGGCGCGCATGCACGACGCAAAGACATCAACACAATACGCTTTGTTGCAGCCTAATTCTCACTGGCTGTCTAATTTGAGAATGGCCTTGAGAGATGGCGATAGAAAACCAGTATGTCAAATGATTTGCGAGTTTATCTTCTTGTGTATGAAAATGAGGGAGCTACCTGTTCACTATTTTACCAGTTTTCTCTATAAAAAAGGGCAAAAAAACTTGATGGCTCATCTCGGAAAAAAAGAGATGAACCTTATCCAAGAGATCATTTGCGACGCTGGGGCTGTCGACATCCTCGGTAATAAGCTAAGTTTTCATCAATATTATGCGTTGCATAATATTAGTCTTCCTCATTTACTTGGCTACAATATCTACGAGTCTGGTTTTAGTTGCAAGGATGGCAACTGGGTGCGCTATGATATTAGTGATTTTGATTCTGGTAGTGAGTATCTGTCATTTGTTTTAGCTGAGTCCATGAATAAATCCATATTCATTAAGCCCATAACCGGATCTTGCGGGCATAGTACCAAGAAAATTAGAATATCTAGTCATTTTTCTTTGCAACAGATGGTAGACACCCTTACCTTTTTGTCAAAGGGATCGTTTCTCATCCAAGACGAAATCATACAGCATATGGATCTTGGTATCCTAAATGATACAAGCCTAAATACTATTAGGATGGACACGTTCAAAGCGCGTGGCAAGAGGCCGGAAATACTATCGGCATTTCTACGTGTAGGGTTGTCTGGTAGCCACATTGATAACATTCAGGCCGGCGGAATTTTTGTACCAATAGACATCGAAAATGGAAGATTAAGAGCTTATGGTCGAAACAAGTTAATGAAAGGAGCGAGGACTTACTCTATGCATCCGGATTCCGAAATTTTATTTTCAAATTTCCAGCTGCCATTTTTTGCTGATGTAAAGCAACTCGCCCTCGATGCAGCAAGTTTAATGCCTCAGGCAATGATTGGTTGGGATATAGCGATTTCTAATCACGGACCTGTATTGATAGAGGGTAACGCACGGTATTATGATATGCAATTGTCGGACATAGCTTATGGTGGTTATCGTAATAACCCCGTATTCCAAAAAGCTTTAGCTCTTGCGAATTCTGTGAATAAAAAATAATAATCAACATCGAATTGTAATCAAATTACCTTCCATTGATTGAGTTAAGGTGCAGTGTAAAACATTTATCCAAAAAAATTAAAAAAAGCTTAGCTAAAACGGGTTTATCAGAAATGAGCAACTAAAAGCTTCCAGCAAAGTGATCCAAAAAGTTTGTGATGAAGGTAAAAATGTAATGATATGCCAGGCATTGTCGGAATAATAGGAATTACCTATCCTGAGAAAAACTCAATTGCCATTCGAGAGATGGTGCGGTGTATGATGCACGAACCATTCTACACTTCGGGAACTTATATTAACGAACAGCTCGGTCTGTGGCTTGGGTGGGTGAGCCACTCGGGCTCTTTTTCAGATTGTATGCCTGTCTGGAATGAGACAAAGAATATCTGCCTTATATTCTCAGGAGAAGACTTTAGAGAGCCAGGGGAGCTCCAGAGCCTCAGGGCCAGAGACCATAACTTTTCAACGGATGACGCAAGCTACCTGGTCCATCTTTACGAGGAGACAGGTACAAAGTTCTTTGAGAAACTCAATGGTTTGTTTTGTGGCGTGCTGGTAGATCTTCGGAATATGAGCGCCACGTTGTTCAATGACCGGTTTGGATTGAAGCGGATCTATTACCATGAGAACAAAGATGGTTTCTTTTTTTCCTCTGAGGCGAAGACACTTCTAAGAGTTTTGCCGGAGCTGCGACAAATAGATTACAGAGGCCTGGCAGAAACATTTTCGTGCGGCTGCGTGCTGCAAAACAGAACTCTTTTTTCAGGCATCTCTCTGCTTCCAGGGGCATCAGCATGGCGGTTCTCTCACAGGAAGAAAACGAATAAAACCTCCTACTTTAACAGGTCATCCTGGGAAAACGGGGAATCTTTAAGCTACTCTAACTATTACAATAAATTAAAGGAAACGTGGGCGAGGATTCTTCCTCGATATTTCCAGGGCAAAGAGCGCATTGCTATGTCACTCACCGGTGGTGTTGATGGACGCATGATAATGGCCTGGGCGAATTTACCCCCCAATACTTTGCCCTGTTATACGTTTGGAGGAATGCTCCAGGATTCCGTAGATGTTGAGATTGCCCGCAAGATAGCCAGGATTTGTCAGCAACCCCATTATGTTATCCGTGTGACTGATGACTTCATTTCCCAGTTCCCCATTTTGGCCGAGAAAACAGTATATATTACTGATGGAGCCATGAACGTCAGTGGTGCAGCCGATCTTTTTGCCAATCAACGGGCCAGGGAAATTGCGCCTGTGCGCCTGACAGGAAACTATGGCCAGGAAGTTCTCAGAAGTTCAATTGCATTCAGGCCCAAATTGCTGAACGAACGACTCTTTGACCAGGAATTTGGCCATCTCCTCAGAACTGCCGAACAAACTTATGCTGAAGAACTAAATGAAAACAGACTTTCATTTGTTACCTTCAAGCAGGTTCCGTGGCATCATTTTTCCCGTTTCGCCCTTGAGCAGTCGCAGCTTACCTTGCGGGCGCCGTACTTGGACAACAATCTTGTTGCCCTTGCCTTTCAAACACAGGATACCGCAGTTAACAGCAAGGAGCTTTCTTTACGTCTGATTACCGAAGGCAGTTCTGCGCTGGGGAAAATAGCGACTGACCGTGGTATGCTGTATCGCCCTATACCACTGTGGACAAAAGTGAACCATTTATACCGGGAGTTTACATTTAAGGCTGAATACGCCTACGATTATGGAATGCCTCAGTGGTTGGCGAGTGTTGATGGCGCCCTGTCACCTCTGCATCTCGAAAAGTTTTTCCTCGGAAAGCACAAATTTTATCACTTCCGTATCTGGTATCGAGACAAATTGTCTAGATACGTACGGAATATTTTACTTGACGAAAGTGCTCTCACTAGGCCTTACCTGAGTAGGCGTTTTCTTGAAAAAATGGTGCAGGACCACACCGATGGTCAGGGAAATTATACCCTTGAGATACACTATGCACTCTCCTGCGAATTAATTCAACGGTTGTTAATAGAAACGAACTATTGCGATGAGTGTTGATGTAGTTTAAGGAAGGTGTTTAAGGGCTAAAATCTATTACAGTGTATTGTGAACGAATGCTCACGAGATAAGTGGTGGAAACCTGCATAAGTTGGCGCTAAATGTAGGGAATTTCATGCAATAAAGCGTTAACAAAAATACAATTGAAAGTAGGTCGCGCCTGCCTGCATCGCACTACAAAAGGTATCATAGTGTCTTGGCACATAGTTTGCTAGAATAGCAAATAAAGTCATTCACTCAAAGAGCTCATATCAATTTGGATGGCTAAATGAACTTGACAATCATCATTTTGAATTAACAAGTTCTTCTGCTATGGTATAGATTAGTTTTTTGTATCTGATTGTTTATGAAGAATGATACTTGGCTTTTTTTAAAAAAAATTTGTACCATAACGTATTCAGAAAGAAAGGAGATTTTTTATGATAAATAATTGCTCATTTGTTGGAATGGACAAAAGCAAAATAGTATTTAAGTTGTTCGTTTGTGTTTTTATTATTTTCGGGTTTGTGAACAATGTTTGTGGGGCTTGCATTTGGGCAGACAATACAGGTATGCCCACATCCTGTGCTAATTCAGACGTGGCAGCATGCGTAGCAGATGCATCAAGTAGAATTGGGGATGTAACAATTAATCTCCCTGCTTGTTCTACTACATGGTCTAGCCCATTGACTATAAACATGTCAAATGGATTTACAAAAGTGACCTCACTCAACATTTTAGGCAGTGGTACTATACCCTCATTCGGGAGTGCGGAAATGACTTCAATTAAAGGTTCAGGTCTCAGTTCTGCGATTGTTATTACCGGCACAGCTGATAAGAAATTTCGCATCGCCAACATCAAGTTTACTGGTGCTTTTACGGGATATGACGGTGTTATTTATGTGAAAGGCACATCCAAGCCAAGCACGGGTGGCGGATTCAGGATAGACCATAACAATTTTAACACAACCAGAGCAGCAGGGTCGCCGAGAGGGATCAGAATTTATGGATATACTTATGGGGTTATCGACCACAATAATTACTATATCGGTCATCAAGCAAACACTGTGTGGGAAGGCGTCAAAGCTCAAGCGAATCAATCATGGAACAGAGCTATAAGCGTAGGAACAGAGGACGCCGTGTATTTTGAGGATAATGTGGCCACAAAATCAAATTCGGACGTAAACACAATGTTTTGCGATGGCGAGAACGGTGGACGGATTGTCGTACGATACAACGACATAACAAATTATTATTTGGGTGGGCATGATGCGACAACTTCGGATAGGGGTATAGTCCAGTACGAAGCATATAACAATACGGTGCGTCTAGTAGATGTACAAGCATATTCAGCAGATCCAAGGTTTTTCCTTCGTGGTGGGACACATATTATATATAATAACACCATTCTCGAGACAAGAAACGGAGCGCGGTCAACAAATGGTATGTGGAGTGGAACAACAGCCATAGTTTTGCAAAATGACAGGTCGATGGAAAAGTACCAACATATATCTCCTTGGGGCGACAGATGTGGCTCATCTACGAAAAAGATATGCCTTGGTACAAAGACGGCCGCAATTTCCTGCTCAAGTGATGCTGATTGCGGGGGAGAGGCAGGGTCCTGCCAGAACTTAGACGGGAACGAAGATGGTTCAGGCTATCCCTGTCGTGACCAGATTGGCGTTGCGCCTAACGGCACGATACGTGGTCAGTTGACCAAATACCCGTCATTGTTCTGGAACAACACATATAACGGTAATCCCACTAATCCTGTGGTGAGAGATGATTTCAATAACAAAACCCATATTCAAAACAACAGGGATTTCTGTTACCATGCAACTACAAAACCTTTAAACTGTAGTGGAATAAATAGCACATATAAACCATTCCCTTACCCACATCCGCTGATCACCGACAGTCCCATGCCACCCAGTCCTGACATATCAGCACCCAAAGGATTTAAACTTGTGAAATAAAAAATACAATTGGGTTTGCCAAAGAATTATTTGTTGGTATGCTTCTAGTACATGCAACAAAGATGACCCCGCTTAATTCTTGCAATAACCTGTCAATGAACGTGTAAGATTATTTTGTTGTTTTTTTGTTGCGCAAAAAACCGCAATCGATAGTGTGGTCGAATACATTTGTGCCAAGATGTAGCAGGTGCGATAGTATATGAAAGCGTTTGATGTTACAGAAAGTAATGGTACAGAGCTGATTATAAAGGGTAAATATTTTAAGATTGCTGAAGTCAAAGAAGAATGGGATCAAGATGTTGATGACCCTCAGTCGGTCGCGGATGATCTCAAGAAAAGTGGAATGAGGTTAGACCTCTTTACTTTTGTTCAAAGGTTGCCGGAATCCAGGCCAAAATATGATTTCTTCATGGAATGGGATAACGTCGCAGCGATTCCAATAAAAACCTATCAGTATTGGCAGGAAAATCAGATCACGAAGCAATCAAGAAACAGAATTAAGAAAGCCCAGAAAACGGGAGTAGAGATAAGGCATGTCTGCTTTGACGAAGAATTGGTGAAAGGAATATCGGATATTTATAATGAAGTACGTATCAAACAAGAAAGAAAAAATAAATATTACGGCATGGACCTTGAGACAGTAAGAAGGCTGAACAGCACGTTTCTGGACAGAGCCGACTTTATAGGGGCATATTACCAGAGAGAACTGATTGGCTATATAAAAGTAGTATATACAGACAGATACGCAAGAACCATGGGTATTTTGGGTAAAGAGCGCCACAGAGACAAATCACCAATGAATCTTCTGCTTGCTAAAGCAGTGGAGATATGTGCAGCAAAGAAAGTACCTTTTCTGACATATGCAAAATATGATTATGGAAAATTGGGCAGCGACAGCTTGCAGGAATTCAAAAAATTTAATGGCTTTGAAAACATTATTATTCCCCGCTATTATGTTCCCATAAGCCCGTTCGGTAGCTGTATGTTAACATTAGGGCTTCATAAGGGGGTCAAAAATCTCCTTCCGCAGAAACTGACAAAATATTTGAGAAGAGCCCGTAAAACCCTGTATTCCATAAAATACTCGAAGAGCAAACATTGAATAAAATATTAATAAGCCACCAGGGGTTCCATCAGCTCTTTAGATAATTTAACATCATAATTGCATAGAGCATAAACACAATGTCAAATTAGAATGAGATGTTTTCATGCCCGGTATTTTAGGAATAATAAGTAAAAGATCAAAAGAAGTAAACAATAATGAGCTTGAGTTAATGCGCGGTTTTTTGCACATGGAGGCATTCTATCACAGTGGGAAACTTGCATTTGCCGATTGCGGTGTATACGTGGGTTGGACATGTCACAAAGGAGCTTTTTCTGACTGTGGGCCAATCAATAATGAAAAAAAAGATATTACACTTATTTATTCCGGTGAAAACTTCAATGATCCAGAAGATATGGATGAAATAAAAAAAAGAAACCACTCATATGATAAGAAAAATGCCTCGTATATAGTTCATATGTACGAAGAATGGGGCGAAGATTTTTTGCTCATGCTGAATGGCAATTTTCATGGACTGCTGATAGATCGACGAAATGGAAAGGTTATTCTTTTTAATGATAGATACGGACTCCACAGGCTTTACTATTATGAAGGCAAGGGTGCCTTTTACTTTTCCACCGAAGCAAAGGCAATACTTGGGGTTCTCCCGTCTGATGCGAAGCAGATAAATATACATAGTCTGGCCGAGTTTTTTTCGTACGGATGCGTCCTTGATAACAGATCATTGTTCCAAGATATTTTTTTGCTTCCGGGAGGATCAGCCTGGATATTTGAAGAAGATGGCAGGATTGACAAAAAGACTTACTTCCACCCATCTAATCTGGAGACTCAGCCCTTACTGGAGAACGAGTTTCATTACGAGAGGTTGGTTTACACTCTACAGAAGCTTTTAAAGCGCTATTTCAGGGCAGAAGACAGAATAGGAATACCCCTGTCAAAGGATCTGGGGATAAGGGTAATCCTTGCCAATGCCCTTTATGGACCCGAGAAGGTTCCGTGTTATACGCTCAGTGGGCATTTTGTGAATACCGAAGATTTAAAAATAGCACGACAAATAGCGGAAGTTACAGGTCAGGCGCTGCACATGATAGCGCCTGATGACAATTTTGTTACAGAATATCCCAGGCTGATGCAAGATGTATTGTTTATTTCCGATGGCGCTGTTGATATATCTGGTGCGGCTGAGCTTTATTTTCATGAGCGGGCACGGGAGATAGCTCCTATTCAAGTAACAGGTACCTATGGCGGCGTGGTCTTGAGGAAAGATCGCCTGATACACAGCAGTAGCCTGGATGAACATTTATTTAACCGTGAGTTTTTGAATGTGGTAAAAGAGGTAGCAGGTCGATTCAAAGAGTTATCATCAGACAGTTTAACGTTTAGTTTGAGTAAGGCAATTCCGTGGTCCTGTTCGGGAAAGCTGTCCATAGGCCAGTCTCAAATGGCAGTTAGGACACCATTGTTGGACAATGACCTTGTGGGCCTTATGTACAGAGCCCTTGACGAAGTCAGAGAAGATGAAGGAACTTGTGTGAGGCTGATACGGGACGGAAATCCTCTCCTTGCAGAAAAGACTGATTCCAAGGTAAGAGGAGTTCTGGGTTCTTTGTTGGGTTTCTTGCGAAAACGAGACCATGAGAATTACCCTGCCTATCCGGGACAATGGTTTTGCAATGAACTATCAGGCTGGGTTAGAGAGGTTCTCCTCGACAAACGTTCATTGGAAAGACCACATATCAATAAAAGTTTCCTCGAACAATGTGTTGAAACTCACATACGGGGGGAAAGTGATTATACAAACGAGATTGCTAGTGCTCTTACTGCCGAGCTTGTCAACAGGTTTTTCGTAGACAGTCCTTAATATGTTTAAAGTTTTTTTCGATTTTTATTACTGTTTGTTTGAACACAATAACACCTCAAGAGTTTTGTAGGTATGCCACCTCAACTTGCACTTTTTCTCTGCCTTCTTTTTATAGGTTACATCTTTTGGATAGATATCAAGACAAAAGATGGTCCATCACATGAGTTGTGGATTCCCTTAATATGGATGTTCTTGGCCGGTAGTCGGTATGTTTCTCAATGGTTGAATTGGTCTCCCTCTCAATTAGAGGCCTATCACGAGGGAAGCCCGCTTGATGCCATAGTTTTTACCTTGTTGATTGTTGGCGGCCTGTACGTTTTATCCAGGAGAAAGATTGACTGGAATTTGTTGGTCAGGCAGAATAAATGGATATGGCTTTATTTTCTCTATTGCGGGGTCAGTATTGTATGGTCTGATTTCCCCTTTGTATCATTTAAAAGATGGATTAAAGAGTTAGGCAATCCAATCATGGTACTGGTCATTCTGACCGACAGGCGTCCAGTAGAGGCAATTGACAGCATTTTAAGGCGTCTTGCAGTGGCGTGGCTACCATTGTCGATCGTATTTTTTAAGTATTTTCCTACACTGGGGCGGCAATTCCACGAGAGCACTGGAGAATTGTATGCAACTGGTGTTGGCCAGCAAAAGAATTCCCTTGGCATGTTGTGTTTGATTTGTGGCATTTATTTTTCGTGGAAATATCTTTTGAAATACAAAAATAAGTTTAGATGGAACTGGCAGGAAAATATAGCTGATCTTATCCTCATGGTCTTGACTGTTTGGCTTCTTAATCTTTCCAAGAGTGCGACCGCCATCGTCTGTTTGGTGGTTGTGGTGTTTTTGCTTCTTGCGAGTCGTGTCGAAATGTTTGTTAAAAGGCCAAGAAACATAATAACTTTTCTAGTTGTTTTTATTCCAGTTTTTTTTCTTTTGGAGGTAACCTTTAGTTTGACAGACCTGGTACTTGATCTCCTCGGACGTGACAGAAGCCTCACGACACGGGTGCCCATATGGGTATTTCTCATGGGTATGGTCACGAACCCAATTATGGGTGCCGGCTACTATAGTTTTTGGATGGGCGAACGACTCCAAGTAATATGGGGATTTACGGGAAGGACCATTAATCAGGCCCACAATGGGTATCTTGAACAATATCTGAACCTTGGTTATATAGGTCTATTCTTTACGGGTGCAATTATCTTGGCAGGCCTGCTCAAGGTTAGACGACAGCTTATTGTCGATTACCCCCTTGGTATGTTAAGCCTTTGTTTCATCGTGTCTGCCCTTCTTTACAACTATACAGAGGCTTCATTCTATGGAATAAACAACATGTGGCTACTTTTATTGTTTGGCATAACTGAAGCCAACAGTCAGAAGCACTTTGTCAACGAAACCACGAAACTTGATGCAGCGAATGGCATTAAACAAACTGCATGAGCACAATTCTTTCTAAGGTTGTCAGCAAATACCGTAGGTTGGTGGCCTATCGACTCAATCGACGTATGGTTTCGATAGAGACGCAAGTTCCACTAATTTCCTTTACCTTTGATGATGCGCCAATAACGGCATTTCATACAGGAGGAAATATCTTACATTCCTATGGGGCTAGAGCCACATATTTTGTATCACTTGGATTGCTCGGCGCAACCACAGAAGTTGGAACCATCGCGTCTATTGATGACCTCTTGCGTGCAGTTAATGAGGGACATGAGCTTGGTTGCCATACATTTGATCATCTTTATACATGGCAAACAAACCCCAAAAAGTTTATTGAGTCGATTACAAGGAACAAGCTGGTACTCGAGTCAATTATACCCGGAATCTGTTTCAAAACGTTTGCATATCCGATAGGTGTGCCAAGGCCATCTGTCAAGTCACAACTTGAAAAACATTTTCTTTGTTGCAGGGGTGGGGGGCAGATACCTAACGTGGGATTTGCAGATCTGAATCTTCTTAAGGCGTATTTTATTGACAAGAGAAATAACGTGGATATTGAATCGATAAAAAAGATAATCGATCACAGCATTTCATCCTCAGGATGGCTCATTTTCGCAACACATGATGTTACAGAGAAACCATCACCATACGGTTGTACACCTCACTTCTTCACAGAAGTTGTCAAATATGCCGCTCAGTCGGGTGCGGTGATATTGCCTGTTATTGATGCCCTTGAGAGGCTTCAGCTCGCTAAAGAGACCAGGATTGAATAAACACAAGAATGATGCCTTTTATTTTGGGTCTATTGCTGTGTATCCAGATAGCCGGGTTTGCATACACTGCAAATGCAAATGTACAACTTCCTGATGGAATAAAAGCTGTCTGGAACATAAAAAAGGCTTTTCGGGAGACCACCGCAACCCGTGAACGTGTCTGCCTGAATGGTCTATGGCGATGGCAACCAGCGAAGGAAATAGCGGCTGAGGTGCCATCAGGCAGTTGGGGTTATTTCAAGGTGCCCGGTTCCTGGCCGGGAATTACCAGCTACATACAAAAAGATTCACAACGGATTTATTACCATCCAGATTGGGCGGGCAATAATCTGCGGGAAACCCGGGCTTCATGGTACCAGCGGGAAATTACCATCCCCCGCGGATGGAATAACTGTAGGGTTGCTTTGTCGGTAGAATATCTGAATTCCTATGCAGCGGTCTACCTGGACGGCAAGCACGTGGGAGAAATCAGATTTCCTGGAGGCGAGATTGATCTGACATCGATTTGCAGAGTAGGCAACAAACATGTCCTTACAATGCTCGTTGTAGCGATGTCTTTAAATGATGTTATGCGCTCGCACAGGGATAAACCCCTGACCGGTGACAATAAAGGAACCATAGCGCGCCGTGGTCTTTGCGGCGACATTTTTCTGGTCGGGGAATCGTGTGCTGCTCGGATTGGTGATGTGAAGGTTGATACCTCTTTCCGGAAAGAAGAGATTTCTGTCAGCGCCGCCCTTAAGAATCTAAATACGGATGGCGAATATACGCTGTACGCCTGCATATATGACAAGGGACGTATCGTTAAAAAATTTAACAGTACGGCTTTCAGGAAGGGTGATCTCAAAAACGGTCGCATTTCGTTCAAAAGTAAGTGGAAACCGGATAAACTCTGGGATATTCATACACCGCAAAATATTTTTAACCTTCGGCTTTCCCTCATGGAAATCGGGGATAAGCTGTTGGACACAGCCCATGATGTGCGATTCGGGTTCCGGGAATTTTGGATTGAAGGCAGGGATTTCTACCTTAACGGTACAAGAATTTTTCTTTCCTCTGTTCCGCTTGACAACGCACAGGCAGGCGCAGCGTGGGCAACTTATACGGCTGCAAAAGAGAGTCTTCTACGGTTAAAAAGCTTTGGTATTAACATGGTATACACACATAATTATGGTTGTGAACCGGGCTCTCACCTGAGTTTTGCAGAGATTCTGAAGGCCACTGATGATGTTGGAATACTCGTATCCTTCTCACAGCCCCATTTCAAACACTATGAATGGAACAACGCGGACGCTGAACAAAAAAATCATTACGCCAGGCATGTGGAATACTATGTGAAGGCTGTGCAAAACCATCCTTCAGTGGTGATGTATTCCATGAGTCACAACGCAACAGGTTATAATGAAGACATGAACCCTGACCTGATTGATGGAATCAACAGCTTACGGGACCAGAAATCATCAAAGAATGCTAAGCTGGCCTTGCGGGCGGAGTCTATCGTGAAACGCCTCGACCAGAGCCGAATCATTTACCATCACTCGTCAGGCAACCTGGGTTCCATGCACACGACCAATTTCTATCCTAACTTTGTACCTGCGCAGGAGCTTTCGGATTGGTTTGAGCATTGGGCACTAGGCGGGGTTAAGCCTCTGTTTACGTGCGAATTTGGTGCACCATTTTCCTGGGACTGGACCATGTACCGGGGGTGGTACAAAGGCAAACGTGCTTATGGGAATGCCAAAGTACCCTGGGAGTTCTGTGTTGCGGAATGGAACTCACAGTTTTTAGGCGACCGTGCCTTTAAAATAAGCCCAATGGAGAAGGAGAATTTACGGTGGGAAGCAAAGCAATTCAGGCTGGGCAGTGTCTGGCATCGGTGGGATTACCCCCATCGTGTAATGTCCAGGGATTTTGACGATCGCCACTCAGTATTTGCTATGTACTTTACGGAGAGTTGGCGAGCCTTTCGCACCTGGGGAGTGTCTGCAATTTCTCCTTGGGAGTTCGGCCACTTATGGAAGGTGCGTGGAGGAGTTGCCAGGGACAGGTCAGAGCTTCTTGTTGATTGGGAGAATTTGCAGCGGCCGGGTTTCAGTCCTGACTACATTGAAGATCGATACGAAAGGATGGATCTGGCATTTGAAAGAAGAGACTGGATTCCAACGGCTGCAGGTGAAGCTATCATTCGGAACAACCAGCCTCTCCTGGCTTATATCGGAGGCAAACGTGATCGGTTTACGGGCAAAGATCACAATTTTTTCCCAGGAGAAACAGTTGAGAAGCAGATTATTATCATAAACAATTCCCGCGAGACTGTATCAGCTAAATGTGAATGGATCTTCAACCTTCCGCGAGCCGTGAAGGGAAGCAAGAAGATTACCGTAAGAACAGGCGAACAGGAGCGTATCCTCCTGAGTCTTGATCTGCCGGATGAGCTTGTTCCAGGGGCATACAAACTAAAAATTGTAGTTAAATTCAGTACAGGAGAAGTTCAGGATGATTCTTTTGTAGTTCACGTTTTATCCCAGGTTTCCCCTTTAAAGATGAAGGGGAGGGTTGCCCTGTTTGATCCTAAAGGTGAAACGGGAAGTTTGATGAAAACCCTGGGAATCGAGTGCAAGCAAGTCAGTGTGGATGCAAACTTTAACGGCTTCGATATACTCATCATTGGCAAAGGCGCTTTGACTTTAAAAGGGCAGGGTCCTGACCTGAGCCGTGTGCGTGAGGGATTGAAGGTGGTCGTCTTTGAGCAGAAGGCTGATGTTCTGGAAAAGAGGCTTGGGTTTCGCGTGGCAGAATACGGGTTACGGAACGTTTTTCACCGGGTGGTTGACCACCCTATTCTCAATGGAATTTCAGCAGAACATCTGCGAGACTGGCGAGGAGAGGCGACAATCCTTTCGCCGAGGTTGGCATACCAGCGTAGCAGCCGCTTTGACAATGCACCATCGGTTAAATGGTGCGGTATTGAAGCCACACGGGTGTGGAGGTGTGGGAATCGAGGCAATGTTGCATCTGTTCTTATTGAAAAACCCCATCGCGGTGATTTTCTTCCTGTAGCAGACGGTGGTTTCAGTCTGCAGTACAGTCCCCTTTTGGAATATCGTGAAGGCAAAGGGTTCATTTTTTTCTGTCAGATGGATGTTACGGGGCGGACAGAGAGTGAACCAGTTGCGACCAAAATGGCTCGAAATATTCTTCAATATGTGTCTGATTGGAAACCGAAAAAGACACGAAAAGCTGTTTACGTTGGAGACAATCTCGGAAAAAAACATCTTGAGGCAGCAGGTATCCCTCTCGAGAGCATCAGTACAAGAACTCTGACAACAGATCATGTTATGATTGTCGGCCCGGGTGGTGGCAAAGAACTTTCAATGCAAGCCAGACTCTTCAATGATTGGTTGAAGGAAGGGGGCAACATTCTGGCGATTGGTCTCGATGATGGAGAGACAAACGCATTCCTGCCAAAAAAAATAAGCATGAAAAGAGCAGAGCACATAGCCGCTTTTTTTAAAAGTTCTGGTAAAGACTCGGTTTTTGCAGGGATTGGGCCCGCGGACATCCACAACCGTGACCCGCGTGTTTTGCCTCTTATGTCAGAAGGTGATTCGTTGCCGGGCAATGGTGTTCTTGCCAGTGCAGAAAAAACAAATGCAGTCTTTTGCCAGTTGGTTCCCTGGCAATTTGACTATACGAAGCAGAATACCAAACGGACATATCGCAGGACTTCGTTTCTCCTTTCACGGTTGCTTGCCAATATAGGGGTGAGAGGGTCGACTCCACTTCTGCAGCGTTTTTATACTCCGGTGATTACCAACTGGGAGAAAAGATGGTTGAATGGTTTGTATCTGGATTTTCCGGAAGAATGGGATGATCCATATCGCTTTTTCAGATGGTAACAAACACGATGTCTAAGCTTGTTTCAATTCTGATACCCTTATACAACGCGGAACAATGGTTCTGGGAAACCATGGAGTCGGCCCTATCCCAAACATGGCCAAACAAGGAAATAATCATTGTCGATGATGGGTCTACAGATAATTCGTTAAAAATTGCAAGACAATATGAAAGTAAGAGCGTAAAGGTAATAACCCAGGAGAATCAAGGCGCTGCTGCGGCGAGGAACAAGGCATATGAATATGCGCAGGGCGATTATATCCAGTGGCTTGACGCAGACGATCTTCTCGCGCCTGACAAGATTGAGAAGCAAATGGCGGTGGCAGAAGAGGATGAACCGAGAATATTGCTAACCTCATCATGGGCAAAATTCTATTATCGATACAAAAAGGCCAAATTCATACCTGACAATCTCTGGCAGGATCTTGAGCCTGCAGACTGGCTTATCACAAAATTCAACGAGAATGTATTCATGAATCCTGCTGTATGGCTTGTGAGCCGTGAATTAACGGATTTGGCTGGCCCCTGGGATGTGAGAACAGCACCGGATGACGATGGAGAGTATATTGCTCGGGTGGTAGTTGCCTCTAAAAAGGTCAGATTTGTGCAAGAGGCAAGATGTTATTACAGAAAAAGTAACCCAAAGAGCCTTAGCAAAGATCCTTCAGATAAAGCTCTTCAGGGCATCCTTCTTTCAATGCGTATGAGTACAGGGTATCTATTATCCCTTGAAGACAGTGAGAGAACCAGGGCAGCCTGCCTTCGGGTGCTTCAGGTCGGCGCAGGAACATTCAGCCGGGGCCGCGGAGATATTTTGAAAAAGGCTGATGAACTTGCTATCGAACTGGGAGGACGGTTGTTACCCCCTGTTGTTGACTGGAAATATGCTTTTGCGAAAAAGGTGCTTGGCCAGAATCTGGCAAAAAGAACGAAGATGACATCGGCAAGAGTGAAACAGACTATAGCGTGGAACTGGGATAAACTGTTGTACAATCTATCAGGGAAACGTACATGAAGCCAATGGAATCGGACGCATTAGATTGCAGAGCGCTTGAAGAAATTCAAATAAGTGCCGTAATTCCGGTCTATAACCGGGAAAAAACCATAGCCCGTGCCATAGAAAGCGTGCTTGCACAGGAATACCCTCCTGCTGAAATAATAGTGATAGACGACGGATCCAAAGACGCTACCAGGGAAATAGTTCAAAAGTACGGTGACAAGGTGCGGTATGTTTACCAGGACAATGCAGGTGTTGCGGCAGCCAGGAATCGGGGCGTTAGTGAAGCAAAGTTCGGATGGATAGCATTTTTAGACTCGGATGATTATTGGCTGCCCCATCATCTCAAACATATTGTTTATGCAATGCATGACACAGAAGAAAAGGCGGTGCTCTATTTTTCTGATATTGAACACAATGTAAATGAGAAGGGCGGTTCATACTGGGATTTTTGCGGATTCAGCATTAGTGGGAGGTACGAATTCAGACAGGATGCAAGCAGGTATGCCCTCGGGCTGAGAAGGCAACCCATGATGCTGCAAGCAAGTGTAATACAGCGTCAAATTTATATTGAAGCAGGAATACCGAAGGCCTTGGTGACCAGGGAAGACACCTTCTTTTTTTACAGGGTATGTTTGTTTTACCCGGCTTGTGCAGTTTCTGGGATTGGAACGGTCATGTCATCAGATGATGACAGAGGCGGACGCCTGACTGTTGCGCTGGACAGCAAAACGCCCAGATATCATGATTGCACTATTTTACTTTATAAAGAGTTATGGCGCTATAACAACATGATGAACCCTGATCAACGGAAAATAATCGAAGAGAGCTTTGTCCGGGCTCATTTGGATTATAGCCGATTATTTCTTAAAAAGAAGCAATTTTTCAATGCCATGAAGAAGGTTCTTGGAGGTTTCAAAATTAACACTTTGGTGGCCTTAAAATGGATAATCAAAGATTTGAAATCTTACGTTTTGAAAAGACTATGAAAAAGAGCAAAGGGACATATCGCTTTGTAACGCTTGTCCGAACAAGCAATAGGGTTGTCGTTTTAATGAAATGGTTTGTTTTTGTTCGAATCAGCTATACCCTTTTGGTGGGATAAGCCCTCAAGATGTATTCTCGACAAATGCGAGTAGATAATAAAAACAATGGAGCTTTTTTTAATGACGTTGACCTGAGTGATCTCAGAAAAAAGTCGATACGTGGTGGGGCTATTTCGATTGGTAATCAAGCCCTTAAATTTTTGCTGCGCGCCGGCAGCACTGTTGTGATGGCACGCCTCCTTACACCTTCCGATTTTGGTCTTGTAGCAATGGTTTCCTCGTTCATTGGATTTGTCACCATGTTCAGAGATTTTGGATTATCTATCGCAACCATTCAGAAGCAGTCCATTACAGAAGACCAGTTGACAGGTCTCTTCTGGGTGAATGTGTTATTAGGTTTAATAGCTATGACAGTATGTTTCGCCTGCGCACCAATAATTGGTTTTTTTTATGGAGAGCCTCGTGCGCAAAGTATAACTATAGCATTTGGTGGGATTGCAATCATAAGCAGTTTGGGTGCGCAACATTCAGCAGTTTTAGAGAGACAAATGAGGTTTGGGACACTTGCGGCTCGGGATCTGTCTGCTTTGCTGGTAGGTGTAATCTGCGGGATTATTTCAGCTTTTTTTGGATTGCGATTTTGGGCTTTGATTATCATGCAGGCTGCCAATACAATCTCAGGGACAATCTTTTTATGGTTGAAATCGGGATGGAGGCCGGGGTTTCCGAAGCGAGCAGCAGGCCTTCGTAAGCTCTTAGAGTTCGGTGGGGCTCAAACCATCTGTAGCATGTTGGCTTTCGCCAACCACAATATGGATAATATTCTGATAGGCAAATTTCTTGGTGGAGCTGCTGTTGGATTCTACTCAAAAGCTCAAGCGCTTTTGAACACACCCCTGGCGCAGATTCTTCCTCCGGTTATGAAAGTGTCAACCCCTATGTTTTCAAGGCTTATTATTGACCCCAGCCAATTCAGAAGGGCTACCATCAAATTAACGGAGATCCTGTGTTTTGGGGGTTCTATTCTGGTTATGGTAATTTTCTCGAACGCTGACTGGATTGTACTTTTGATGCTCGGTAACCAATGGATAGAAACGATACCGGTTTTTAAATTGCTTGCCATATTTGGTTTACTGGAACCCATATCATGGCTGCTCGGAACTATTCTCGTGGCCTCAGGAAAACCTAATAGTATGGCGGTTTGGTGGGCTGTTACGGTTGTCGTTGTTCTCGCATGCATCCTCGCAGGGTTGCCCTGGGGTATAATGGGAGTTGCAGTGGGATTTGTGTTGAGTGGAATTGTCACTCGTCTTTGGCTTGTTTTTTTTGTGAGCAAAAAAATCGGCATGTCCGGTTTAAAGTTGATTTTGGCTTGTGCCCCTTTTGTTGTAACAGCTTGCGGGGTGTCAATTCTAATGACATTTCTAAGGACAGTCTGGGAACCTCAAAATGTGTTAATAGGGGTCGCATCGTTCGCCCCGTTCGGAACAGGTGTATATATCCTTGTCTTGTTCTGTATTCCTAAGACTCGAGAATTTTTACGGAACTTATACCAAATGGGATTCCTTGCGTTTCACAGCCTAAAGAGCAATTAATAGATATTCCCAGGCAAGGCCTTCATTTATGCTTTGTCGTTTGTAGCCCTTCGTAATTTTGAAGTTAACTTCATTCAGTAGACAGACCCGCAAAATTGGAAAAAACTGATACTTTTAAGTGCCAAGCCACTTCTGACTGTAGCATTCTGATCACCGTTTCCCTCTTGCTGGTTCTGATGGCCTCTGGATTCTGGTTTCGGATGTATGCTCTTGGCGATCGCCAGTTGGCTCAGGATGAATACTATTTTGTAACAAGTGTGCGCAATATCCTGGAATTCGGTTTGCCCAGATATTCAGATGGGGGGTATTATGTTCGGGGAATGTTCCCGCAATACCTGACAGCTATATCAATTTATTTGTTCGGCGACACAAATTTTGCATATCGTTTGCCTGCTGCACTCTTTGGAACAGGGACAATTGCCATGTCTTATTTCCTGGGCCGCCAGTTTCTCGAACGAACATGGAGTATATTGCTGGCAATGATCCTCACCTTCTCGTCCTGGGAAACAGAATTCTCTAAATTTGCACGAATGTATGCTCCATTTCAGTTTGTGGCTGTTTGTTTTTTCTGGTCTTTGTACCGGCATTCTTTTGACGAAACTTCTATCAAAAGATATTTCGCAATTGCAGTTGCAATGGTCGGAGTTTTAACTCATGAGTTGTTTTTATTTGTTGCAATCTTCTTGTTTCTGCCCGTTCTGACCTGGCTCGATAAAAACTGGCGAGAGAGGCTTCGAGGGCAGAGACTTTATATTGTGATGAGCATAATTGTACTCCTCATAGGCGTTTTTCTGGTTAAATATCCCTTTCGTTTTATTGGTGTGACTAACCCTTTGCCTGCTGATTTCATAAAAGAGGGCCAAATGGTTCCGCCCTGGTTAGCTTTTGGGGCGGATTTATTTGGCAAGAACTTATTTTTGGTTGCCGGAGTTCTCCTGGCAGTCTGCATAGCCGGCTGGTATGGTTACTACATTTTTCGAAAGCGTGCACGAGTCGATATGGAAGAACGAGTGCTATGCGGTCTAATTGCTGTTGCGGCATGTTGTGCTGTATTTCATCAGTTTGCTCTTTGTACTGTGATCATGTTTATTGTTTTACTGAGAAAGCCAAAGATTTTTCTTGAAAAACCACACATATATTTTCTTTTCTTACTGTTTGTATTTGCGTTTTTTTGGCTTGTGTCGCTATGGTTAAGTCAATCATGGAATGACGCAGATGGTGTGATGAATACGGTGAAGGCTTATCGGAGGTCAATACGCCAGCAATTTTTTGTATTCCCGGATCTATACTTGCCGGTCATCAATAAATGGGCAAGAACACTACCGATACTGGGGTTTTGTCTTGGGCTTGCAGTTGTATATCAGATAATCCGGATTCGCAAATCAACTTTAGAAGTTATTTTGAAGAACCCGGCTATTCCTGTTGTGGTTGTTGTTGTCCTTATGGGAGTTCAGCCGCCAAATTTTTTTGAGACGAGGTACATGTACTTCCTGTATCCATTAGTCCTGTGCGTCGCTTTGTTGTCTGCCGGACAGGTTGCTGAAGCACTGGGACGTTATTTTACGAAGTCCAAAAGAATTACGAAGTATATAATTATTGGGTTGTGTTTGTTTGGTTTTTCCTTGACTGAGGATTTTGACACATTTCACCTGTGCCATGCCAATTCGGATGCGGTGGCTTATAGGACTGGCAAGTATGAACGATTCTCTGATCACTGGTATCAGAGATGGGATTTTGAGTGGCCTGCAGAGTTTTTGAATAGAGCAACATATGATGGTGATACTATCATCGTGTCACGAGATGTCGATACTCTTGGATTTTATCTGTCCCGGGAATACACAATCTATTTCCCCAGAGATGCAGCGGATTACGAGGTTGTAAGCCGTGACCGTGGAACAAGAGAGTTGTGGTCAGGTAAGCCCATGATAAGTTCAATCCCCGAGGTCATTGATCTTGCACGAAATTCAAAACGTGTCTGGCTCGCCCTTTACCCGGGATGGGGTTCGTTGAAGCTGGATCCTGAATCAGTCTGGCCAGGACAGGTCAAAGATGTTCAGGTGTTTATACCGGGACGTGATAGGAGAGTGGAAGTCTGGAAAATAGAAATAAGATAAGGCAATGCAGAATTCTATGATTCTTGTTGATGCCCACGTCCATCTGTATCCGGACGTACCTGCAGACAATGTTTTTGATGCGGCCTACAAAAACTTTTCAGCAGCCGCTGCTGATAAAAAAAGTCAGGATAACTTCTTTGGTGTGTTAATGCTGGCAGATGAGGATGATACTGCAGTTTCAGGTCTATCTTTATTCTGGCAATATGAGCAGCTTAGCGAAAATGAAAGTTTTCTGGCGAAACGAAACGACGGACACCTATTGTGGGTGATTCGTGGACGGCAAATCGTGACTGCTGAAGGTTTAGAGGTTTTGGCACTGGCTACAAACACTGTTTTCAAGGATGGTGACTCCATACGTGATGTGATCGAAAACGTGCGCGCATCTGGCGCCATACCTGTGCTACCCTGGGGGGTTGGCAAGTGGACCGGGAAACGAGGAAGAATAATCAGTGATCTTATCTCTGACTGTCGAGACCGAGAGTTTTTTCTCGGAGATAACAGTGGTCGTCCGCGTTTTTGGCGACATCCCAGGCATTTCGAACAGTCAATACAAAAAGGAATCCCAATACTGCCAGGTAGTGATCCATTGCCGGTTGCAGGGGGATACTTGAAGACTGGCAGCTTTGGTTTCAGTGTAAACGGAAACCTTGACACGAAGTACCCTTCTGCAAGTTTGCGTTCTTTGATTACAGATGATAAAGCCATCTTGAAACCTTATGGGAAGCTGGAAGATTTCCGGCACTTTGTTTTTAACCAGTTTAAAATGCAATTGCGTAAACGTCTAATGCACCCCCCTCATAATTAACGATATAAGCGAACAGGCTACATAAACATTTTGTATAGCTATGAGGAGAGCCCCCGAACGTCTTGTAGAAAAACCCTTCGATTTGTTAATCATCGGCGGTGGGATATACGGTGCTACTCTTGCCTGGATGGCATCCTCAGCCGGGTTAACCACGGCTCTGATTGAGAAGGGTGATTTTGGGGAAGCAACTTCTGCCAACACTCAGAAGATTATTCACGGTGGAATGCGCTACCTTCAGAGTTTAGATCTATCCAGGGTTATGGAATCGGTCAGAGAGCGCAAGCGCATGTTGCAGCTTGCCCCCCATCTGATTGATCCGTTGCGATGCATCATGCCCATTTTCGGATACGGAATCAAAGGAAAAGAGGTTTTGACTGCGGGTTTATCTTTTTATAATCTGATCAGCCATAGCAGGAATGATGGTATGCCGGCTTCCAAAGCCATACCACCCTGTAGGGTATTATCTAAGGCTGATACCCTTCAGTTGCTTCCCGATCTGCAGACTCAGGGTTTGAGAGGGAGTGCGGAATGGCACGATGCCATATGCATGAACACAGAAAGGATGGTGCTCGGTTTTATAAGATCAGCTTACAATTCTGGTGCCGGGATAGCCAATTACGTGCTCGCTGAAAAAATGGAACGAAAGAATACTCATTATGTGTCGGTGACGTGCAGGGACCTCATAAGAAATACGAATTTTGATGTTGTTGCACAAAAGGTGGCCAATTGTTGCGGTCCCTGGATCAGAGACCTGATAAAACCCGCAGAAGCTGAAAAACAATTGCACGATCTTCATTTTGTGGCTGGTGTCAACGTGATTACACGAGCCATATTTTCTCACAGGGTAGCTGTTGGATTGCGAGATCCAGCGGACCCGGCAAGCAGGCTTTATTTTGTCGTACCATGGAGAGGCCATTCACTTCTTGGGACAGAATGGTTTGCCTATAAAGGCAATCCTGGAGAATTCAAGATTAAGGAAGAGCATTGCGCTGAATTACTCAAGGGTTTTAACAAAGCTTATCCTCCTGCTAATCTTGGCCTCCACGATGTACAGCATGCCCTTGGCGGACTCGTCCCGGGTAGTTTAACTCGTAGTTCAACTGGACCCCAATTAAAACCCTGGAACCATTTTCGGCTTCTTGACCACAGTGAATTTGGTCAGAGACGCGTTGTAAGCGTAATTGGTGTCAAATATACCACAGCGGCCGGTGTGGCCCGACGTGTGCTTGGTTTCTTATTTCCTGAAAGATATATTGAAAACTATGTTACAGCTACAGGCTTCTCCACTGCAGATGACAAACCAGAACGTTTACCAAATTTGCAAACCCGTTGGGATTCTGTCTTTGGTGAATCGCAGGTTAGACGAATCGCGTCAACATACGGGCCATTCGCTGAAGATGTTCTCAAATCTGCTTCCCAGTGTGTAAGTATATCTGCAGGGAAAGACAATGGCATTGATCTTGTTCGGGGCGAGGTTGCCTATGTGATTGAGAATGAAATGGCCCTGACCCTGGATGATATTGTGAGACGCCGGACAGACAGAGGCACAGACGGCTTGCCTCCGGAAGATGAATTGGTTCGGGTGGCCGATTATGCAGCCTCTTTTTTGGGTTGGACTCAGATATATAAGCTGAAGGAAATAGAAGATCTGAAAAAGCATTACCTGCAATTTAACTGATATTATGAAAATACTGGTGCTTGCACCACACCCGTTTTTTCAAAATCGAGGAACGCCCATCGATGTCTTACTTGTCCTCCGGGGGCTTGCTGAGCGTGATGGGACGGAAGTTGATCTGCTCACTTATAATGAAGGATCAGATGTTTCACTGCCTAATCTCAGCATTCACCGCACTCCAAATTTGAGAATAACCCGGCATATCCGTCCAGGATTTTCTTTGAAAAAGATTATATGTGATTTCTTTATGCTTGTTCAAGCCTGGAGGATGGTTGGTAAGCGTCGTTATGATCTCATTCACGCTGGAGAGGAAGCTGTTTTTATTGCTATGTTGATGAAATTCCTGTATGGGGTTCCCTATGCGTATGATTTGGATTCTTCAATTGCCCAGCAGATGATTGAGAAAATACCTCAACTGTCGATTTTTGCACGCTTGTTCAATTGGTGGGAAAAGATGGCAATAGGCAACAGCCTTATCAATCTGCCGGTATGCAATGCACTGGCTGACTTGTGTGACCGCAATGGCTCTCAGAAAACTGTGGTTATCCATGACATCTCACAGTTGAAGAACCCGGATTTACCAAACTCAGGCAGACTCAAAAAAGAATTAGGCATCAATAATTTAATCCTTCTCTACATTGGTAATCTTGAGGTATATCAAGGGATTGATCTGCTCCTTGAGAGCTTTAAATTGGCCTGTGCGACAACGGACAAGGTTGATTTGGTTATTATAGGTGGAACACAGGAGGACATCAAGCACTACGGAGAGAAAGCAAGAAGACTGGGAATTGAGACAAAGACACATTTCATAGGGCCCAGACCATTTGAAGAGCTGGATGAATACCTTGCGGAGGCTGATATTTTAGTTGCTCCACGAATTAAGGGCATCAATACACCGATGAAAGTCTTTCCTTATCTGCATTCCGGAAAGCCTGTCCTTCTCACGGATTTATATACACACAGCCAGGTTATTCCAAAAGATGTAGCCTGTTTAGCACCAGCAGATCCGGTCAATTTTTCAAAGGAAATTGTGAAGTTGAGCGAGGACGAGCAACTTAGGGCACGCCTGGGACAAAAGGGAAAAAGTTTCGTTGAAAAGGAACACACTTATGTTGCTCACCAGCGCAGACTGCACGGAGCTTATGATTGGATTGAACAAAAAATTAAGAAAAAAGACCCGCTGGGGAGAAGTGGTAAAGGAGTGGGTGAATGAGAATACTCGTAACGGGAGGCACAGGCTTCACTGGTGCCGCTCTTGTCCTGCGGCTGCTCTCTGCTGGCCATTCTGTAAAGTCGCTGGATTACCAGAAAGGTATTGCCTGGGATAAGCTCGAAAAAGAGGGAGCAGAACTCATCGTTGGTAGTGTCACGGATAAATCTGATGTTGCAAAGAGCATGCAGAACGTTGACATGGTATTCCACTTAGCCGCTGCTTTCAGGGAACTTAATGTGCCTGATAAACATTATTATGATGTTAACGTAAATGGCACTCGGAATGTTTTGGAGGCGGCAGCAAAGAGGAACGTGCTCAAGTTTGTTTACTGCAGCACCCAGGGTGTCCACGGGCATGTAAGCAATCCTCCCGGTGACGAGAATTCTCCTATTTCACCTGCGGACTACTACCAGCAGACCAAATATGAGGGCGAGTTGGTGGTTCACGAATTTATGAAACAGGGGATGAATGCTGTAATTATTCGCCCAACAGCTATTTATGGACCAGGTGACCCCGGTAGATTCCTGATGATTTTCCGCTGGGCAAAAAAAGGCTATTTCCCCATGTTTGGCAGCGGAATGACGTTCTACCACCCTGTTTACATTGATAACCTGATCGATGGTTTTATGCTGACCTTAGATTCAGACAAAGGCAGGGGGGAAACATATTTGATAGCTGACGAAGAATACCTGCCGATAAATGAGCTCGTTCGGAAGACCGGCGATGCTATGAGGATTAAAGTGAGAATAATTCATCTGCCTATTATGCCGCTTGTTCTGGCAGGGCATATTTGTGAAAAGATATTCAAGCCAATTAACTGGACTCCCCCGCTCTTTCCCAGACGGGTAGACTGGTTCCGACAGGTGAGGGCCTTCAAAATTGACAAGGCAAAACGTGAACTTGGTTATAAGCCTTCAGTTGACATTGATGAAGGACTTCGCCGAACAGCCATGTGGTATACGAAAGAACGATATATATGATAGGACTGTGGAACTTGTCTGAGTTACAGAAACAGGTGACTGAGACGTCAGGTGTTAGATCTAAAGGAATAGATTATTGAAAGATATAAAAATTACCAGGACACATAAGGACATTACAGGCAATAAAAGCATTGTTCGTCGATACCAGGATTCTATAGTTGGAAGTAGATCCGTACTCTATTGTTTATACTATGAAATGTGCATGATGATGTCGATAATCCCTGGTGCATGCGGACTTTTGCTGAGAAAGTTTTTCTGGCCACTCCTCTTTAAATCGTGCGGAAAAGGGGTTCTCTTTGGTTCACAAATCATTCTGCGTCACCCCAACCGCATATCCATCGGTGACAGGGTCGTTATCGGGGAGGGTTGTGTTCTCGATGCGAGAAACCCCTCAGAAGACATTGCTATCAGATTGTCAGACGACTGCATGCTTTCAACTCATGTGCGCATTGCATGCAAGAACGGAGTGGTACGCATAGGGTCTCGCTGCGGAATTGGTGCCCAAACGATAATTCATGCCGGCAAAGATAATCCCGTAACTATCGGTGAAGACGTGGCTTTAGGGCAGCAGTGTTACATTACAGGTGGGGGGAGTTACGCCCTCGACAGAACCGACATACCCATAGCTCAGCAGGATACCAGGATCACAGGAGGTTCTGTGCTGGAGAACGGTGTGTGGTTGGGTGCCAGGGTGGCTTTGCTGGGAGGAGTTATCGTTGGTTCCGGCGCTGTTGTAGGAACGGGCGCAGTGGTAACAAAAAATATTCCTCCAATGGCTATTGCAATGGGTGTACCGGCCAAAATAAACAAGATGAGGAAGGGAAAATCCCCTTAATGGAATTCAGGCGAAAGAAGAATCTACAACGGGTTCTGTCGATCTGCAGGTTTTTACTAGGAATAGCTCTCCTGGTTGGCCTGTTACTGTGGGATAATAACGCACAACGCCTCTGGAGGCTTGTACGAACTGTCAGGCTGGAAATTGTTATTGTTCTGTTCCTTGTTGGCTTCACACTGAACTGGATAAGCTGCCTGAAGTGGAGACTTTTCCTAAAGGAAAGGAGATTCAATGTTTCGCTTTTCCGATTGTTGAGCCTGTATTTTATTGGAAAGTTTTTCAGTAACTTTATACCGAGTATGATTGGGGGGGATTTGACAAGAACTTATTTGCTCGGCAGACAGATCAACTCCCACTCCCAGTCATTTGCCAGTGTTTTTCTGGAGAGATTCACGGGGTTGATTGCCCTGATAGTTCTTGCTGTCTTTTTTTTCGTGATAAACACGAAGATGCTCAAGGAACCCACGATTGGCTTCGCGATTGTTTGCATTGCCTCTGGTTCCTTCCTTTCGATCGGATTGTTATTTAACAGAAGACTGGTTGAATGGTGCATGGCAAAGTTTAGCTCTGTCTTTTTTCTTAAGGTTATTTTTCAAAAGATTTCGGTATTGCAAAACGATATTTTGTACTTCAAGGGCAAGTATAGGCTTCTCATGAAGGCCATGGCATACTCCTTTATATTTCACTTCATGACAAGCGTTAACGTCTATTTGTGTTGTCTGGCGATCAATTTTGACCCATCTTTTTTGGATATTGCTGTGATTACCCCCGTTATCCTTCTGTTAAACACCTTGCCTGTATCTCCAAACAATATTGGATGGTGGGAATGGACCTTTACCATCCTTCTTGCTGAAGCAGGAGCCGGCCCAACTGAAGGTTTGGCTGTAGGATTGATGTTAAGGGCAATATCCCTGCTATTTTCTTTGTCAGGCGGAGCATTGTTCCTGTTTGGAAAGGCCGGCAAAAGAACAAAGGAAAGAGACTTTGAAGAACAGGAGACATTGGCAGGTTTACCATCCTCCCGTTTAGATTATTAATGACCATATGCTTAATCATTGTGGTCTTTCGTGGGAATAAAGGAATTGGGGAATTTCCCGGTTAATCTTCAACCAATTTCCTGGGTTAGAACCCAATAATTGTTCAACATTTAAAGAAACATGCTATAATTTGCATATAATAATGAAACGTATGGCTCACCAGACAGGAAGAGAGGAGTGTGTATGCGAAATCATATAAAATGTAGCTCAGTTATCAAAGGGCTTGTTTTTTGGACTCTTCTAACTTGCCTGTTACCTTTCTTCTCCTACGGCCAAACGTGCTCATACCGGGTGTTGCCTCTTGGGGACTCAATTACTCTGGGTGTTGGAAGCTCAGATTTGTCCAGCTATAGAAAGTCACTTGCTAGCATGTTAGATATAAACACTAATTATAGCTTTGATTTCGTAGGTTCCTTAAATGCTGGTCCTGAAACCTTTGATAATGATCATGAGGGACATGGAGGGTGGACAGCATCCCAGCTTGCTGTGAACATCTTTTCTTGGCTCAGAAATAACCCTGCTGAAATTGTCCTTCTTCATGCTGGGACAAACAGCCTAACAATCTCTCCTTCAGGGGTTGAGGCTATTCTGAATGAGATTGATCGATTCAGCCCTGATACATGGGTAATCCTTGCCCTGATAATCAACCAGGATCCGTACAATGCAACAGTAACCATATTTAATAATAACCTTCTGGCAATGGCCCAGAACAGGATCAACAACGGTGACAAGATTATTATAGTTGACCAGGAGGGTGCGCTCATCTATCCTGATGACCTTGCCGATCCTTTACATCCAAATGACGAAGGGTATAGCAAGATGGCCCAGGTCTGGGAAACGGCCCTGGAACCTTTAGCTAATGACCTGTGCAATGGGCCACCCCATATTATTGCAAGTGCTGTAGCACCTAAGACGCTGGGAATTGTCACTGTGCCATATACATATCAAGTCAGGGCGTACGGCAACCCTGCAATACTCTATGAACTAACGAGCGCGCCGGGTGGGATGACCATTAACCCGGCAACAGGGCTTATCAGCTGGACTCCCACTGCGACAGGCTCATTTAACGTAACAGTGCGTGTCAGCAATAGCTTCGGGAGTGACACTCAGAGTTTTGTAATCGATGTGAGGAATCCTGCCACTACTGAGCTTGTGATTGATGATGGACAGCCGGGAACGATACCGGTCGGCAAATGGATTGAGTCTACGGGCCCTAATCCTTACGGAGGACGGTCCCTTTACAGCACAACACGATCTGACAACTACACGTTCGAGGCTGCCAGGAGCGGCTTGCAAGAGGTTTACCTGTGGTGGACCACATATTCTAATCGAAACACCAACGTGCCGATTCAGATATATGATGGCGCCGCATCGTCTACTGTATATGTGAACCAGAGATTGAACGGCGGCCAATGGAACTATCTGGGTACGTACAATTTTTCCGGAGTGGCCCGGGTGCAGATCATATCAACTGAGAGCACATTGACGACCTGCGCGGATGCCGTGCGATTTGTCCCTATCGGTAGTTCTGCTCCAACGATAACATCGGATCCCATAACTACCGGCAGTGTAGGGTTACCATACACGTACGATGTGCAAGCCTATGGCAGCCCCACTCTCCTCTATGAACTAACGAGCGCGCCGGGTGGGATGACCATTAACCCGGCAACAGGGCTTATCAGCTGGACTCCCACTGCGACAGGCTCATTTAACGTCACAGTGCGTGTCAGCAATAGCTTCGGGAGTGACACTCAGAGTTTTGTAATCGATGTG